>Ga0209431_10004743_pt1 | contig 10635 bp, 6 predicted proteins | sample RifCSP13_3_FD_184021 | JGI IMG/M metagenome (GOLD analysis project Ga0209431, IMG submission 184021) | Soil microbial communities from Rifle, Colorado - Rifle CSP2_sed 13_3 (SPAdes) (version 2) | ecosystem: Environmental > Terrestrial > Deep subsurface > Rock core/Sediment | place: Rifle... | reverse complement strand
AAGCCAAAGCGCTTATTGCTTTGGGATATGATGACGCCATTGACGGCGACGTTTATTCAAATATCTTTTTTCAAAACGCAAACAATTCCGTCCGGGCGACTGATGAATTTATGGAAGCCGCGCTCGGAGATAAAAAATGGGACTTAAAAATGGTTAAGACCGGAGAAGCCGCCGAAACGCTGAAGGCGCGGGATTTAATGCGGCTCATTGCAGAGGCCGCTTGGCACTGCGCCGATCCAGGGATGCAGTTTGATACGACGATTAACAAATGGCACACCGCTCCAAACACAGGACGCATCAATGCTTCCAATCCGTGTAGCGAGTATATGCATTTGGATGACTCGGCCTGCAATTTGGCCTCTATTAACCTTCTGAAATTTTTGAGGAAGTCCGACTTCTCCGGAAAGTCGGACTTCCAAGGATTTGATTACGAGGCTTTTAAAAAAGCCGTGCACGTTTTTATAATCGCCCAAGACATTACTGTGGACAACTCTTCCTATCCAACTGCAAAAATTGAAAAGAACGCCCGGAGTTTCCGCGAGCTTGGATTGGGCTACACCAACCTCGGCGCTTTGCTTATGGAGCTATGGCTTCCTTACGATTCCGATGCGGCGCGGGCTTACGCGGGAGCGATTACTGCGGTAATGACAGGTGAAGCCTACAGAACTTCCGCAAAAATTGCCGAAACGGCCGGACCTTTCGCAGGATATGATAAAAACCGCGAGGCGATGCTTAACGTTGTGCGAATGCACGGAGATGAAGCCAAAAAACTGGATAAACAGCATATCCCGAGGGATTTTTGGGATGCCGCGCAGCGTCCGTGGGCCGAAGCGCATGAATTTGGCAGAAAGTTCGGAGTGCGAAATTCACAGGTTTCGGTTTTAGCGCCCACCGGCACGATTTCTTTCATGATGGACGCCGCAACCACCGGCATTGAACCGGCTTTTTCGCTGGTTGCGTACAAAAAAATGGTTGGCGGAGGGTTTTTAAAAATTGTGAACACTTCGGTTGAGCCCACGCTCAAAAATCTCGGCTACAAAGAAAACGAAGCAAAAGAAATTATGGATTATATTTTGACGCACGACGGCATTGAAGGCGCGCCTCATCTTAAAGATAAAGACTTTCCGATTTTTGATTGCGCGACAAACGCACCCGGAGGCAAGCGCTCAATCCATTATCTGGGACATGTGCGAATGATGGCGGCCGTCCAGCCTTTCATCTCCGGCGCGATTTCAAAAACAGTTAATCTTCCGGAGTCGGCGACCGTGGAAGATATTATGAATACTTACATTGATGCTTGGAAAATGGGGCTCAAAGCGATTGCGATTTACCGCGACAAATCCAAAGGCGCGCAGCCGCTCAATACCTCAAAAACCAAACACGCACATAAAGATTTGGTGGAGGAAGTCAAAGAGGCGCCTGTCTCGCCGGCTGGCGGGCCGAGAGGAGTGGAAAGGAAAAAACTTCCGGCTGACGTAAAATCCATAAGGCACAAGTTTTCCATCGCTGGGCACGAAGGATATATCCATTGCGGAATGTATGAAGACGGGAAACTCGCTGAAATTTTCATAAGAGTGGCAAAAGAAGGTTCAACCATTTCCGGACTTCTGGACGCGATCGGAGTTTTGATGTCTGTCTCGCTGCAGTCCGGCGTGCCGGTTGAAACAATCATTAAAAAGTTTGTGCATTCGCGCTTTGAGCCAGCCGGATTTACAGAAAATCCGGATATTCCTGTTGCAAAATCAATGCTTGATTATATCGGGAAGTTTTTGGCGATAAATTTTCTTTCGCAGGAAGATCAAGAGGCTTTTGGCATTTACTCCCATAAAGCCGGAGATCCGCCGTCCGCATCCGCGGAGCCGGCAAAACTGAAAGAACAGCCAAAATTAACGGCTGCCAGCGCGTCCATCCAAGCTTCTGCCGTATTTTCTTACCAAGACGCTCCTGCTTGCCGCTGCGGCGCGATAATGGTCCGCACCGGCTCTTGTTACACCTGCCCCTCCTGCGGCGAAAATTTGGGAAGCTGCTCATAAGAAAGTTATCCACAGATTGAATTTTGATTTTTATTATTCCGGCGCTACAATTGTCATCATAGGAATTGAAAATTCGGAAACCTAATTATCAGAGGTTACGCAAATAGCTTTTTATTTACGCAACCGCACAAATTGCCTCTGATCGCGCTATTTCTGCAACCCGAGGTGATTTATATTGCGTTTCGGGTTTTTTGTTGCCTAAAAGGGGTCTTATTAATTAGCAAAAATTATAAAAATATGGAAGAATTAAGTATATTTATGGCAAGAAAACAGCCAAATCATAAGTTTACTTTTATAGATTTATTTGCTGGGATAGGAGGCGTTAGAATTGCCTTTGAACGAGTTGGCGGTAAGTGTGTTTTTACTTCCGAATGGGACAAGGCTTGCCAAGACGCATACGAAGCAAATTTTGGTGAACGACCAGCTGGCGATATTACAAAAATAGATGCAAAGGAAATTCCAGACCACGATATTCTTACGGGTGGTTTCCCTTGCCAGGCATTTAGTATAATCGGAAATAGGCTCGGATTTGCCGACACAAAAGGAACTTTATTTTTTGACGTCGAAAGAATTTTAAAAGAAAAGCAGCCTAAAGCATTTTTATTAGAAAATGTTAAGCAGTTAGTTGGACATGATAACGGAAGAACATTTAAGATTATTTTGGAAAAACTGGAGAAGCTCGGCTACTTCGTTCATTACAAGGTTTTAAATGGATTAAAATTTGGTATGCCACAAAAAAGAGAACGGATCATTATTGTTGGATTTAAAGAAAACTATCCATTTGAATTTCCACTGAACAGCAAAGGCAAACAACTAACATTAACAGATATTCTTGAGCCCCACGACAAAGTAGATAAAAAATACTTTCTCAGCGATTATTTCAAGAAAAAGTTACAGCAACGATTGAAAGAACAAAATAAAAGAATTGCTTTCGCTCCGTCTATTTGGCATGAAAATAAATCTGGAAATATAGGCATACATCCCTTTTCTTGCGCATTGCGAGCAAATGGGTCTCATAACTATTTAGTTGTTGACGGCATAAGACGCTTGACGTCAAGAGAAATGCTTCGTCTTCAGGGTTTTCCGGATTCTTACAAAATTATAGTTAATTATTCTCAGGCAAAAAAACAAGCTGGCAATGCCGTTGTTATACCTAAAATAGCCGCTGTTGCTGGCGCGATGATCGTTGCTATGTCTCAAAAACCAATCAAACCGCAAAAACAGTATGCCCTTTTTAATTACGAAGAAATTAAAACCTCGCAGCAAATTTATGCCAACGCATAATTTATCTAAAATTGCATTGGACACGATTATTAGAAAATCGCGCGTCCATTTTTACAAACCGATACAAATAGCCGAGATTCTTTATTACCATCGAACCCAGAAGGGATTAAATTTGAAAAATCTCGAAACATATCGAAATATCTCTAAACGATGGCGAGATGAAGTTTCAATACGCTTGGTTGGAAGAAAAAGCACTTCAAGTCAAAAATATCAGGACAATGTTTTTGAACAGAATGCTATGCCACCCAATTTACTTGCTGCCTTGGGCGAGGCGAATAAAAATGGAGGCGGTTTTATCGAGGCATATATCTATAAATCATTGAGAGTAAAGTTGGGGTCTGTCCATAAAGTTAGAAAATATATTAAGAACTCCACCGAAGACGCGTTTTCAATTCAAGGTTTAGTCGATCGTTTTGTAAAAACGCCAGGCCTCCGGAGAAGCATTGATAAAATGTATGAGATCGGCGTGCATGGGTTATTTGCCACAATAGTGCGCGCCCTACAAGCCCAAATCACTCTCGAGATAAAAAATGAGGACAAAGATATACTCATTGATTTTGAACGGTTTATAAAAATGGTGCTTGGTATAAACGCAAAACAAACAAAATTAATTTTGCCGGCAGCTTTATATCGTGTAGGGGTGACAAACGCGGCCGATAGGGGTTTGGATATGTGGGCAAATTTTGGAGCGGCAGTTCAAGTTAAACATCTCACATTGACTCCAGAAACTGTTGAGGAAATAGCTGAGAACATTGCCGCTGATAGAATTGTGATCGTATGTCTTGACGCCGAAAAGAAATCTATCGAGTCCTTGCTAAAACAGGTTGGTTGGGGGGAAAGAATTCAAGGCATTATTACTTTGAATGACTTGGATGAATGGTATAGATTATGTCTTAACAAAAAGTATAGAGACAGGCTTGGCGGCACACTGCTTAAAGATTTATTGCGAGAGTTTGATGCGGAGTTTCCATCAAGCGCAGAAATAACCCCATTTTTAAGAGAGCGAGGGTATGACAAAATGGCTTTGGCGGGGAACGGTAAGTAAATTGATTATGGACACAGTCTCAAGGAAAAAACGCAGCGAGACAATGAAAGCCATTAAAAGTAGCGATACTTTGTTAGAAAAAAGTTTCAGACGAATTCTCACGAAAGCTGGTTATAAATACAAGAAAAATATAGCAAGACTGGCTGGTAAGCCAGATATTGTTTTTCCAAAGCAGCGAGTGGTTATATTTCTAGATTCTTGTTTTTGGCACGGATGCAGGCGACATTGCAGATTTCCAAATAGCAACCGAGTTTACTGGAAGAACAAGATAGGGCGCAATAAAAAACGAGATAAAATTGTTAATAGATTATATAAAAACAAAGAATGGAAACTTTTGCGTTTCTGGGAGCACAAAATAAAGAAAAACCCCGAAAAAATTATCGCTAAACTCAAATCCGCGCTTGAATAAAAACCCCATCCCCGCTACGATTTAGGGGATTTGTGAACTAGCCAATAAAAATTAGGAGAATTTAGTAAATAAAATGTCTATTGAGAAAGAGGCAATAAAATATGTAATTAAATATTTAAGGAAAAAGGGATTTGATGTTGGTGATGTAAGCAGAAAGAGGGGATACAATGGATACGACTTGCTGGCACAAAAGAAAAGGAAGAAGCCGGTGAGGATTGAAGTAAAGGGCTGTACTAGGCCTTGGGGTATTCCCGATCCTTATATTACAGAATTTGATAATCAAAAAAGTCTCGTTGCCGATTTTATGTACGTTGTATATTTTCTTGGCAATTCCAGACCTGCGCTTTATATAATTCCAAGAAAAGCATTCAAGCCGGAGTTCATAAAACCAAAATGCGGCTATCGTATAAGCTCAAGATTCAAAAATGAGCAGAATTTGAAAAAATATAAACAAATCCCATGATACGGATTTTTATAATATTTATCGCAACATTCCGATATTCTTGAGAATGTCGGAATGTCCGGAAAGGCGCCGGGGCTTATTGATAAACAATTTGCGCCTGCGCGGCTGATTTGCTACGATACTTTTTAGATTTTGATAGAATGGAGGGAATATGGTGAAGCGGTCTAAAAAAAAGAAGGAGCTTGGGGCGCCGGAGTGGGATCTTTCGGATCTCTACGCAAGCTGGAACGACCCGAAAATTGACGTGGATTTGGCAAACTGCGCGGAGGAAGCCGCGATTTTTGAAAGCCGGCTGAAAGGCCAAGTGAAGCATTTAACCGAGGCCGCGATGGTCGCCGCCCTTATAGATTACGAAGCGATTTTGGAAAAGCTTTATAAAATCGGCAATTATCCGGGCTTACTGGTGTCTTCCGACACTTCCAACGAGGCCTTCAAAAGCCTGGAAACAAAAGTTGAAACCAAGATAACCGAAATCAAAAACCACCTTTTGTTTTTTGAGCTTGAGCTTTTTGAGCTGGGCGAAGCGGAGTGGGACAATCTGGTTTCGCATCCGAAGCTAGCGGACTTCAGGCATTTTTTGGAAACTCTTCGCCAACGAAAACCCTATCATCTATCATTTTTGGAAGAGCGCGTTTTAAACGAAAAAGCGCAGACCTCGTCCGGCGCCTTGGGTAATATTTTCCAAAATTTCGTTTCGGGGATGGCTTTTAAAATCAAAGTCGGGAAAGAAACGAAAATAATGTCGGAGACCGAGCTTTTGAATTTGCTGCATCATCCTTCGCGAAATGTCCGCAAAAGTGCCGCCGACTCTTTTTCAGCCGGGCTTGCGGAGCGTGCCGGATTATTTACCGATATTTATGATTACGCAGTTCAGGATTATCACATTGAAAATAAATTGCGCGGCCACAAATATCCCGAGGAGCGGAGAAACCTGTCCAACGAAATTACGCAGGAATCCGTCTCCGCGCTTGTTTCGGCGAGCGTCGCTGGCATGCCATTGGCGGCAAGGTATTACGCGCTGAAGGCCAGAATTTTGGGCATATCTCCGCTTTATGAATATGACCGCTACGCGCCGCTTAAGGCGAGCAGGCGAGTTGTTGCTTATCCGGAAGCGTCCAAAATAGTTTTGGATGCTTACTACAGTTTTTCAAAAAAAATGGGAACGGTTGTTGAGGAATTTTATGAGAAAAACTGGATTGACGCCAAGATAAGAAAAGGAAAAAGGGGGGGCGCGTTTTGTTCATCTCCCTCGCCCAATTTGCACCCACATGTTTTTACCAATTTCCAAGGGTCGCCCCGGGATATAATGACGGAAGCGCATGAGCTTGGGCACGGCGCGCACGGAATGCTGTCGCGAGGCCAGCATTTTTTGGATTACGACACTCCGCTTACAACAGCCGAGACTGCCTCGGTTTTCGGGGAGATGCTGGTTTTTGAATCTTTGAAAAACAAGGCTTCTTCGGACGAGGAGAGACTTTCGCTTCTGGCGCAGAAAATTGAAGATATTATCGCTGCGGTTTTCAGGCAAATCGCAATGTATAAATTTGAAGCGCGGGCGCATTATTATTTTCGCGAGCACGGGCGGATTTCCACGAAGCAATTGAATGTATGGTGGAACGAGGAACAGCAGGCGATTTTCGGCGAGTCTCTCGTTTTGCGTCCGGAGCATGGATGCTGGTGGATGTATGTTCCGCACATTTACCACACGCCGTTTTATGTGTACAGCTACAGCTTCGGCGAACTTCTTACGCTTTCTCTGTATGCCAAATATAAAGCAGGCGAGACGGATTTTGAGGCAAAATATGTGAAGCTGCTTTCCGCGGGCGGCTCAAAAAGTCCGAACGAGCTTCTCTCGGCTGGTTTCGGCGTTAATCTTTCCGATGAAAATTTCTGGAAAGAAGGGCTCACTGTATTTGAGAGCTTTTTGAAAGAAGCGGAAGAATTAGCAAAGAAATTGGGTTATTAAAAATAAACAAATTAAAAAAGCTCCGATCGCGATCGGAGCTTTTTTGTTGTAGAAAGTTATTTTAACCCTGACAAATCCCAAATGGGGCTTACTGCGGTTGGAACATCAGCAAGGCTTTTTATAATAGGAGGCAGTTCTGAAGGCACAGATCCCCAGTGTTCCATGAACGCTTTTGTGCGTTCGTAATCACCCGAGGTCTGAAGATTAAGAAACTCGGTACTCAAACGCGACATTGCGTCAATGCAACGCTCGGGATCAATATCGTATTTGTGGGTTGCGTTGTTGTAACGAAGCGCGTTTTCCGTCTTGAGCCAATTGTACTCAATGAGACTTCCCTGCGCGTGCGCTTCTGTAAAACCATGTTTCCATCCTTGGAAATAGGCGACGATTTCTGTAGACAGGGTTCCCATAAGAGTTTCGTCGTCTAGCATGTTTAGTTTTCTGAAGTAATTAAGCAGCCTGGCACCGAGCATATCGGCCTTCGCTTCTTCAAGAGACGAGTGAAGATCTTTCAAAGCCACCTCAAAAGGTATTTCTCGATTACCAACCCCAACCTTGCTTGGACCAAGTCCGTGTGCAAGTTCGTGCCCGAGAACAAACAACAATCGATTCCCAAAAACGCACCTTACAGCAACATCGGCAGGAAGAATTCGCTCTGCGATTGGAAGCGCAATTGTAGAAAATTTTGCCTCCATCATGGTTCGCGAAAATACTTTTTTGGATCCTTTGAGATCGTGTACTCTCCGGTCGTTCGGAAGATTGTAGGCGACAAACATGTTTCCGAATCCTGCCTCGCCGCCGCGCATAACGTCAGCAACCACCTCCAAAGGAATTGCGGCTCCCTTCGGACGAAAGTTGAACTCTTGGCTCAACATTGCGTCAAAATCCGGAACGGCTGGCGCGAATTTTGCAAGAGCTGCGGTAGCGTCTTTGTCGGGCAACGCGACAAATGCTTCAAAGGATGCTTTTAATCCGAGCAGGGAATCAAAGTAAGTCTCGTAGGGGCCGATGGTTACTTCAAATGGATTTCCATCAGTATCAACCCAAGCCATATCGCTCTCAAAGTAATTATTTGAAGAAAAGGCTTCCGCGCGCAGTTGCAGAAAAGAACGAAGGGCGCCATTCGGCAAATTGGCAGATGCTATCAGTAATTGGTGGCTAGCATCCGTTAGTTGGTCTTTGTATTGTTCCGAGTAAGGCATTGCCACTAATCCGTTTTTGCGCCGCTTGATAACGGTGTAATTGTTTTCGAATCGCTCACGGTCTTCGGGATGGGTATTGAGCCACCCGTTCCATTCTTTTTCTGTGAAATTCGGGTTTGCGGAGCACACCTGTTTTAAATATATGTCTGTTATTATCTGCGCTGCCTGAACGCAGTGGGTGAGCGCCACCTTTTCATCCGTTTTAAGAGATGAAAAATCGGGTTTTATATTAAAAAAGCGTATTTTTTCAAGGCGATCGCGAATTGTCATTTGCCTATTCTCCTTTTCAAGGAAATTTTTCTACGGTTACAGTAGCAATAGAAAATAGCCGCGTCAAGCGGCTATTTTCATGTTCTCCGTCTATAAGCCGAATTCTGTAACTAACGCAGCTTCCTGCTTCCAGCTAACAGCTGGCGGCTGGTTGCTGCGCAAGCCGATAGTCATCTGTCTGGGTCCCGACTTACGTCGAGGACTCTAGCCCCCTATTACGAGGTTGCACCGGGCAGGTGTTTTTCACCGCACGCTGTTGCCAACGTACGCTGTGAGCTTTTACCTCACCTCTTTTCACCCTTACGTATCAACCTTTTTGGTTTTAGGCCAAAATTGATGATGTCGCGGTATGGTCTCTGTGACACTATCCGTACCCGCAAAATCTCTTTTGCGAGTCATGACTGTTAGCCATTGCCTCTGTCCCGCTTAGCGGGACGGTGTTCGGACTTTCCTCTCTCGCCCAAAGCTTACGCATTTAGGCGGAGCGACTATCTGGCAAAGAACGCTTCTATTATAGCCTATCTTATCCCCAATTGCAAGGTTGAAGTATTATCGGCGCACATATATAATCTTCTATATGACAATATCTAATGAATCTTTATATAAAGCCGCGCAATGGTGCATTATTGCGATGGCGTTTTTGTTGCCGGTATGGTTTTTGCCTACTACCGCGGCGCCGGTTGAGTTCAACAAAGAATTAATGGTGGCGATGCTTGTTTTTCTTTCTTTGATTTTATATCTTGCTTATTCAATTAAATCAGGCAGCGTCTCATTTCCGTATCACAAAATTTTCATAGTTATGGGGCTTTTGCTTTTATCATGGCTTGCTTCGGCTTCGGTTGCGGGAACTTCGTCCGCTTTTTGGGGTTTGGGCGCGGAGCCCAACGGTTTTTTCGCGTTTCTTACTTTGTTTTTGATGAGTATAATGATTATGCTGCTTTTTTCGGAAGCTTTGTCGCTTTACCGCCTAATCCTGGCTTTTGCTTCCGGACTCATTATATTTTCGTTGGCGGCATGGATTTTTTCGGTTTTCGGGTTCGGCCAGCTTATCGGAGGGCTTTTTCAAAGCCGGTTTTTTAATCCGATAGGCTCTTGGAACTCGGCTGGATTTGCGTCCGGATTTTTGATTATGCTGGTCTATCCGTTTTTGTTGAGCTCTTCGGGAAAATTCAAGTGGATTATCGCCGCCTTGTCCGCAGCATCCCTGATTTTAATTTTTCTTGTCAATTTCCCGCTGATTTGGGGCGTTATCGGATTTTTTGCAGTTTTGCTCCTCGCTTACGCTATTTGGAAAAAACATATTACATTTGCCAGTATGGGCGTGCCGCTGATTTTGCTCATACTTGCCCTCTTTGCGTTTTTTTTCAGCAATTTAGTGGCGGAAAAAATCGTCCCAACGGCTCCTTTGGAGGTGGGGGTATCGCACAGAACCACTCTGGATGTGGTTGGTAAGGCTCTTCGCGAGAATATGTTTTTTGGCACAGGCCCCAACTCCTTCGGCTATCTTTGGGACAAGTATAAGCCTACGGAGGTCAATTTCACGCCCTTTTGGGGGTTTCGGTTCAATATCGGCTCTTCCTATTTATTTACCGTATTGGGAGAAATTGGAATTTTGGGCTGGCTGATTTACGTTGTGTTTTTGGGCTGGCTTTGGTATTTGGGTATAGGCGCTGTAGCCAAAGAGGCTGACATTAAAACTAATGTTTTGTCCTTGTCAGCGTTTTTAGTTTTTTCTTATACTATTTTGACGTGGGCGCTTTATGCGGCGCCTTACACGCTTGTGGCTTTCGGTTTTTTATCGCTCGGCATTTTGTTGGCCAATATTCGCAGGGCAGGCCATTTTCACAATTATGAAATTTCTTTCACCGGAGCGGGTCCGCGCGGATTCATTTCTGCTTTGGTGATTGTGTTTTTTATAATTGCCGGAGTTGTGGGCATTTATTTCGCGGCCGTGCGTTATATG
>Ga0209431_10004742_pt1 | contig 10636 bp, 10 predicted proteins | sample RifCSP13_3_FD_184021 | JGI IMG/M metagenome (GOLD analysis project Ga0209431, IMG submission 184021) | Soil microbial communities from Rifle, Colorado - Rifle CSP2_sed 13_3 (SPAdes) (version 2) | ecosystem: Environmental > Terrestrial > Deep subsurface > Rock core/Sediment | place: Rifle... | reverse complement strand
ACAAAATTCCTAGAAGGAAATGCCCCAAGAACAAGAGATGTTTTTAACAATATGATGGCGGAATTTAACAATCAAATTTACTTGATAGCATCGCATGAAAAACAGGCAATTTCTGACTGGGACAAGTTACACCAAAATCTTGACCATACGTATGATAGTCTTCTCATAGGCACAAGCGAACGCTCAGCCCTTGAAAATTTTGTAGAAGAGAAGATACATCCTAGATTTGTCTATTTTTCAGACTATAAGAAAATTTTAGGAAACATTGACCTTGATGAATTTTTGAAAGAATCCAAGGGAATAAGACCAAAAGGATTAGAGTATATTGAAGAGTTTGACAAGGCTGAAACTGTAAAGAATTTATTTTATTTGGCAGAGTTAGACACGGACAAACTTGAGGAGGTACACAAGAGTCCTTCAAGACTGATAAAACTTTTGCACACTGCAAGTAGAAAGTTAACTGATAGACTCAATCCAGCATGGAAAGGCGATCCAATTCATGTAGAATTGAGATACAATCCTTCAAACATCCTCAGTGTTGTAATTTCAGATGTTCATAAAGACGGCACTGTTACAAACACTGGTCTTTTGAATCGGAGAGCTGAGGGATTCAAATGGACCTTTTCATTTATAGTAAACTTTGCAGCTGAGACACAAAGATCTGAATTAAAAGAAGCAATATTACTTTTGGACGAGCCTGCACGAAACTTGCACCCTACACAACAACGCGGAATTTCAGATTTATTAAAAGGGCTAGCTGGTTCTAATCAAATTCTATATGCTACACATTCACCATTTATGATATTTGATTATACTCCAGGAAACCTGCTTGTTGTAGAGCTTGATAAAAGAAAACACCTCAGTCACATATATTATGATTATTGGAATGCAGATGATTCTACGCTAATCCCAATCCTATATGGTCTTTCTAGAGGCCTTGTTGAATCAATTCCAGATAGGGAAATTGGTGTTAATTCAAGGCCAGTAATTATTGTAGAAACAATGGTTGATTCAATATATCTAAATGCATTTGACAAATTCCTAAAAGATCCAAATCTTTCAATGAATCCACTTAATATAGTTCCTGCATATAACAAGAATTCCGTTCTGCCGCTTTCAATATTTTATAAAAAGCATGGTTACAACACATTTGTGCTCCTGGAAAATACAGAATTGTCACGCCAAATTTCAGCACAACTACAGGCAAATGGCTTCAAATCTGTGCAGATAATATTTTTTGAGTTTGGTGGACAACCAAAACAAGCAATAGAAGATTTTATAGTTGTTGAAGATTATCTGTATGCAGTAAACCAAACTTATGAGATCAAGCTAAGAAAAGAGGGATACCGCAACCTGAATCCTGATGACATATCTGCGAAGGGCAAAAAGAGCATTTTAGATAATCTAAATGAGATCTGGAAAGAAAACCAACATTTGGGATGGGAGAAATTTGAACCAGAAGAGATTTGCAGATACATATCTCAAAAAATTGCATTAGGCGAGGCAGATTTTATCTCAGATAAAACAAAAGATCAATTCAGAACAATATTTAGATTGATTGCAGAAAGAATAAGACAGAACCAAAATATTGTCACTGAGACAACGCTTAACAGTCTAAAATAAATCCAAATTTTCACAACGTCCTTGAATTAGTACTTTACTCACAATTGATACTACTCGAAAATCAATAAAAATGAAAATTTGTATCATAGATACTTAAGATTTAATTTGGAGAACGGTTTTGTTTTGTTATTGAAAGATAGGCTTGTTAAAGGCGTGATTATTGCAATATTGCTTGTTTCGGCTTTGTTTTTTATGGTTGGCCTTCCAGAAATTAGTGCTGCATCTGAACTAGTAACAGTATCAGCTACGAATCATGATCAAGTGACAGTTGTAGAGTACAAAAATAATGAAGAAAATATTTTTGATATTACATCAGTAGTTTTGAAAGTTGACGATGGTGGAAATTTCAAATCATTTAAAACAGAGAGAGGATGGATTGGCAAAAAAACTGATGCAGATACAATAACATTTACTTCGACAATACCAGTCAAACCAGGACAGAGTGTAAAATTTGGAGTAAAAACTGACAAATCAAACCCAGTTTTTAACTGGAAGGCGTTCGACAAAGAAGGCGATGAAATAGGTTCTGGTGGAAGAATTACAACAGCACCCCAAGATAAAATACCGGGTAAAACAGAAACGCCTACAATTGGAGGTGGTATAACCGAAGATTCTACTTTTAAGATCATTCCTGATATACCGCGCGTTGGTTCTAGTCTGCGTATCATTGGAGAAAATTTTGCTCCAAGAGAAAAGCTTGATTTTTTTATAAATGATTTAAAAATTGAATCTTTTGTAAGTGATGGTGAGGGAAACTTTATTGTAAGCACAAAGATTCCTGAGAATCTATTATCTGATAGAGCAGATTTCATAATCAAGGATCAAAGCGGTCATCAAAAAGCAGTGAGTTTGAGAATACAAGGAGTCTCAAATAGAATCACAGAGGGTATCGAATTAACAGCAAATGCTGACTCTGTGTTCCACAGAGGTGAAGAAAAAATAATTTTAGGTAAAGCTGAATCAGGCAGTACTTTGACTATTTCAATATCAGACTCAAACGGCCAAGTTCTAACAACATATACAGTAAAAGCTGATGGCTCGGGCAACTATTCTACACCACATCGAGTTCCATCTGATAGAGAGTTTGGAGAATATACTATAACTATTACAGATGGAAAAGACACCGTTGTTCGTAAATATGTTTTAGAAACAGCACAAAAGATCAATTTGGCGCCATTAAAAGAGAAATATGATCCAGGTGAAACTGTAATAATCAACGGTACTGCCATTGTAGATAAAGAAATTGAATTAATATTACGTGATCCAGTTGGCATGGAGATCCATTCAGAGAATAGAATGATAGGAGCTAATGGTACATTGACTTTTAATTATCAATTAGCTCCAGCAATGAGAGAGGGAACGTATGTGTTATTTGCAACACAAGAAGTAGAATTTGCCACAGTACTATTTGGAGTAGGTCAACTTCCATCACCGCCTTTGATAGCAACTATGGATTCATTAAACTACAAAACATCAGAAAAACCCAAGATCAACATAATAGGACCACCTTCAGCAACAGTCAGTTTAATTATTATTGATCCGTCTGATAAACAGAAATTTGTAGATAGTTTTTCAATAGGAATTGACGGATATCATACGTACTCCTTTAATCTTACTGGTTATACATCTGGCATCTATACAGCGGTAATTAGCAGAGGAAACGTGCATGCTGAAAACAAGTTCTCTGTTGGTTTACAGACCAGTACTGGGAAGATAACTCTTAGAACTATACAAGAAACATATCATCCTGGTGATCCCATTTTATTGATAGGCGATTCTAATCCTAATGTCATCATCACCGTAAGTCTAACTGATCCTAATGGCATCAAGGTAAAAACTCAAGATGTGTTTACTGACAAAAAAGGAACCTATTCGTCATCGGTTTTCAGGATTCCATCTAATGCTCAATCTGGAGTTTGGAAGATTGAAGCAGGAAGTGGTATAAACCACGTAAGTAAGGATCTAACAGTAACACAAACTACTGAAGGAGGAATTACAATTCTTTTAGACAAAAGTAGTTACAAGATAGATGAAATAATACAAATCAAGGGCAGCGGAGTAAGTGCATCCCACAACATAACGATAAAGATTTTGAAAGACCAGACTGAAATTTCAGAACTTAGTATCGTATCTACAGGAATTGGGACCTATGGCACTATTTGGAAGGTACCTACTGATCTAAGTCCTGGGACATATACAATAAAAGTTGTAGACAAGCCAAAGAGTGCAGAAACCACCTTTACAGTCCAATGATTTGTTAGAAAATCTTTGTATCAAAACACTTATTATTTGAACATGAAAAAACTGGCTGATGACTGACATAAGCCAGCTGAACAAGCCCCAGAATAGACTTGAACCAGTAGAAGGTATAATTGAAAGCATCAGTGAACCAAGGACTGTAAACCTAAAAACAGGCGGGCAGGCACAAGTTGCAGATGCAATCCTAAAGGATGACACTGGTCAGATAAAACTCACGTTATGGGATGCTCAGATCAAAATGGTAAAACCGGGCTCCAAAATAAGAGTAGAAAATGGATACATTACAAGCTTTAAAGGAGAAAATTCCCTTAATGTGGGAAAATATGGCAAGCTGAATGTAATCGAGTTTTAAACTTAAGATAGTTTTTTTCTAATTAGCTAATATATCCAAGTTTTTTGTCTTGAGATGGTAGTGGCAATTGTTCTGTGGACTGTCGTTGCCCCATTTGTTCTTCCACTGTTTTAATTAATTGATCCGTATCTTGTGCTTTTTTGATAAGAGTAGTCATATCTAATTTTAATCCCAATATTTTTGAAAGAATTTCAAGAATTGCTTTTGATGCTTTCGCATCAACAACATATCCTGATGTTTCACCAAGCAAACAAACTCCTGTTATTCCTCTAGTTTTTCCTGCACCAATCACCAATCCATTCATGCCAGTAATACTACCCCCATTCATTGTAAAGATTCCTTGTTTTGAAAATTCTTTTATTATTTGTAGTGAGGTGCTAGTTCCGTAAACTTTGGGATTTTTTGAAAAAGTACCAGTAATGAAAGCTGCAAGTGTGTAAATGTTTTTTACACCAAGTTTTTCACAAATTCCTATAATTTCTTCTGCCATTGCATATTCACTTTCTGGAGTAACTGGTTGTGCATCTCCAGTAAGCAATACAATATCATCGGGTTTGTTTTTACAATAATACAATGTATTTTTCATCAAATCTATCGTACCATCATCTTGTATAGAGACTTGTGGTGGAAATGATGAAGAAAATATGTTTGCAAACTGTACTCCATTGAGCTCTTCTATCAAATAATCAACTGCAATCTTTCCTACATAGCCACTTCCTGGTAATCCACAAATAAGATGTGGATTTTTTAGTTTGGGCATTTCAGAAATTTCAACAATAATTTTCGATTGAGATGACATAGATTTCTAGATAAATCTATTCCATATTAATGAAGCGTGGAATCTTATCTTCTAGATTTTGATTTTACTTTTCGTTTTGCCTTTCTTGTTTTTGCTTTACGTTTTACTTTTGATTTATGTTTTTTTGCTTTTCTTGTTCTTGCTTTTGATCTTTTTATGGTTTTAGATTTTTCTATTGTTTTTGTCTTTCGTTTTGTCCTTGATTTTCGTTTTGCCTTTTTCTTAGTTTTTCTTTTTGCTTTTCTTTTTTTAGCTTGTAAAATTGCAAGTCTTTCAGTAATTTTAATAAGATTACGTTTTGCTTGTTCTTCTTGTTTCATTTTTGATTTAACCTGAGAACGTAATAGTTCTTCTGCTTTGGCACTTGATTTGAACTGTTCTAAAAGCATGGGTTTTGTATGTGCTTGTGTTCTTATTTGCAAATCAATTTTTGATTTTAATTTTGTCACATCTTCAATTTGTTTTGCAAGTCTTTCTTCTGCTGCGTTTCTCTGTTTTATTTCAGAATGTAATTCTGCAATCTTTTGATCTATGGATTTCATCTTCTCAGAAATACGTGTCTTATCCTCTGGAGAGTTGGAAAACTCCATTTCTTGTGCGATTCGCTCCTTTTCTTCTTCATCAAGTTTAAGTCGGCCTTCTGCAGCTATTTTTAATCTTTGAACACTATCTCTTTGAGCGGTGTACTGATTAAGAAGCTGAGAGATTTCTTCTTTTTTTGTAAGGGCTGTGTCTTTTTTCTTTTCAAGAGTAGAGAGACCTGAAGAAGATTTGCGTTTTAACGATAAAGTAGAATGAAGCTTATTTTCACTTTGTCTCCTGCTTTTTGTTGCCTCCATTTTCTTGTTTTTATATGACTTGACAAGTTTTGAGAGAGATGCCATAATGCCATAGAGAGATTTTGTACTCGATTAAGTTTTTGCTATGATCAGGAATTGACATAAAAGTTAATATTTTTCACATCTTTTGTGATTTTTAACAAATTTTCAAATACGCTATTCTTTCAAACTAGTAGATTTTATTTGGTAATGTTAAAGAATTGATATTGGATTTTCACCCATCCCAGCTGCCAATACTAAAAACTTTTGAGATTAATGATGAATTACAAGTGTCTGATGCTGCATCAGAAATGATCAAGTTGGGGTTTTCAAACCAAAAAAGCGCATTTAAAGTGTTGATGACAAATGAAAAAGAACTTGCTAAAAAAATTGGATTTTTAATAATGAATGAAATTAATTTTGGGCTACGTAAAACGAAGCAGGAACGAGATGTGATGTACTGGGTATATCATTATGATAAATCTCGTTATGCCATGGTATTAATAAGTTCCAAAGTTTTTCATGAATTAGGTTTCTGATTTTTCAAATATAAGATGTAGTTTGAGTTTTTTTGATATTATACCTGCAACTAATGCTCCAAGTATAACACCGCCTATTACATCGGTGGGATAGTGTTGCAATACGTAAACTCTGCTAATAGATACCAAAAGAGGATACACCCATAACAGATAGCACCCTCTTGGAAATCTTCTAGATAATGCAATTCCAATCACTAACGCAAACGTGGCTGTTCTTGCAGCATGACCTGACGGAAACGAAGATGTTCCAGATCCAAAAAATGAAAATGTATCTTTTTCTAGTGGGATAGGAAATGGATCTCCTTTAAAATCTAGATTTGGTCTCTCTTGACCAACAGATTCTTTTATGTATGCTGAGACAATAGTTCCTGCCAAAACTGATAGGATTAGTATCAGTCCCAATCGCCTAGTGCGTTTTTTGATAAACAGCCCCAGACTGAAAATAATGATGTAAAACAGACTGCCAATCTCTGTGAAGATTTGCATTATAAGATCTAGAGAGGGTTTTCCGCCAATTGATTGAGCATAGTTTATGACAGCGTCATCCATTGGTTTTGTAATTTTTGTATAGACAAGAATTGTTATGATAATAAAAATTGTCAAAAGTAAAAAAAACTTCCTTGAACGTATGTCAAAAGCCCATTGTTGCATCTATTTACACCATAACCATTTTTTCATATCTTTCTATAATTGATCTCTAAATTTCGCTGTATTAAATAACATCTTATCAAAATTTATGTAATATGAAAGAATAAACAATGAATAACATAGATAGAAGATCCGGCTATTGAATTACAGGCCATCTGTAGAGATCTCGTGCACGAGTGTGAATTTAAAATTAGAATTTGAAACAGAGATGGTTCAAAAGTGAAAAAATATGTGGTAGAAACACTAGGATAGATATGCCAAAAGAGCAAATCATATAGATGAGTAAACTTCAAAGTTCAAGATAAAAATTAGATCCATATAGCAGACAAAGATTTTAACTATACCATAGGATAGGATCGCCGTGAGACTCCTTACACTTGATGATTTAGAGACTAAGGGAAAAACTGTTTTTCTTCGTGTGGATATGAATTGCCCCATAGATCCAAAGACAATGGAAATAATTGAAACAAGCAGGATACGTGAATCCACAGTATCATTGAAAGATCTTGAGGGGGCAAAAGTTGTCATAGCTTCACACCAAGGAAGAGTTGGAAACAAAGACTACACAGGAATGGAAAAACATGCAAAAGTACTTGAAAAAATTCTTGATCATCCGATAAAGTATGTTGAAGATGTAATTGGTTCTGATGCTCAAAGAGAAATAAAAAAAATGAAGGACGGAGAGATACTTTTGCTTGATAATCTAAGACTGTGTGCTGAAGAAAATTACGAGTTTACCCCTGCTGAAGCGTCCAAGACTATCATGGTAAGCAGGCTTTCCAAGCTTTTTGATCTATGTGTATTGGATTCTTTTCCAAGTTCACATAGATCGCATCCTTCCATAGTAGGATTTTCACATGTTTTACCTGCCTGTGCAGGAAGACTAGTCGAACGTGAAGTACGTAAGCTTGATGAGATAATGACTGTTGCAAAAGCTCCGCACGTCATAGTACTTGGAGGTTCAAAAGTTATGGATAGACTGGAGGCTATAAAGACATTAATTCAAAGTGGAAGAGCAGATCAAGTCTTACTTACTGGAGTTATTGCAAATGTATTCATGCGTGCACAAGGTAGAATAAAATTCCCATTAGACATAAAAAGAGAAGAAGAAGTTATCTCAAAAGCTCATTTACTTATTGGTGAGTATCCTGATGTCTTTTCAACCCCTGTTGATATTGCAATCGAAAGAGATGGAAAACGGGTAGAGATGGATGTCAGAGAGATCGGTAAAGGTGACATGATATTAGATCTTGGACCAAAAACAGTTGAACATTACATGAAATCGATACGTGGTGCAGGAACAGTCTTTATCAGTGGCCCAGCAGGATTTTTTGAAAACGATAATTTCAAGTTTGGGACAGAGAGTCTTCTTCGTGGTGTCGCGGATTCTTTTGCTACAACAATTGTTAGTGGTGGCCATCTTACTGCAGCACTAAAAAGATATGGTCTCACAGAAAAAATACATCATATAAGTACAGCAGGTGGAGCGCTGGTATTGTATTTGACAGGAGTAAAGCTTCCAATGATTCAGTCTCTTGAAGAGGCTGCACACCGATACAGATCTAAATAGGTACCTTACAAGAGGGACAGATTCTTTCTTCTAGTTTACCAACGTGGATTTCGTTATTACATGAATTACAATTTGTTTTTTCTACTTCTCCAAAGAGTTTGAACCATTGTGTTGTAAAGTTCTGCGCTATAGGTCTGAGGAATCTATCTTGGTGTAATTTATCAAAAAACGGTTTCATATCATCTATTGTTAAAGATTTAGCTATAGTCTGAGTTTTTAATATTTCAAAAATTTCGTCGTTTGTGAATCTCAGACTAGGATCATTTAACTTGTCAAAGACGATCTTTCTTATTTGTAAGAGAATTGGGGTAGAAAGCACATTTGACAATTCAGAACAAACCAGATGCTTCTTCTTTTATTTTATCAGCTGATGTAGCATCATTTAGCTTTTCTGACAGATATGAGTAGATTCCGTATTTGAGTACCTTTAATGAAAGAAGGGCGCATTTTATCCTAGCAGGACCAAGATCTGGTAGACCAAGGTTTTCAAGTATTTCTTCTTTTGTTAGTTTTTTAACATATTCAAAATCTTTTCCCATGATTAATTCCGTAAGCATTGATGCACTTGCTTGACTTATTGCACATCCTTTGCCTGTGAATTTTACATCAGAGACTTTGTTATCTTTTAGATTAATGTGCATCTCTAGCTCATCACCGCACAATGGATTACTGTCCCGTTTTGATATGTCTGGATTGTCTATTTTACCATAGTTTCTTGGATTTCTATAATAATCCAGTATGATTTCTCGGTAAATGTCGGCACTACTCAAATTCTAAACAGCTCCCTTGCTCGATTAAGTGATCTAATAAAAACATCGACTTCCTCTTTTGTATTATAAATATAAAAGCTTGCACGAGATGTTGCAGAAACATCTAATCTCTCCATCAAGACTTGAGCACAATGATGACCAGAACGTATTGCAACGCCATCTTCATCTATTATTGTTGCAAGATCATGTGGATGTATGTCACCTAGATTAAATGAAATAACTCCGCCTCTCTTTTTCATATCAGGTGTACCGTATAGTTTGATTCCTTTTATTGCAGACATTTTTTCCAAGGCATATTTTGTCAATTCAATTTCGTGTTCTCTTACTTTATCCATACCTATGTTTTCCAGATAATCTAAAGCTGCTGAAAATCCTATGACATCTGCAATATTGGGAGTTCCAGCTTCAAATTTGTACGGTAGATCATTCCAAGTTGTCTCATATTTGTGAACTTCTCTTATCATATCACCGCCGCCGTTGAATGGCTGCATGTTTTCTAGGATCTCTTTTCGTGCCCAAAGAACTCCTACGCCTGTTGGTCCAAGCATCTTATGCGCTGAAAATGCAAAAAAGTCACAATCTAGCTTTTGTATGTCAACTTTCATGTGTGGAACTGATTGTGCTGCATCAACTAGTACTTTAACTCCTTTTTTATGACACTTTCTGATTATTTCTTCTGCATTAGTAATAGTGCCAAGAACATTTGACATGTGACTGAATGTGACAAGTTTTACTCTCTCTGTGTTAAGATAGTCATCAAGTTGATCAAGTATTAATTCACCATTATCGTCTACTCCAATGTATTCTAGTTTTGCATCTTTTTCCTTCGTCAAGAGTTGCCATGGTACGATGTTACTATGGTGTTCATATTCTGTAGTAACAACAATATCATTTTTTTGGACATTTTGTCTTCCCCAAGAATATGCAATCAAGTTTATTGCTTCAGTGGTTCCTCTCACAAAGATAAGTTCTTCACGATTTTTAACGTTGATAAATTTCGCAACTTTATCTCTAGTAAGTTCGTATGCAGCAGTTGCCTCTTCTGCGAGCTGATGTACTGCCCTGTGAATATTAGAATTGTAATTAAGATAGTAATTATGGATTGAGTCTATTACTTGAATTGGTTTTTGGGTTGTAGCTGCATTATCAAAATACACAAGAGGTTTGTTGTTGTGAACTTTACGTTGTAGAATTGGAAAATCTCTTCGAATATTTTCAATATTTATTGTACTGGTTTGCAAGATTTAATCAACCTCAA
>Ga0209431_10004741_pt1 | contig 10637 bp, 5 predicted proteins | sample RifCSP13_3_FD_184021 | JGI IMG/M metagenome (GOLD analysis project Ga0209431, IMG submission 184021) | Soil microbial communities from Rifle, Colorado - Rifle CSP2_sed 13_3 (SPAdes) (version 2) | ecosystem: Environmental > Terrestrial > Deep subsurface > Rock core/Sediment | place: Rifle... | reverse complement strand
TGCGCTGGTAACACTGCAACACTTACTGCAACATTAAGCGGAACTGTTCCTGTGGGAACAACTATTTACTGGTACGCAAACTCTACAGGCGGTCCTCCATTGGGAAGCGGTGGAACATTTACAACTCCTGTTCTGGTAACTACTACAACTTATTATGTTGGTACTTGTCCCGGAACTTATCATCAGGCTGTGGTTGTTACAGTAACTGCTTCGCCAACTGTTACAGTTTTGCCAGCAGCACCTTCCTATTGTGCTGGTGGTTCGGTTTCAATTACCGCAAGTGGTGCAACTACTTATGCCTGGTCTCCCGGAACCGGATTAAGTGCAACTACTGGTGCAACTGTTACTGCTAATCCTACTGTTACCACAACTTATACTATTACAGGAACAACCGCAGGTTGTTCAAGCACAACTACTGTTACTGTCACTGTTCTTCCTGCTCCAACAATTTCTGTTTTACCAGCTGCGCCATCTTATTGTATTGGAGGTTCGGTTGCGATAACGGCAAGTGGTGGAAATACTTATGCTTGGGCACCTGCCACAGGTTTAAGTGCTACAACAGGCGCAACAGTTACAGCTAATCCCACGGTCACCACAACATATACGATAACGGGGACTGCACTAAATGGTTGTACGAATACTACAACAGTCACGGTCACTGTTAATCCTTTGCCGACTATTTCTGCATTACCTGCTGCCCCTTCGCATTGTGCTGGTGGTTCCGTTTCAATTACTGCAAGCGGTGGAAATACTTACGCTTGGAGTCCTGGAACAGGCTTAAGCGCAACTACAGGCGCAACTGTTACAGCTAACCCTACGGTCACCACAACTTATACGATAACTGGAACTAATCTTAATGGCTGTTCGAATACAACAACTGTTACGGTTACTGTTAATCCTGCGCCAACAATTTCTGTTTTACCTGCTGCACCATCATATTGTACGGGTGGTTCGGTTTCAATTACTGCAAGCGGTGGAAATACTTATGCATGGTCTCCCGGAACTGGTTTGAGTGCGACAACAGGAGCAACTGTTACCGCAAATCCTACTGCAACTACAACTTATACAATTACAGGAACTGCACTTAGCGGTTGTACGAATACTACAACTGTTACTGTTACTGTTCTTCCTGCTCCAACAATTTCTGCTTTACCTGCAGCACCCTCGTATTGTGCGGGTGGTTCCGTTGCAATTACTGCAAGTGGAGGAAATACTTATGTATGGGCTCCGGCAACAAGCTTAAGTGCCACAACAGGCGCAACTGTTACCGCAAATCCTACTGCAACTACAACATACACAATAACGGGAACTGCATTAAATGGTTGTACGAATACTACAACTGTTACGGTTACTATAAATCCTTTGCCGACCATTTCTGCATTACCTGCCGCACCTTCATATTGTGCGGGTGGTTCGGTTGCAATTACTGCAAGCGGTGGAGCAACTTACGCATGGGCACCTGCAACAAGTTTAAGTGCGACAACAGGCGCAACTGTTACTGCTAATCCTACAACTACAACAACTTATACAATCACGGGAACAAACGCTTCGGGATGTACGAATACAACTACGGTTACTGTTACGGTAAATCCTTTGCCTGTAGTTTCTGTTCTCCCTGCATCTCCTACAATTTGCAATCCCGGTACGGTGACTTTAACTGCAAGCGGTGCTACAACTTATGTGTGGACACCTGCAACAGCATTGAGCGCAACAACAGGCGCAGTTGTTACGGCAACGCCTACAGTTACTACAACTTATACTATAACTGGAACAGGCGCAAACGGATGCACCAACACAACCACTGTTACCGTTACAGTTGTGGCTTCGTTGAGTGTTACAATAACTCCTTCGCCTGTTAGTATTTGCATGAACGATTCTACAACGCTTACTGCTAATGGAGCAGTTAATTACACTTGGGCACCTGCAACAGGATTAAGTGCAACCACAGGTGTTACTGTTTTTGCTTTCCCTACCGTTACTACCACATATACCGTTACCGGAACAAGCGGAAGCTGTTCCACCACGCAAACGGTTACGGTTACTGTAAATCCATTGCCGAATGTTACCACAAATATTTCTGCTACTTTCTGCTGCATAGGTGCTTCGTTTACTTTGACCGCAAGCGGTGGAATAACTTATGTGTGGACTCCCGCAACCGGATTGAGTGCAACCACCGGAGCAAGTGTTACAACAACTCCAACTATAACCACAACTTATACCGTAACGGGAACAAACGTAAACGGATGTGTTGATACCGCTACAATTTTCATTACGGTAAATCCTTTGCCGACTGTAAGTGCAGGACCTGATTTAACTGTTTGTCCGAACAGCAGCACAACAATTAATTCTACAGGCACAGGAACAATTTTCAGTTGGGCACCGGCAACGGGTTTAAGTTCTGCTACAGTTCAGAACCCAACAGCATCGCCAACAACAAATACTACTTATACTTTATATGTTACAGATGCAAGCGGTTGCATTAATTCCGATACAGTAAGTGTTGCCGTAAATCCATTGCCTGTGGTAAGTGCAGGAGTGGACGACACCATTTGTTTTGCAGGAAACACAACACTGAACGCAACAGGCACAGGAACTTTTGCGTGGGCTCCTTCGGGAAGTTTGAGCAATGCAACAATCAGTAATCCTGTGGCAAGTCCTGTGGCAACCACAACTTATTATGTAACCATTACCGATGGGAACGGTTGCACAAACACCGATAGTGTAACAATAGTAGTACAAGCATGTGCTGCACCAAATGCAAGCATTACAGCATCGACAAATACAATTTGCGAAGGCAACTGCATTAATTTTGCCGATAACAGCACAGGATTGCCCGATACATGGAGCTGGACTTTCCCAGGAGGAACACCTGCAGCATCCGCCTTGCAAAACCCGGGCTCGGTTTGTTTCTCCACACCCGGAACATACACTGTAACACTGGTTTCGTCCAATAGTTTTGGAAGCAGCACCACCACAACTATTGTTACAGTTAATGCAACACCTGTTGCCGATGCAGGTTTATTTGTGAGCATTACACCGGGCGGTAACACTGTGCTTACCGGCACAGGTGGAGGAACTTACTCTTGGTCTCCTGCCACAGGATTAAGCTGTACTACTTGCCCGAACCCCACTGCAAACCCAACTGTAACCACCACTTATACGTTATGTGTTACCACAAACGGATGTACCGCTTGCGATACGGTTACAGTAGATGTAAGCGGAGCATTTGAATGGTTTGTGCCAAGCGGATTTTCTCCGAATGGCGATGGGCAGAACGACTTTTTGTTTGTGCGAGGTGTGGGTGTTAAAAGCGTACACCTTGTTATATATGATAGAATAGGGGAGAAGATTTTTGAAACCTCCGATATTAGCATTGGCTGGGACGGCACCTATAAAAACCAGCCCATGAACAATGCCGTGTTTGTTTACTACGCCACTGTTGAGTTTCTCGATGGTACTTTTGATAGTAAGAAAGGGGATATTACGCTGGTGAGGTAAAAACATAAAGAAATAAAAACAAAAACCATGAAAAAACTTTTCCCCCTCATAAGTACAACTGTACTTATTTTATCTCTCTCGAAAAACAGTTACGCTCAGTTGCAAAATTGCTGCGCTAATGTTGGATTTGAAGACAGCACCTGGACAGGATGGCAATGTTTTACAGGAAATGCTCCTATGCCGACTTGGACTCTTGGCGCACCATTTACTCCACTCGGAAATAATGTACCTCCCGGAGCCACCACAAATGCTAACAGACAAACTCTTCTTTGGAATCAAGGGCAAGCCCCCGGTTGCTTTTTGCCAAATGGTTCGCCCGACCCTTGTGCAACTTTAATATGTCCGGGTGGTGGAAATGTTTCTGCGGTTATAGGTAACTGTCAAACCGGTTATGCAGCAGACAGAATTTCTTATGCTTTAGCTGTTGACTCGTGTAACATGGGTTTTTATTATTCTTATATGGCGGTACTTGAAGACCCCGGGCACGATTCGTTAAATCAACCTGCATTTTGGGTTGAACTTTTTGACCAATTAGGTAATTTAATTCCCGGTCCGAATTGTTCCTATTATGTAGCTGTTGGATACAACGACTCAGGCATGGTTTCAAACCCTGTCACTAGTCCATATCCATGGACTTATGCCAAGTATAAATGCTGGACAACAATTGGTGTTGACCTTTCACCATATTTAGGCACTACTGTTACATTAACATATTCTGTGAAAGATTGCGGTTACGGAGGGCACTGGGGATGTGCTTATGTTGACGCGTGCGGCTCAGCTCCCTTGGGCTTGGAGCAAATTGATTTTGGAAACTCTTCCACCATCTTCCCCAATCCCTTTTCCACCACCGCCACCATCACCTTTTCCCAACCCATAGAAAAAGCAGAGTGTAACATTTACAATATGCAGGGAGAAGAAGTGGGGCAATACGTAATACATAGTTCGGCATCATTCGTAATTCGTAGAGATAATTTACCAGTCGGAGTTTATTTCTATCAAATCCTTTCCTCCGAAGGCATACTTGCTACGGGGAAGCTGGTGATTCAGTAAAAATCATCACGCCTTAGAGCCGCATTAATACCTTCCGCAAACTTTGGAGAACGAATTAATTGGCAATTAATATCTTCCGCAAGTTTTGGAGAAGGAATTAGAACGTGATTAACATCTTCTCCAAACTTTAGAGAAGGAACTTCTCCCGTATTAATATCTTCCCCAATATTTGGGGAAGGTACTGATTCAGGAAAAGTACTCCATTACTGTAACTCTCCATTGGGGATTTCCGTATAAGCAGCAAAAAGAATCAATACAAATGGCAAAAGGACGCATACCAAGAGCAATAAAAGAGTTTTCGGCTTACCTGATGGTTACCCGCCATTACCTGCCCGAACTTACCGATGGAATGCCCAATTGGGAAAGGTTGAATTTATCGGCAGATGAAAAAGATAAATGGATTGCCGATGCAAATTACTTTGTTGATACACTTATGCCTTTGCACAGCGGAATAAACACCAAAACCATGACAGTGAACAGTATGGTTAGGAAATTCATGAAAACATTTAGCAAGTTTGCTATTCCGCTTCTCAATCGAATGCAGGCATCTTTCAAAAGAAATGAGAACGATGCAACTGCCTTTAATTTTAAACTAAAACGCAAAAAACCTTCGCGGATGAAAACTGCAATAGCCGATACCTGTTACTTATCGGTGAAGGGAAAGGGGCAAGGAATGCTTATAATAGTTTGTCGGAACGAAAAAGGAGAAGGGCGTTCCAGATTGCCCGAACGCGCAAAAGGAGTAAAACTGGCGTATAAAATTGGCGAAGCTCCTGCCAATGTTAACGAATGCACCATGTTCGATTTTTTTTCAGGAACACATCACAGATTACAAATAGACCCGAAACATACAGGCAAGCGGATTTATATTTACGCCTGCTGGATTAATTTGAGCTATCCGCAGTTTGCCGGAGCTTATTCGCAACTTACCAGCATTATTATTTCGTGAGTTAACTCGGGCGAATACAATGCAATTAAATTGATGAAGGTGTAAATCCGTATAAGTTATAGCACAACAAATAATTTCTGCTTTTATTTTTTATCTTTAAGCAAAATTTATTTGTGAAATCAAGATCAACTCTTATTGTTTTATTTTTTGCTGTGTTAAGTCAGCGCATTTATTCGCAGGGATGCAGCGATGCCGGTGTATGTTCAGTGGGTTTGCTAAGTATTGTTGAGTTCCGATACGAGTTTTTACCCTCCGATAAATCAACACTTGCCAAACTGGATAACGAAAATGCAGACATAAAAATTTCGTTTGACGGAAGCACACCTGATACAGCTTCGAAAAAAACAAACGATGTGGTTAAGAAAGATTCGGCAATCAACACCACTGTTTCGAATGTGGATACAACCATAAAAACAAGCTCAACATCAAAAAATTTCATGAATTACTTTTATAAATATCCTAAATGTCAGCTTCTGTTATCGTCATCACTTGGCATAGGCGATCAAAAAGCATCAATCATCACCACACAATTTGAAGGAAGCTTTAGTATAGTGAAACAAAAACTTTTCGCACAGATAAAAGTTCCGTACACAATGGTAAGCGGTCCGCTTGCCAATACCAGCGGATTAAGCGATATTACATTAAGCCTAAGCTATATTTTACAAAACAAGAATGGAAAAAGTTTAAGTGTAACAGGAGGGGTTAAACTTCCGACAAACGATGCGAACATTAAAAAAGATAGTTTGCCGCTGCCCATGGTTTATCAAACCAGTTTGGGTGCTACCGATATTTTGGCGGGAATAAAATATTCATACAAAAAATGGGATTTCAGTTTCGGCTACCAGCATTCGTTTAACGGAAACAAAAACGAATACCTGCACATTCAGCCTTCTTTTGAAAACAATTACAATAATTATAGCGAATCGAACCAAATAAAAAGATCGGATGACGGTATTTTCCGAATCAACCGCCTTTATCGCCTAAAAAGAATTGTGGCAAATACGGGATTGCTTTTTATTTACCACTTAGCCGATGATGTTTACACAAATAGTATTGGCGAAAGAGTAAAATCAATCGGGTCGAAAGGATTAACCTTAAACTTGAATATTGCAATATCGGTTCCGCTTACCAAAACAATTGATTTCTTTTTTGTTGGAGCCAAACCTGTTGTAACGCGCGATACACAGCCCGATGGATTAAAGCGCTCGCTTTTTGTGTTGGGAGGATTTAAATACAGCATTCTTTAAAATTAATTATCCACATTTCGACAAACATGTAGAAAAAACGGGTGTACTCTCTATTTTTTATCCTTTAGTTTTTTCAATACCCTTTCAATGTATTTTTCGGTAGGCAGCAAGCTTTGTTGTATGCGCCTTGCATATCGAATGCTGTCAATTATATCGCGCTTTTGTTCTTCCACAAGCGTTTTTTGCATCTGAATTTCGTCTCTTTGTTTTGCCAGCAACAGGTTTGCTTTCTGCTTTTGCCTGTAGCCAATAACCACTGCCGCCACAAGCACCAGCATTAATGCCGAAGCAATGATAAACATATTGCGCTGGCTTTCGTTTTTTGCCGATTCAAGTTCTTTTTGTTTTATCTCCGATTTCTGAAGCACAATCTCTTTGTCTTTTTTTTCGGTTTCGTACAATGCCTGCATTTGTGCAATACTGTTCGAATTGTCAGAATTAACAATAGAATCTTTCAAATCTGAATACAGTTTGAGATAAATGAATGCGCTCCTGTAATTTCCCTCATTTTCATAGGTCTGGTAAAAGGCCTGATAGGTTTCTCTGAGCATTGTGTTAGCACCAATGTTTTTTGCGATAGTTTCGGCTTTTTGCAGGTATTCGTATGCTTTTTTAAAATTTCTTCGTTTGTTTTCCACAGCACCCAGATTGTTGTAGTTTCCTATAACTCCGTTTTTATCCTGCGTGCTCATTCTTGTCTTAAGTCCATCAAGGTAATATTGTTCGGCCATGTCATAGTTTTTCAGATCGAAGTAAACGTTTCCCAGATTGGTAACTACAACACCTATCGATCGCACTTCGTTAAGTGTTTTGAAAATATCAATGGCCTCTGTATAATACTTAATTGCCTTATCGTACTGAGCGGTGTTTTCGTAGATGGTTCCAAGTGTGGTGAGCACGCTTCCCTTACCCGAAATGATATTATTTTCATCGGCAATTTTCAGCGAACGTGTTGCGTAATCAATAGCTGTATTAAATTCTGCTTTATTATTTGTAGTCATCGCCCTGTTTCGGAAAATTATTGAAATGTTGTTCAGCGTCATTACCTGCGATTTTTTATCTCCTGCATCTTCGGCTGCTTTTAGCGATTGGATGTAATATTTAATTGCTTCATCCAGTTTGCCTTGTTTTTTATAAACTACTCCAATATTGTTAAGCGCCATGCCTGCTCCTTGCAGATTTCCCATATCGGTGTACACTTTTACTGCCAACAGATAATACACCACAGCAGAATCGAATTTCGCCTGATCCGAATAAGCAACTCCTATACTGTTATAACCGCCCGCAATACCCCTTTTGTGATTTATTTTTTTGGAAAGCGTTAAAAGTTTAGAAGCATATAGCATGGTTGTATCAGGACTGCTGTTCCAATATTGCCTGCTGAGTTGATAAAAAGCATTTGCCTTATTGGTGTCGTCAGCACTTTTGCTTACCAATTGCAAAAGCGAATCCACTTTTCTTCTGTTTTGTGAAATACAAACGGAGGAAAAAAATAAAAACAGCAAAACGATTGTTATGGTTTTGAACATGAGTAAAAATAGTAAAATCTGTTTAAGCCAAAATATTTATAAATTAGCGAAAACAAAATCATGAAATCAATCTCTCTACTATTTGTTTTTCTTTTTAGCGCAACAGTATTTGCGCAAAGCCCCAATAAATCCGACAAGCTGACAACCGACCAGGGTTTTAATCTGTTGAAAATAGGCGCGCTTTATTCGAAAGTAAAATCGGTACTCCAAAAAGATACGATGGACCGCAAAACAAGTTTGGAACCCAAAGCGCAAACCATTAAGTACACCGATAAAATTTATTTAGTGGATTTAAAAAAGACAGGCTATGCTCAGTTTTGCGGAAAAAACATTGCGCGCATAGAAGTTTGGTTTCAGAAACACTATGCCGAAACGGGCGATGACGGAAATGATTTTGAAATATCGGAAGTGAAAATATTTTTCAAAGTAGTATCGGATAAAGACAGCGATGCTTTTATTGATAAAGTGCTGTTAACATACGGAAACCCCGCATCGGGCGGTGAAGATTTTCCTGAACCTGGTTATTCGGCTTACACCTGGTTTTCTCCCTTGGTGCTCATGAACATGAGCAACTATTATGGCGACCCTTTTACCGAAGATCCGAAAAGAGATTACCTCAAAATAGAATTTTCGAGTGCAGTTGGAGGATAATTAATTATCCACATTTCGACAAACAAGCAAAAAATACAGCCCGTGTTTTTTGTAAATGTTTTACTTTCGTGAAAAACTTAAAAACACCCTAATCATGAACAAAAAATTACTCTTCAGCTTTCTTATTTCATTGCTTGCGTTTGCCAATGCAAAATCGCAAGCCACAGCGTGGACGGATACATTTCTGCAAGGCGTTCCTGCTACAACCACACAAATTAACACATGGAATGCTTTTCGTGCATCGCTAACACCGGGCAGCTATTGCGCCATGTGGATAGGAGGAACATTTAACACAGCCGGTATTTCGTGTAACAATGCACCCGAAGTAAATGCTTACGCAACAGCTTTACAAAACTACACAAGTTATACTACACCAAGTTGTTTGGGAAATGTGTGGTCGCTGTGCAATCGTTATGATGGAGAAGTTTGGCTCAACCCGCCATCGGAATGTAGTGGGGCAAATTGTCCGAACGGATATATTATCCGCCCCGGCATTGGAACAGGAAACCCGAATTGGGGAGGAGTAAACACACAAACCTGTAGCGGACCGAACCAGCGCATGTCATTGATATTCTTTTCTTCATTTCCGAATCCGGCAGGAGCAATTACAGGACCAACGGCTGCTTGCGCAAACACAACACAAACTTATTCTACCACACCAATTTTTGGTGCGCTTAGTTATTTATGGACAGCACCGGTTGGCGCAACTATTCTTACAGGACAAGGAACAACAACTGTTACTATTCAATTTGGAGCTAATTCAGGAAACGTGTCGGTGGCAGGAGTAAACCCTTGCGGACCGGGAACAGCAACTAATTTAGCTGTTACAATAAGCCCTTCGGCACCATTGCAACCAGGAACAATTTCAGGAAGCGCAAGCGTATGCGAAAATTCAACGGGCACTTATTCGATAAGCGCAGTTACTAATGCAACAGGTTACAATTGGACAGTTCCTGTTGGAGCAACAATCAACTCAGGGCAAAACACAACAAGTATCAACGTAACCTTTGGAACCACATCGGGCAACATAACAGTTACTGCAAACAATTCGTGCGGAACAAGTGCTGCACAAACACTTGCTGTAACAGTGGATCCTATTCCTATTGTTAACGCGGGAAGCAATCAATCTATTTGCGCAAATACATCCTGTATTGCGTTGAACGGAACTTCATCAACAGGCAGTGGTATTTGGAGTACTTCAGGCACCGGAACATTTGTTCCAAACAATACCACATTAAATGCCTGTTATACTCCAAGTCCGGCTGACATTTCGGCTGGTACGGTATCGCTCACACTAACTTCTACTAATAATGGAGCTTGTAGCGCTGCAAGTCAAACGATAATTATTACAATTAACGCACAGCCAACAGTTGCGCTTGGCGCAGATATAACCCAGTGCGGTGGAACAGTAACATTGGATGCACAAAATGCAGGAAGCACTTATCTGTGGAGCGATGCTTCAACAACACAAACAATTGTGGTAAGCACAACAGGAAATTACTCAGTTGTTGTTACAGATGTGAATGGATGTACAGGTACTGATGTAATTGTTGTAACCATAAATACACTTCCAACTGTTACACTCACACTAAGCCCAAGTTTAGTTTGTATAACATGGCCATCTTATCTTTTAACAGGTGGTTCACCATCGGGCGGAACTTATAGCGGAACAGGTGTATCAGCAAACATGTTCGACCCTAATGCTGCAGGGCA
>Ga0209431_10004740_pt1 | contig 10638 bp, 11 predicted proteins | sample RifCSP13_3_FD_184021 | JGI IMG/M metagenome (GOLD analysis project Ga0209431, IMG submission 184021) | Soil microbial communities from Rifle, Colorado - Rifle CSP2_sed 13_3 (SPAdes) (version 2) | ecosystem: Environmental > Terrestrial > Deep subsurface > Rock core/Sediment | place: Rifle... | reverse complement strand
GGACCCGTCGTCGACGTGACGGAGATCTTCGCGGCGTCACGGTCAAAGGTCGTCGGGAACGCCCTCGCGTCCGGCGGCCGAGTGCTCGGCGTCCGCCTCCCGAGGTTCGCGGGCCTCTTGAAGGGGAAGCTGGGGCCCGAGTTGGCGGCACACGCGCGCGTCGCCGGCGTTGGCGGCATCTTCCATTCCGACGAGCTCCCGGCGTATGGGGTCACGGCCGAGGAGGTGGCCGCGGTCGCGCACGCGTTGGCGGTGGAATCCGACGATGCGTTCGTGATCATCGCAGACACGGAAGCCCGGGGCCGCGAGGCGTTGCGTGAGGTCCTCGACCGGGCCGCCGATGCCGCGAAAGGAGTCCCCCCCGAGACCCGGGACCCGCGACCGGACGGGACGACGGTCTACTCCCGTCCCCTGCCCGGTCGGGCGAGGATGTATCCGGAGACGGACGTGCCGCCGATCCGGATCACGAAGGACCGACTGGACCGGCTCCGCGCCCATCTCCCCGACCCGCCCGAGGTTCGCCTCGAGAAGCTCGTGTCTGTCTTCGGGATCCCCCGCCAGCAGGCAGAGCAGCTCCTCGAGGACGGCTACGACGGGGAGTTCGAGACCCTCGCGACCGCGCTCGGCGACGCGCAGGTCGTTGCGTCGGCGCTCACATACCAGTTCACGGAGATCCGCCGGGAGGGCATCGACGTGGACTCCGTTCCCCTGGATCGCCTTCAGGACCTGTTCCAACGGTGGAAGGAGGGCGCGTTCGCGCGGGAGGCGATTCCGCGGCTCCTCCGCCACATGGCCCGCGAGGGGACGGACGCGATCGCCGCGGCGGAAGCATTGGGGCTTGTCGCGATGCGCGAAGCCGACGTGGATCGGATCCTCGATGAGATCGTCGCGGCGCACGGAGCGATGATCCGCGAGCGGGGCGAGAAAGCGCTCACGGCCCTGATGGGCGTCGCGATGGAACGCCTGCGGGGCAAGGCCGACGGAAAGGTCGTGAACGAGAAACTCCAGCAGCGATTGGCGGCGGAACGCGACCGGACAACGCGGACTGACCCGGCATCGCCTCCATAGGGAGCGCGCGCTCGATACCTATTTAATAGAAGACCTCATTCGCGGCGCGTGGTCGCCATGCCAAAGGCCAAGGGAGGGTCCGACTGGTTCGATTCCCTCGACGCGGAGCTCCAGAAGAAGACCGCGGAGATCCTGCAGGACGTCGGGCAGCAGACGTCGAAGCGCTCGGACCTGAACCGGTCTCTGATCGAGGATTGCTGGAAGATCTGGAAGCGGTTCAACGCCGCGAACGTGCACCTCACCCTCGAGCCGAACTACGACCGGTGGGCCGTCTTCCCGGACACGTTCCCGGAGGGCGATTGGCGGTGGCGGGAGGGGTTCAACGCCGCGGCCGTGAACGCGGTCTCCCTGACGGACCGCACCCAGGACCAGGGCCGCATCGGCGACGCGCTCAAGATCCAGCACTACGACGCGGACGGGAAGGCGCGAATCCGGTTCACGTTCGAATATTGCGAGGGCGAGCACTACTACAAGTACTCCGGGTGGAAGCGGATCTGGTCCGTCCACACGCTCCTCGACACGTCCGTGGACCGCCTCGACACGAACGACGTGCACAAGATCCTCGCCGACGTCGTGAAGGTGTGGTACGAGAGCCACCTGCGGCGGAACCGGGACCTCCTGATCCGGCACCTGAAGAAGAACTACGAGCGCGTCGAGACGTACAACCAGTAGGCTACGCGCGCAGCTCCCACCGGAGGTCGTACGCCCTCGGCGGATCATCCGCACTCGAATTGCGGAATCGCACGAACTCGGTGCCCATCGCTGCATCGTACCCCGAAAGGCGCGACGCGTACCCGTCCCGTTGGACGACCTGCACGAGGCGAAGCGGTCCGGCCGCCGACCACGTGACGTTCACCTCGTCGAGGAAGCACGTCGGGCAGTCCGTCCGCGGGTCGTATTGCCAGGGGTCCCGCAACGTCAGCCTCACGTACCGCGTGGACGCGGCCTGCACCACCGCCACGAGGCGCGCGTTGTCCTCCGGCCGCAACGGCGTGAGGACCACGAGCCGCGGCCGCGAGACGATCTGACCGGCAACCCACACCGCGCCCGACGCCTCGATCCCAGCGTACGCAACCGTCCACGACGACACGTTCGTGATCGTGATGGCGAGTTGGATTGCGCCGTCCGTCCAATACGCGAGGTCCGCCCGCTCCTCGTACGTGTCCGCGACGGCCTGCTCGAGGGGCGACCGCGGGACGGGCGCGCCCTTGAACCGGAACTCCAGGGTCGCGTTGAGGCTCGCGTCCACGCCCGCGCGCACGTTGATCGCGACCGGGTTCGCCCAGAACCGCTCCGCTTCCACGGGCGGCTCCGCGAACAGGACGCCGTGCGCCGTGCCGTCCGTCGGACCGAACGGGACGAGCCACGCGGGGAGGACGACGAGGAAGGCGACCACGAGGGGGGACACCCGGCCCACGGGCCGTTCCGGGGGCGAGGTCCGGACCGGCACGAACCGCGCCGCGAGGAGCGCGGAGAGCGCGAACACGGCCCCGCCGACGCCGACGAACAGGAGGGCGTAGAGGATCAGGGACTGGGAGAGGGACCCGGAGAACACGAGGCTCGGGACCGCCCCTGCCACGAAGGGCGTGAACCAGAACAGGGAGAGGTACAGGACCTCCTGGCGGCGCGAGGCGCCCGGCGCGACGAGGGCGATCAGCTCACGGCTGATCCGGAACGCGATCGCGGAGGCCCACGCGATGCCCACGAAGACGAAGGCGGGCACGAGGTGGGGCGCGCCGAGGATCGCCGCGGCGCCCGCGGAATCCCCGCCCGTCCCCCCGAGGGCGCCGAGACCGAGGTAGATGAAGGAGTACACGACGAAGACCTCCACGAGCAGGAGGAGGAAGAGCCGGCCCAGGAACGTGCGGGCCCTCGGGGCGAGCCGCCAGAGGAGGACGCCCAGGACGAGCTGGACGAGGATCCCCGCCAAGGCGACCGCGGCGCTCGCCGCATCGGGCACCGTCGGGGGCAGGTAGATCAGCGCGAAGCCGGAACCCGGAGAGATGTACGTGCCGTAGAACGCCCCTCCGGTGGCGACCGCGAACAGCCCGTGACCGGCGACCTCGTGGACCGCGACGCCCAGGAACCGCGCGACGACGAACCCGAGGAGGACGACGAGCGCGAACGGCGCGGGCTCCCGCGGGTCGAACGGCTTCACGGACCGCGCGTAGCGTCCCACGGCTTATGGCCTTGTTGGCGGCTACCGCTTCTTCTTCCGGGGCTTTGGCGGCTTGAGCCCGAGGTTCTTCGCGAGCTTCCGCCACTCCCGCTCATCGAGCCACATGACCTTCAGGTACTCCAGGATCTCCCGGTCCGTCATCCCGAGTCGCCGGCCCTCCGCGATGCACGTCCGGTACGCCTCGAGCTCCGTCGGCCGGTTCTCGTACGTCCAGCGGTTGTGGAACAACGGTCGCCCGTCGCGGAACTGCTTCACGTGGACGAGCTCGTGGACGACGTCGAGGTAGATGTCCCGCGGGTTCCCGGTCGCGAGGTAGTGCGCGGAGCACAAGAGGTGACCGTCCTTGTCGGAGACGCCCATGTAGCCCCAGCGCGAGGAGAAGAACTCGACCTGCACGGTCCTCAGGACCTGGGCGGTGCGGGGGCCGAAGACCTTCCGGACGGCCTCGACGGTCTCAAAGCCCTTGAAGTATCGCGTGAACGGGTGGTACTTCACGGGGACCTTCTTGGGGATCGCGACGCCGACGGAGTGCGGGTCGAAGCGCTTCGCCATGCCGCGGGGAACGGAAGGTCTGCTTTAAACTTAGGCGACCCTTACTTCGGGAGCCGCTCGGACCGCCGCCACTCGGCGCAACAGGGGGCGCCGCCGCAGCACGACTCGCGGACCTTGGCCGCTGCGAGCGCGTCGACGAGCATCGGGGACATCATGGGTTCACCTCCATTGGCTTGATCGCGCGGATCGTGAGGGACGACGCCGGGAGGTCATGGTCCCCCGTGGGCCAGAGATGATCCTCGAGGACCTCCACGTCGCGGAATCCCGCGCCCCGGATCGCGTCCAGGTATTCGCCGCGGACCATCGCGCCACCCACGCAGCCGCACACGTCTGCGATCTCGAACGGTCGCTCCTTCACGAGGTCGGAGATGACGAGCCGGCCCCCGGGCTTCAGGACGCGGAACGCCTCGCGGAAGACCGCCGGCTTGTCCGGGCTGAGGTTGATCACGCAGTTGCTGACGACAAGGTCCGCCACCCCGTCCGCGAGCGGCAGGCCCTCCATGAGCGACTCGTGGAACTCCACGTTCCGGATTCCGTGTTCCGCCGCCAAGGCGGAGGCCTTCGAGACCATCTCCGGCGTCATATCGATCCCGATCGCCCGGCCGGTCGGGCCGACGAGGTCCGCGGCCAGGAAGGCGTCCACGCCCGCACCGCTCCCGAGGTCGACGACGACCTCTCCCGCACGGGGCGCCGCGAACCGCACGGGGTTCCCGCTCCCGAGGCCGAGGAACGCCCCCCCGGGCATCCGCGAGAGCTCGTCCGCCGAGTAGCCCGAGCCGCAGCACCCGAGGGGCTGCCCGGCCGCTGCCTTCGCCGCCTGCGCGTAGTGCCCTCGTACCTGCCTGCGGATCTCGTCCGCCGTCGTCGTCATTTTATCTACTACCTCACAGTAGTAGAGAAGTTCATATACTCTTCCTTCCCATTCCTCCGCAGATGTCGGAAGTGAAAGCGCGGGCGAACGTCCTCCTGGAGGAGGCGGTGAAGGGGAAGCAGGGCGAGATCGCCGCCACGCTGCGGGACCTGGGGCTGTCGGGCTACGCGGCGGACGCGTTTTGCGCGCTCGTGCGCCTCCCCGGTGCCACTGCGGGGGACCTCGTGGCCCGCACGGGAATCCCAGACTCGAAGATCTACTACGCGCTCGACGAGCTCGTGGAGCGCGGGCTCGTGGCGGTCCAGGCCGGGAAGCCGAAGACGTATCGGGCGGTGCCTGCGAAGCAGACGGCGGCGAAGCTGACGAGGATTCTCGAGGAGCGGCATGAACGGGAGCGGGCGTCGGTGACGCGGATGGCGGCTCTCCTGGAACCGCTGCAGTCCGCCGCCAAAAGCCCGTCCACGGACATCGCGTACGTCGTGAAAGGGCTGGCGAACGTGGTGGGGCGGGCGCAGGCGATGATCGCCTCTGCGCGGCGGGAGATCGTCGTCCTCGCCTCCAACGAGCCGTTCCTTCGGAAGCTGGAGTCGGACCTCGCGAAGGCGGCACGGCGTCGCGTGGCGGTGAAACTCGCGGTGCCGGACATCGACCTGGACGAGGACCTGGCGAGGGTCGCGGAGGTCCGGGCGATCGTGTGCTCGTGCCTGATCCTCGTCGTGGACGGACAGCAGGTGCTAACGGTCTCCGGAATCGACAGCGAGTCCCCGTACGGGATCGCGTCGACGGACGAGACGCTCGTGCGGCTCGGCCTCGAGTACTGGGAAAGCCCCCGGTGCTGCGTCCCGTGCTAGGGCGCCCCGAATCCCATGAGGCGTGAAGGGTGTATGTAGGGAATCCTGACGGCCGTGGCGGACCTCCGGGCGGCACAGGTGTATGGATGGTCGCGTGGAAGAAGGCCATCGGACCCATCGTCGCGATCTTGATCGTCGCTGCATGATCGGGCTCGTGTGGTCGCAGGGCTGGATCTGGGAAGAGAATGGGGCGACCGTCACGACGGTCCGATGTTCGTGACGAAACGTTAATCCGGGGTGCCCCGGATGGCGGCGCCCCCATGGCTGCGCGCGCGAGGTGTCGGTACTGCGAGCAAATCCACCTCGCGGACGCACGATTCCGTGTCAAGCCCGCGAAACACGACGCGGACTCCTCATTCCCGCGCTGCGACATCCACTGGCGGTTCGTCTGCGACACGTGCGGACGGAGCCACCACTTCAACGGGATCGCGTGGTGCCCCACCGCCAGGAAGCTCCTGTGCATCAAGTGCGCGCCGCGGCACCGCGCGGTCCGGAAGCCGTTCTGGCGGTGGTCCTACTATTACGCGCTGTCGTGCCCGGACTGCAAGAAGGAGCACGCGGCCCTCGACCGCCTCGAGTTCGAGCGGAAGCACCCGTGGCAGCGGAGCGCCGCCCTCGCCCGCCAACGCCGCGGCCTGAGCCGGGAGAAGGAAATCGTCCCGCCGTGGACGTACGACCTCGTCGCGGACCCCAGCGACGTCACGGACGGGCGGATCGCCGCGCAATGGGACGCCCTCGCCGACGTGTGGTCCTCCGGGTACACGGAGTACGGGGACGTGAACCGGCGGTACGTGATCGACCCCGCCCTGTTCGCGATCCTCGGAGACCTCAAGGGCCTGCGGGTGTTCGACGCGGGGTGCGGCTTCGGCTACCTCTCCCGCCTCCTCGCCCGCCGGGGCGCGGTCGTCGACGGGCAGGACATCTCGCGGAAGTTCATCGGGATGGCGCAGGAACAGGAGCGCCGCCAGCCGCTCGGCGTCACGTACCGCCTCGGGAGCATCGTGGACCTCGGCGCCTACGCGGACGGGGCGTTCGACGTCGTCGTCTCGAACCTCGTCCTGCAGGACGTCCGCGACTACCGCAAGGCGATCCGCGAGATCGCGCGCATCCTGAAGCCGACAGGGCGGTTCGTGTTCTCGATCATGCACCCCGCGTTCGCCTCGCCGCCGATCCGCGGGTGGGTCCAGGAGCCGCGGGACTCGAACCGGAACGAGGACCGCCAGTACGTGAAGGTCGACCGGTACTTCGACCGGAGCACGGAGGCCTGGGGGTTCGGGGACGGGCCGCGCGTGACGAGCTTCCACCGCCCCCTCCGGGATTACTTCGAGGCGCTCGCAGAAGCAGGGTTCCTCGTCCGCCTCTTGGAGGAGCCCGTGCCGCCGCCCGAGGCGATCGAGGAGCGTCCGCGGGATTTCATGAACGAGTACGACCGCGTACCGCTGTTCCTGATCCTGGAAGCCGTCAGGTCCCCAGGCGGCCGCGCGTGAGGTCGACCGGATCCGGCGTGGGCCGCGCGCTCTTCGGGATCGCGTTCACCTGGTAGTCGAGGACCTCGGCCAGGACCTGCTTCGCGACGGCGGTGAAGACGTCCTCGACGCTCTGGCCCGACTTCGCGGACGTGTAGAACCACGAGACGTCCTTCATCCCGAACAGCCGCTCGATCTCCTCGTCGTTCGGCTTCTTCATGAGCTCCGGCAGAAGGTCGATCTTGTTCACCGCGTAGACGACCGGGACCTCGCCAACCGCGTTCCGCACCCAGTCGACCCACACTTCGAGCGCGTCCAGCGTGGACGGCCGAGCGATGTCCGCGACCGCGATCACGGCCTGCGCGCCCAAGAGGTAGGACTCCCGGAGCTCGTCCCGCACGAACCGCTCGCCCATGATGTCCCAGAGGGTCATGTCCACGCGGACGTGCTTGTCCATCTCAACGCCCTGGAAATGGAGCTCCCGTTTCGTGACGCGCGCGCCGAGCGTGGCGGCGTACGCCTCGTTGAAGATGTCGAGGACGAACCGGCGGACGAGGCTCGTCTTCCCGACGGCGGCCTCGCCCACCATGCAGACCTTCATCTTCACGAGCTCGAGGTCCAAAAGGCCCCCTCGCGTTGGGCTGCGATGGGACGGGCCGGACTTAAGGATGTTGCCGAGGTTATCAATTGTCTCGGGCGGATTCGGCGGGAGGGACCACGGGCCCTACAGCTCCCCTCGCTCACGAAGCAGATTGATGGCCCGGCCCAATGCGCTAATCCGCTCTACGAGGTCTTCTTGGATGAGGCGGAGCGCCTCCGCCGCTTCCCGAAGAGCCACTCGTAAGTCTCCGGATCCTTCTCGCGCAGCAAGTCCTTCAAGATGATCACGCCATCTTCGGAGCGCGGACGTTTGCTCCCGGACACCGTAGATCGCATCGTCGAACAACCTCTTAAATGCCTGCCACTCATCGGGCAGGAGCGGAGGCATGGGGCCGTCTTGGGCCCGCGGGGTTACATCACTTTCGCGTACCTGTAACACGAGCTTAAATGTGCCCGCGCCATCCCATCGGCAGCACGAGGCAGTCTGGAAACAGGCCTCAGGGCGATGAAGATGAAGGAGGAAATGGCACCCCACGTCCGGGACATCCACCGGGCGCTCGGGGCGAAGGTGAGCGAGGAAGAGATCGAGCGAGAGCTGGGGAACTACCTGAATGTCTACCGGGTGTCCCTCGACACCGCGAAGCGGTCGATCGTGAAGAAGCACGGCGGGAACCCGGCGGACCTGTCCCTCGGCGTCTCGAAGACGGTCCGGGACCTCATGCCGGGGGAGCAGAACGTGAACCTCCTCGCCCGGATCGTGTCCGTCAACGAGAAGGAGATCGCGACGGAGGGCGGCTCGAAGGGGATCCTGTACGGGTTCCTCGGTGACCCGACCGGGACGGTGCCGTACACCGCCTGGAACCCCGAGGGGCTCGCGCTCGCGAAGGGGGACGTCGTGCGGATCCAGAACGCGTACACGAAGGAGTTCAAGGGCCGCGTCGAGGTCCACCTCGGGAACCGCGCGGTCGTCACGAAGGAGGACGAGACCTTGATGCCCGCGATCGAGGGCGCGCGCGTGCTTGCCCCCTCCGGTCCCGCGACCCCCGCGAAGGTCGTCGACCTCAAGGAGGGGCTGAGCAACGTGGCGGTCACGGGCCGCGTCCTCTCCCAAGAGGCTCGGGAGGTCGTGGTCGCCGGGGAGAAGAAGACGGTCCACGGCGGCGTCCTCGCGGACGACACCGGGAAGGTCCAGTTCTCCGCGTGGAAGGACTTCGGCCTCGCCGAGGGCGACGTGGTCCGGGTCGAGGGCGGGTACGTGAAGAGCTGGCGGGGGATCCCGCAGTTCTCGTTCGACGACCGCGCGACCGTCACGAAGCTGGCGGCGGACGCGCTCCCCCCGGCGGCGGACCTCGCGGCCTCTCCGCGGATGTGGATCGAGGACCTCGCGGAGCGCGGCGGCGCGGTCGACGTGACCGTCCGCGGCATCCTGATCGACATCAAGGACGGCTCCGGCCTCGTGTACCGGTGCCCGGAGTGCCGCCGCGTCCTCCGGAAGAACGTCTGCCGGATCCACGGAGAGGTCCAGGGCAACGCGGATCTCCGCGTGAAGGCCGTCGTCGACGACGGCTCGGGCGCGATCACCGCCGTGCTCGGAAAGGACCTCACGGAGCAGCTCCTCGAGAAGACGGTCGAGGAGTGCATCGCGCAGGCGAAGGAAGCGATGGACCAGGAGGTCGTCCGGGACGAGCTCGCGGACCTGCTAATCGCCCAGCCGATCGAGGTCCGGGGGAATGTGACGAGCGACGACTACGGGCTCATGATGATTGTGGACAGCGCGCGCGTCCTCAAGGTCGACGTCCAGGAGGAGGCGCGGGCGATGCTCGAGGAGCTGGAGGGCTGAGGTGGACCTGCTCCTCCCGATCGCGAGGGACGCCGTCCTGCGGAAGGTCGAGGAGCGCGTGCGGAAGCTCGACCGTGCGTACGTCGTCCGGTGGATCGCCGGAGACCTGTGGATCGTCGACGCCCTCGCGCAGAAGTACGGGCGGGAGGCGCGCGCGTGGAGGGACATGGTCCTCGAGACGTTCGATGCCATCACTCCGGAGGAGATCCTGGCGGCGTGCCGCCGCGCCCGGCCGGACCTCGCAGACCTGTGGGACACGCCCGAGGCGCGGGCGAAGGTGGAGCGGGAATGGGCGCGGGGTCGCGCCCTCGTGGAGCACCTGTAGGTGGAACGATGATCCGAGAGGTCGCGTGGCGGTTGTTCGCGGCGGAGTACAACGACAGCACGCTCGAGGCCGGCGGCGGCGCGGACCGGGCGCCCACGTACGTGGTGACCCCACTCGGGGCGCGCGTGAACCGCCTGTTCCTCGTCGGCGTCCTGACGGACGTGGAGAACGTGGGGACGGACGGGCAACCGATGTGGCGGGCGCGGGTCACGGACCCGACGGGCACGTTCCACGTGTACGCCGGCCAGTACCAGCCGGAGGCGGCCGCGAAGCTCGCGAAGATCAAGCCGCCCGCGTTCGCCGCGGTCATGGGGAAGTCGCGGACGTACACCCCGGAGTCCGGGACCGTGTACACGAGCGTCCGGCCGGAGATGGTCAAGGTCGTGGACGAGAACGTGCGGGACTATTGGATCCTAGAGGCGTGCCGCTCCCTGAAGGAGCGCCTGGCGGCGATGCGGGAGACGCAGGGGATGGACCCCGTCACGAAGGACGCCCTCGTCGCGCTCGGACACACGGAGGACGTCGCGGAGGGCATCGTCGCGGCGGTCGCGCACTACGGGAAGGCGGACCTCGCCCGGTACACGAGCCTCCTCGCGGAGTCCCTGCGGTACCTGCTCCCGGAGCACCGCGCGTTCGCCCCGGAGGAGCCCGCGCCCCCCGCCAGCCGCGCCCCGAAGGCGGAGCCCGCGAAAGGCACGGGGGAGGACGTCGAGGACGCCGTGCTCGCGCTCATCGCGGACCTGGACAAGGACGGGAAGGGCGCGCCCTGGGACGCGATCCTCGCCGCGGCGGGCAAGCAGGGGATCCGGAAGGAGGTCCTCGAGGAGGGCGTGAACGAGCTGCTCGACAAGGGCCTCGTGTACGAGCCCGTCCTGGGGCGCATGAA
>Ga0209431_10004739_pt1 | contig 10642 bp, 8 predicted proteins | sample RifCSP13_3_FD_184021 | JGI IMG/M metagenome (GOLD analysis project Ga0209431, IMG submission 184021) | Soil microbial communities from Rifle, Colorado - Rifle CSP2_sed 13_3 (SPAdes) (version 2) | ecosystem: Environmental > Terrestrial > Deep subsurface > Rock core/Sediment | place: Rifle... | reverse complement strand
TTTTGTTGCCAATAAGCACGAGCCAGATATTCATCCAATGCTTTAGAACAAGCGTACCCCCAGCGTAATGCTGTGCCTAAAGTGAGGTCATCATCCTCACGGAATCTCACACCATTACGAATATCCTTACCGTAGACTTCCGAGGTAGAGGTTATTAAAACTTTGCAACCGAGTTGTAATGCAAGCTTCAACACTAACTCGGTGCCTCGCACGTTTGTTTCAATAGTCCATAATGGTTCTTCTACCACCAATTTAACCCCAACTACTGCTGCCAAATGGTAAACAATCCGACAAGGTTGCATGATTTCTTTCAACTTCGATTCATCTAAGACACTTCCTTCGACGAAGTGGAAGTGGGGATTCTCGAAGAGGTGGAAAACATTTTGTAAATTACCCGTGGAGAGATCGTCCACTACCCAGACTTCTTCACCTAGATTTAGCAGAGTATCAACAAGATGTGACCCGATGAAACCCGCAACACCTGTCACTAAAATGGCCATTTAACATGCCTCCTCCTTTCATATCTTTTTAAATATTTACGACGCGTAGAAAAAGATCTTCGTAGAGGGATGCAATTGTACGTGCATTAAAATCCTGTGAGCGCTCTTTACCATTCCGAGACAATCGTTGTTTAAGGACCTCATCTGTCAGAACCCGAATGATTGCCTGCGATAATGCCTCCTTGTCCGCTGGCGGCACGAGAATGCCATTGACTCCATCTTTTATAATCTCAGGAGGGCCATACGGACAGCTTGTAGCAATCACCGGAGTGCCGCAGGCCATCGCCTCCACAATCACATTTCCAAAACCCTCAAACAAAGATGACAGCACAAAAACGTCTGCTGTCGCCATATATTTAAAGGGGTTGTGCTGAAAGCCGAGTAGCCGGACACAATCGGTTAGATTGAGATGCTTGATCTTCTTTTCTAGATAACGGCGCTGCTCACCTTCGCCAATAATCCACAGATGTGCTGGGATAACACTGCGCACGCGTACAAGGGCGTCAAGCAGATAAGAAAAGCCTTTCTCCTCCGCCAAACGTCCACATGCCACAATCAGCGGGCCATTCTGAGGTAACGCCTCGGCAGGCAGAGGGTCACTTGCCCCGCTCAGTACCCTGGCCTCTACGCCGGCGTTGTAGATTACTTCCATTCGATCACCAATCTCAGGCATAAGGGCCGTCAAATCTTCTGCGACCCCGCGTGAAAGGGCAACAACCCGGTCGGCTCGTGGGTATAGACGAGGAATAAGGAATAGGAGAAGACGATTAACAATATGCCAAGAGCGCCGACGTGTAATAAATGGCGGTATCTGAACACTAAGTACAACTTTGGGACATGTAGGCAGAGCACGTGAAGCCAAAATCGCCACAATATTGGCGTGATCCATAACCGAGCAGAGAATATCCGGCTCCTTAGCTTGTATGAGTTTTTGAAGTGGACCAATTGAACGAATCATTCGGACTGTGCTTGAAGATATTTTCCCCGTATTTAAAATATGCAAATCTACATCGTTAGCTAAAGCAGTTTGATATGAACCCCCAGAACGTGCCAAAGCAAGAGATAGGGAAAACTTCTGGCGGTCAAGGTGATTGATGATCCGTAAAAGATGCATCTCTGCTCCGCCACCGCCAAGCCAAGAAGTAAAAAAAAGTATATGTATCTTGCCGTCCCGTTCCCTGTACACCCTACTATTCATGTTGCGCCCCATCAAGAATTGGCTTATGTGTCGTGATGAAAATATTGTGAATCTTTCCTAGAAGTACTCAGGTAACTTTAGAAATACTCTTTTTTCTTTTCGTCAGACCAACTTATATTAATCCCATACCGTAATATCTATGCCGAGTTCTTAGGTCAGTCGTTTCTAAAGTTGACTTATCCATCTCTAGTTTGAAGGAAGGAACTCAGTTATTTCTATAGGTAGCAACTCGGGTTAAGTTAAAGACCATATAGCTATTCGCTATCTGCTATTCGCTGTGACGAGAAAAGGTCCGGCAGCCAGGTAGTCCAACCTCCCATCCATAAAAGCTCGAACGGCATCCTCCGGCGTACAGACGATGGGCTCTTCGTGCATATTGAAGCTCGTGTTGATCATGCTGGGAAGGCCGGTGAGCTGATAATAATGCTGGAGGATTCGATAGAAGCTTGGATTGGTTTGTTCACTTACAAGTTGCGGGCGCGCCGTTCCATCCACATGGACGGCGGCTGGAGACTGGTGTTTCAGCTCCTCCGTACAATCAAAAGTTATGGTCATAAATTCAGCAGTGTACCGCCCTTTCTCAATATTGCGATAGAGTCGGTGCGCATGCTTGATAAGCGTTGCAGGTGCAAAAGGCATGAACTCAGTCCGTTTCAAACGATCATTCAACCACTTGTTAATTGACGGGTCGGTAGCTTGACATAGGATCGACCGATTGCCGAGCGCTCGTGGCCCGTATTCCATTCGTCCATCGAACCGCGCAACCACCTTGCCCTTGGCAACCAACTCGGCTATCTCCCACTCAATGTCAGGGACATAGCGAAACGGCAACCCGGCAGCACGAATCGCTTCTTCAATCTCGCGTTCAGAAAATCCTGGCCCAAGGTACACATTCTCTAAACGAAACGGCTCAGTACCGTCGAGTTGGGAAGCTAAATAGAGTGCTGCACCGACCCCTACGCCTCCATCACTCATCGCTGGAAAGATGAAGATTTGCTCGACACCCGGGATATCCATGACTCGCTGATTCATTTTCACATTGGCAAAGACGCCACCAGCAGCCACGATGTGGGTCGTATTGTACTTCTCGACATACAGCTTGACGTATTGGGTTGCCACATCCTCAAGTGCCTTTTGATAAGCTGCCGCCACGTGCTCACGCGGATACTGCTCGGCAAGCCGCCGTTCTTCAAACGGGTCCTGTGAAGACTTAAACCGGTAGTAATCCGGGTGTGAGAGGTCAAATCGAGAAATAACGTGATCATAAAGGATGGATGGATCCCCATAGGCCGCCAGACCAACGATTTTGCCTTCATGACGATTCGGCTTAAACCCTAAGGCACACGTCACCCGTCGGTAAAATGTCCCGAGCGAATGCGGATAGGGAATCCGTTGCAAGAGACGCATCCTTCCACCTTCACAAAGATAAAACGAGCCGGATGCACCACTGCCATACCCATCTAGGGAAACTCCTAAAGCCCGGTCAAACCCGGAAGCGTAGTAAGCACTGGCAATATGCGAAGCATGATGGTCAACATAGATGATCTTATCAACCAAGCTGTATTCAGCAAGCGCGTTGAGCATTCGGCGTACTCTCCCACCCCACGTCTGCCACTCCTTGTTGAGCAGGATGTTACGTGTATAGTTGAGAAAGTGTAGCGTCCGGCTTTTGAGATTGCCGCCACAGAGAATCGTGTAGCCGATGTTGTTAAGATATGCCTTCAGATCCAGGATGCGCTCTCGGATGTAGGGCAGCGCAGCGTAAGCAACATAATCCACGTCTGAAGCAGTCACACCGGCTTGTTTCATCGCGAATTCGAGCGCTCGATAGGGAAAGCCACCCTGGTTTTTTACACGTGTGAATCGTTCTTCGGCCGCAGCAGCGACCAAACGGCCATTGACAACAATGCCAACAGCGCTTTCGTGAACCGTTGGTGAGAGTCCTATTATAATCATAATATCACCTCCTGATCGCTGGGGCACCCCGCTTTAAACTGGCACCCTCCTATTGTGATACTATGTCCAATCTTCCCAAATGCTGACGAATGCACTCCGGTGTCACCTCGACTTTAAATTGACGCTTCACTAGCTTCGCTAACTCGGCTGTAGTCCAACTCGGGCTCGGCACGCCGAAATCCCGCGGCGATTTGAGCACACATTCGCGCAGCCATTGCTCTATAGCCGGAGTAATTTCAGGCGGGCGACCTGAATGGGGTGCTTCGTACAAACCACTGCAGCCATCTTCGAGAAAGCGATGAAGCCGGCGGCGAACTGTGTATTCACTCTGGCGTGTGATTCGAGCTATTTCCTCTACCGAGTAACCTTCGTCAGACAACAAAACCATCTGAGTACGCAATTGTGTCCGAGTACAGCGGGTTTGACTATACATACTCTCCAGTCGGACAAGTTGGTAACCTCACAGTTGTACTCTTAGCGGTAAACGCATAGACGTTCTCCCTAAAGCTGAGTTGGGAGATATATAACCATGCTAAGTTTTTCATTTCAAACCTGCAATTATTTCTTGGTTTCATTTAGCCAGAGGATCATAATTCATCCCTCACTTTGCTTAACGAGAGGTATAAGTCTTCATACTTTTGAACTACATAGACCGGATCGAATAATTCTACGGCTGCACGGGCTCCGGCTTCTCCAAAGGCCTGACGCAACTCAGGATGCTCTATAAGATACCGGATTTGCTCTAGCAAGGCTGAGTACTCACCTTTCGGAACAACAAAGCCACAACGATACCCCTCAAGAATTTCTCTGGCAGAACATACGTCGAAAGAGACCACGGGCGTGCCACAGGCAAGACTCTCGATCATGGATCGGGCTAACCCTTCTCTCACAGAAGCAACTATCGTCAAATCAAGCGCCTGATACCATTCATAAATATTGTCCACATATCCAACAAATGAAACGAAATCACTCAAATTTAGCATTCTAACCGCTTCCGCACACCTGCGGGCATACGCGTTATGCTCTGGTTCAAAGTCGCCTAGGAAATAGACATGACACTCAGGGTAGATTCGTTTTAATGTCGGGAGGACCTGTTCGATAAAGGCAAGTTGCGCTTTTAACGGACGGAAAACACCCACATAGCCGATTGCTATTTGATCCCCTGGGATTTTTAGTTGACATCGAGTTTTTAGACGGTTAATTTCCAGTGTACTCTCGATATCGGATAAATCTATGACACTATAAATGAAATGGAACTTATCTTTACTTTTACCGATACCCAATTTCTTTGTAAACTGCTGACCCATCTCTTGGGAAAGGACAACTACAGCATCACTCAATCTGTACGCCCAATGCCAGCGCCAGTTGTATCTTTCCTCTGAGTTGGTACCTCTAATATTGAATACTATTACTTCTCCAGCCAACTTAGCACCAAGCGCATAGTGAAGAAATCCAACCATGTCGTTGCAGTGGATAACCGACCCTCTCATGGATCGAACCAACCTAGCCATCTTTAGGTTAGTCTGCAGGAGACTAAAAAAACGCTTCCACTTCTGAAGAAATGGACTCTCGGAGAAACTAATATTTGTTTTATAAGGCAGCGGCCAAATATGCACTTCAGCGCCAGCACGACGCCATCTCTCAACGATCGGTGTTTCTAGTTGGGTAATTACGATCGGCCGAAACCTTTTTAGGCGCTCAATCACCAGCGTGATGCTCTCCACTCCTCCATTCGCTTGGTTTTCAGTCTGCATGACGACGAAGATAATGGGAGGAGCCGTGCTGTCTGATTTACTCGACGACATGAGACTATCCTTTCTGGACCAACCTGCTCTAATTTTCAGTGACACAAACTGCCACAAGGTTCGACCAACGGTAATTAGGTGAACGTGTAATAGCATAGACGTATGGATTAAACAACCACTTTGCTACTAACTTAAACACACCACGTACCAGTTTATCAAGTATTCCAATATGTGTAGCGCGAAAATAGAGCTGATCCAGCGTGGCTGGAAACATTCCCCAGACAGATACCTCCGGGAAGTATTCTCTGAGTAATGTCACCAGCTCAGGTCCTGTATACTCGCGTATGTGAAAAGATCCAGCAGAATTCCGTTCTCTCTTCGATGTGGGGTAGTCAGTGCTACCATCCCTCCCGGACGAAGCACACGTATGATTTCACTCAAAAACTGATCGGGTTTGGCGAGATGCTCGATAACCTCAACCGATAACACATAATCGAAACTTTGGTCGGGGAACGGCAGATGATAGCATAAGGCGTTCACCAATTCTGGTGTTTGTTTCATCCGGTTTTCAATTTGCTTCCGAGCTAGCGCTAGACCGCTATACTCTAGGTCTACTCCAATAACTCGCCCACCAGCCAGCATTACCTTATATAGCGTCACACCGTCCCCACACCCGATATCAAGCCCGATCTTCTTATCACCGAAGCCATGAAATTGACGAAGCAGTCGTAAAGGAATATCATAAAGCGCGTGACTTCTCGGACTATAACGCCGTAGACGCTCGTTATATGTGCATGACCAATGATACGCGCCCTGAGTTTGATATTTGGTAAAGGTTTTTTCAAAAGTGAACTGAGATCTCATATATGCATCTCCTGAAAAGCGAAATTGAAAGACTATTACGGACGGCACCAGTGAGTCAAATCTCTACGCAGAGGTGCCGCACTTCGGCGCACCTACTATAAAGCAGTCCAGTTTCCTCGTATCTTTATTTGCTTTACGAAATTTACACTCGAAGGTATGTACTTCGACAGCGTTTGAAGCCACCACATACCATCTTTTCCAATTGACAACATCGGTATAAAGTAAACAAGTAAAATTACACAAAAAAGTACTGCTATCATAGTGGTTAATATAATTGCGATAGCAGGTAGATCGATTTCTCTCATCAGGTTGGCCATGCCCCATGACACTGCCCAAACGACGGCTGCTAATGTCACCCCCGGCACATGCGCAGTTATGAATTCCTTCCAACTTATTTGTATAAGACTTATGCTGAGTTGTGCTAAAAGGAGGAAAAAGACGACCAGCGCCAACACTACACCAATCGCTACGCTAGTAATCCCAAACCGTTGGCCAACCCATGCACCTACCACCACGAGGATTGCGTAAACAGCTTGACGCCAGGCAGAACCGTAGACCGCCCCCTTGGCAAGAGCAAGTACGCCACCCACCTTGTAGCCTGCACGAAAATACATGCCCAGCGTTAAGACCTGGAAAGGAATAAGCACTCCGCTCCATTTAGAACCGAGCAGCACCTGAATAATTTCTGGTGAAAGGACAAAGATGATTGCACTCGCCGGTAGGACAAGCAGCGCTGTAAGAGCAACGCCGCGCCGATAGGCCGTCGCCAGGCGCTCTGTCTCGTTTTGCATTTTAGCTATAACAGGAAACAGGACTCCATCCACTACCCGTCCAAACAAGGTTGCCGGCATCGCCATTAGTTGGTAGGCTCGGCCGTACAACCCCAGCGCGCCGGTACCCAGCCAGCGGCCTACAACTAGGTTATCACCCTCGAGTGCAAAATAGTTAAATATACGATATATGGTAAATCCTCCACCAAAGTACATAAGCTCTTTGAGCGCATCCCGATCAATCTGAGGTTTCTTTTGATGGGGCTGAACGAGAAGTAAGATAATGCAGCCCAAAACCGATCTCGCAAGACTGCCTCCAACCAAGGCCCATACGCCGAAATTCATAAAGGCGAGACTCACTCCAACGACTCCGTAACCCAGGGCATAAGATACAACGGATATCTTGACTAAACAGCGAAATCGCAATTCCCGCAGCAAAAGGCATCCAGAAATTGTTGACGCACCATGAAACGGAAAAACCAAGACCATGACGCGAAGGACAGGTGTAAGTTCATTCATTCGGAAGGAACTGGCAATTGCCGGAGCAAGCAACCAAATGAGGCCCGCCAGCAGTACTCCGAAAAGCAGAGAGAGTGTGAAACCGGTGCGTACATGTCTTGCCTCGAGAGTCGGGCGCTGCACCACCACCGGGGCCATACCAAACCAAGAGAAGATCTCGGAGAAACTCACTACAACTGAGGCTGCAGCAACAAGTCCGAAATCGGATGGAGTAAGCAGGCGCGCCAGTACTGCCAATACCGCCACCTGCAAGAGTACTTGAATGCCAGTGCCGGTAGACGTCCAGAAAAACCCCCTCAAGGTGCGATCAGTTATGCTTTGGGAATCGAGATTACTATTTTTGTCCGATGCTTGATTTGTGGTGGGCCCTTTCATCTCTGAAATTCCGTTATCCTAATCTCCTGCAATGAAGCGTAAAAGTGTCTGAGTCAAATTCATGCTGGGCATAGTCTAAGTTAAACCGATAAATGCCGGAATCTGCGCCCTGATACCATACTGTATCGTTCCCAATAGCTTCACAATTAAGGGTAGCGTCAGGAGTGACAAAGATTGTCAGACTCTACCAGAGAAGTAGTTGAAGCAATAGATAAAAGTAACCCTTTATTTTTCGAATACTGTTGTGCTTTATTTAGATTTACTATGAGAGTTAAATATGCTTAAACAAGGTGTATCCCCCGTGCCCAGTGGTGGTTTTTCAGATACCATTGCACAGACCGTTGTAACCCCTCCTCTAAAGCCATCTCAGGCTTCCAGCCCAAAAGAGCTTGTGCTTTAGAAATATCTGCCCAAGTGGCAGGTACATCCGCCGGCTGAGCCGATTGGTACTCAATTTGAGCCCGTTTGCCCAATGTTTTTTCAAGAAGGACAGTTACTGTTTTCAAATCAACTGGACTATTACTCCCTAAATTGATAATCTCAAAACCCAACGACTTCAGCCCAAGAATAGTTCCCCGAGCGATGTCTTCTACGAAGGTAAAATCTCGCTCCTGAGAGCCGTCCCCATATAGCAATAATGGCTCTCCTTCAGCAATCCATTTAATGAACCGAAAGATACTCATATCCGGTCTTCCAGCAGGACCGTAAACCGTGAAGTAGCGCAACACCGTCACGTCCAACCCATAAAGGTGATGATATGTATAGCACATAGCTTCTGCAGCCTTCTTGGAAGCAGCATAAGGTGAAAGGGGATAATCAGTAGACTGGCCTTCTTGAAAAGGGCGCATTCCCTCTCCATACACGCTGGAGGTGGAAGCTAAGACAAACTTCTTAATTCCACATCCTCGACATAATTCCAATAGATTGAGTGTTCCATTGACATTGGTTTCATAGTAAACCCAAGGGTTTTCCAGGCTTTGGCGCACTCCGGCACGTGCTGCAAGATTAATTACGGCATCAAAGGGTTTATCAGAATGGCTAGTAAAGATAGTATGTAACGCTAAACGATCGGTGATATCTAAGTGAGAGAACTCAAAACCCGGATAAGCTCTAAGCTCTCCAAGTCTCCACTCTTTAAGCCGTACGTCATAGGCATTATTGAGGCTGTCAACGGCGATAACAGCATATCCTTGTTGGAGCAAAAGCTCGCTCACTTTCCAGCCGATAAAACCCGCACCACCTGTAACCAGAATTCGCTTTCCCATTGTCATACCAAGTCCAATTAAATATTATGCTTTTATAGCCACAAAGACACTAAGATTCACTAAGTCTTATATTTTAATCTTTTCTTTGTGTTCCTTTCTGTCTTAGTGTCTTGGTGGGTAACATAAACCAACACTGTTTAGTCGGATTTGATATCAGATGCTTGATCTGTTGGGCTTATCAGAAATAGACTCAGAGCCAGGAGGAAGAGATTTTGCCTTTTTCTTTTTTCTATCCTTCTCATTACCATAGTAGTAATAATAGTAGCCAGATCCGTATTTACCCCGTCTTGATTCAAGTCTATTTACAATAGCTCCGATAATTCTTCCCCTTACTTTTTGGATTTCCTCTATAGTACTGCGCAGGGTCTGCTTCTGTGTAATTCCCACACTCGTAACGAGTAAGACTCCGTCTACCAACGATGAAAGAAGCCGTGAGTCAGCTAAACCCATAATCGCAGCTCCATCAATAATCACATGGTCATAATCTTCAAGCAGACGCTCAATTAGCTCCTTCATTTTCTTTGAACCGAGAAGCTCAGCAGGATTTAGTGGAATTGGACCTGAAGGGATTATGTGTAGATTACCTAAATCTGTCCGATTAATCACACCTGGAAGCTCCATTTCCCCGACCAAATAAGTACTCAGCCCAAATGTATTGCCATTATTCAAGAAAAGCTTATGCAGCTTTGGCTTTCTAAAATCTGCATCTAATAAAACCACCTTGAGCCCAAGCTGAATAAATGAAAATGCAAGGTTGGATGCAGAGGTAGTCTTTCCCTCAAGGGGTTGAGTGCTTGTTACCAAAAGTGATCTCGGAGGATGGTCGGGAGATGAGCATATAATGGACGTTCTAATAACTCTAAAGGCCTCAGATACCAGGGAATGTGGATTTAAGTAAACTGCTTTCTCAATTTCTTGGAGTTCATTTCCGCTTGCCAGTGGAACAGCTCCAAGAAGAGGAAGAAGAAATTGCTTTTGAACCTCTTCTTCGTCTTTTATTGTGCTATCAAAATACTCAAAGATAAATGCTAGAAAACATCCTACCGTAAGACCCATCAAGATTGCAAGAAGCATATTAAGCATTATATCTGGCTTATAAGGGAGAAGAGGAGGAGAGGCATAATCTACAACCTGTATATTAGTTGCTCTAATTCCAGATGTTACTTCGGTCTCTTTAAACCTTTGGAGAAGGCTCTGGTGGATAGATTTGTTTGTCTCTACTTCTCTTTCAAGGATTCTATACTGGACTGTTTTATCATTTAGCTCGGTAACACGCCTCTTCTGCTCTCCGGTTCTTTGCCTAAGAATGCTCTCCTTGTTTAGTGCAGCCTGGTAGTCTTTCTTTATGCTTTCGGCAATGCTACTTATACGCTGGTTTATATCACTTTGAATTCTTTCAAGCTGCGCGGCAAGTTGCTTTATCTCGGGATAGTTGGGTCCGTATATAACT
>Ga0209431_10004738_pt1 | contig 10643 bp, 10 predicted proteins | sample RifCSP13_3_FD_184021 | JGI IMG/M metagenome (GOLD analysis project Ga0209431, IMG submission 184021) | Soil microbial communities from Rifle, Colorado - Rifle CSP2_sed 13_3 (SPAdes) (version 2) | ecosystem: Environmental > Terrestrial > Deep subsurface > Rock core/Sediment | place: Rifle... | reverse complement strand
TTGATAGGGACGAGGGCAAGATCCAATTCGGCTATTATGAGGAGTTGGCGCCGTGGAAACCTGACGGAATCGGCATCGAACGGCATCTCTTGCTGGATGCTTCGCACGGCGTGCGGGTCGAGCGGGCCGACTCCTTCGCCTATCGCGTGACTTATAAGGGCAAGAGCGTCCTCTTCGAGCTCAACGACCTCTCGCAGGTGAAACCACCAGCGGAGGCGTTGAGGCCGGACGAGAGGTTTCTGGGGCCGATCTTCGATGAGTCGGCCATCCGGTTCTTTCTCATCTTCAATACGAAGCTGAAGATATTTCATTATGTGCTCGATGAGACCGAGAAGGTCCACGAAGATTTTTTCAAACTCTCGGGCACCGATCGCATCTTGATCGGCAAGCGTACGGGCCTTGCCTTCTATAGGGACCATAAGCTGGAAAGAAAGATTCTGATCGGGGCCTACTGGTTCAACTCGGCGCTCAACAATTACTATGACGGACCGTTCGATCAGTTGCCCGATAACTTCATCAAAGGTGAGGAATTGCGCGAGGCGATGGTCGCTTCCGATCCGACAGCCAAGGGCAAGATCGGCCGGCTAGGGCATTATTCCGACCAGGAGGCTCGTTTCGGCATCCATCCATACATGCTTTATAAGGACACCCGCGAGCTCTTGCGTGTCGACAACTGTGCAAGAGGCCAGATCAAGGCGGCGACCTACTACCGCTGCTTTGTGGCACCCGAACGGCTTACTCACACAGACCAATAGCGCGCACCGTCGGGGCCCGTTGCGCCCCACCAACACGCCTTCGGCATCTCAACCCGCCTCCATCGCGTCGCTCTCGAGCGTATGGCGCGCGCGCTTGCTCGTCGGGCTGAGCGGCTTGATGCGAAGGGCGGTGATCTTGTTGCGGTTCTTGCGCAGGATCTCGAACCGGTAGTCGTAGAACGTGAAGGCTTGGCCCGGCTCCGGGATCGTTTGCGCCTCGTGGATCACGAGCCCGGCAATGGTGGTGGCCTCCTCGTCGGGCAGGTCCCAATCCATTTGGCGATTGAGATCGCGGATCGCCACCGTGCCGTCGACGTTGACCGAGCCATCGGCCTGCACGCGGATTGCCACGTCCTGCACATCGTGCTCGTCCGCAATCTGGCCGACGATCTCCTCGAGGATGTCCTCCAGCGTGATCAGGCCCTGCACTTCGCCGTACTCGTCGACGACCAGGGCGAGCTGCGCCTTGCGTCTCAGGAACTCGTTGAGCTGATCGTTCAAGCTGTTGGTGTCGGGCACGAACCACGGCGGCGCGGCGAGGCTCGCCACGTCGAGCTTGGAAGTGTCCCAGCCCGCACGTGCCAGCGCGACCAGCAGATCCTTGGTGTGCACGACACCGACGATGTTCTCCGGCTCGTCCTTCCACACGGGGATGCGCGTATGCGGGCTCTTGATGACTTCCTCCACCACCCGCTGCGGGGAATCATCGACATTGATGGTCTGCATTTTGGTCCGATGGACCATGATGTCGAGCACCTTCAGGTCTCGGAGGTCGAGCACACCGCCCAGCATCGCCGCATCGCCCTTGGCGACGGCGCCGCCGATGGTCTTGAGCTCGATGGTGCCGCGGATCTCCTCGTGCGCGGCCAGGATATTGGCGCTGTCGTCGAGCTTGGTGGGCGTGAGCTTGAGAAGCAGGCGCACGACGAGCCGGATCGCGGCCGTAAACGGATTGAGCAGCACGATGACCAGGCGCATGCTCGGCGCAACGAGCAGCGCCACCCTGTCCGCGAACGCAAGCGCATAGGTCTTCGGCAGCACGGCGGCGAAGATGACGATGAGCAGCGTCATGACGGCCGTCGCGTAGGCGACGCCGGCGGGGCCGATCATGATGACGGCGAGGCCCGAGGCGAGGGAGGCCGCCAGGATGTCGACCAGCGTGTTGCCGAGCAGCACGGCGCCGATCATCTTCTCGGGCTGCCGCAGCAGGGTATTGACCAGGCGCGCCTTGGAGTCCCCCTCCTGCTCCAGCTGATGCATGCGGGCGCGTGAGGCTGCCGTCAGCGCCGTCTCGCTCCCATTGAAGAACGCCGACAGCAGCAGCAGGACGGCGATGGCCGCGATGATAAGCGCAATATCGAGTGTCATGGCTCTTTCGATGTCCACGGGGCATGGCCAGAGGCCTATCGATATAGATATCGCAGCACCGCCAATAAAGGCTTGCCGCGGCTTGGCCGCCGATCTGCAACTGATAGCACGGGCGGGATGTTCCTAGGGCCTGACCCGCCTACGCAAGCCGAGACGTCGCGGCCGGCGGCCGGTCTTCTACGGGCGCGCCTCGATCTGGCGGGAAAGGAAATCCAGTACCGTCGCGGATGCCACATCGCGGGTAATGAAGGCCTCGCCGATGCCTCGCACCAGGATCAGGGTGGGGCTTCCCTCGCGCACCTTCTTGTCCTGGCCCATGATCTTGGCAAGCTCGACCGCGTTCGGCGGCTGGCTGCCCGGAATATCGACGATGCGGGTCGGCAGACCGATGCCGGCAAAGTGCCCTTCGACGCGCGCGACGCTGTTGCCGCCGATCAACCTCAGGTTCTCAGACAGCCGGAATGCCAGGCAGATGCCGATGGCCACGGCTTCGCCGTGCAGCAGCCGATCGGAGTAGCCGGCCCACGCCTCGAGCGCATGCCCGAACGTGTGGCCGAGATTGAGCAGCATGCGGTCGCCGGTTTCAGTCTCGTCACGGGCCACGATGTCGGCCTTGCCCCTGACGCTGGTGGCGATCGTGTGGACGAGCGCTGCCGCATCCTGGGCGGAGACCGCCGCCCAGTTGCGCTCGAGCCAACTGAAGAATTCCGCATCGGCGATCAGGCCGTACTTCGCCGCCTCCACGTAGCCGGCGCGGAACTCGCGCGCCGGCAGCGTTGCCAGCGTCTCGGTATCGGCGAGCACGAGGCTCGGTTGATGGAACGTGCCGACCAGGTTCTTGCCTTGCGCCGTATTGATGCCCGTCTTGCCGCCGACGGAGGAGTCGACCTGTGCCAGCAACGTGGTCGGCACCTGCACCAGGCGGACGCCGCGCCGAACGATGCTCGCCGCGAAGCCCGCGAGATCGCCGATCACGCCCCCGCCGAGCGCAATCACGAAGTCGCCCCGCTCCAGCCCCATCTCGAGGAGACGCTCGCAAAGATGGGCCAGCGCGGCAAAGTTCTTGGTCGCCTCGCCGGGAGCAAGCGTGTGCGTACCGGCATGCTGACGGGTTGCCTTCAGGCCGGCCTCGAGCGCAGAGAGATGGCGCGCGGCAACGTTGTCATCCGTCACGATGGCGCATCTCGCGCCGCCGAGCCGCGCCTTGATGAGGTCGGGCGCGCGCGCCAACAGGCCAGGGCCGATCAGCACGTCGTAGGACCGGTCGCCGAGCGCGACGCGGACCGTTTCAAGGTTGCGCGAGGGGCCGGTGCTCATGGTGCTTCGTCCACACGCACCGATGAGGGTTGCGCCTCGGCGTTCGGGTCGGCCAGATGCGGGCTCTCCGCCAGTGCGTCGATGATTTCGCCGACGATGGCATCGTGCGGCAAATCCCGGCTTTCAACGGCAATGTCGGCGGTCTCGTATACCGGATAGCGTGTCGCCATCAGCGAGCGCAGGGTGCCCTCCGGGTCCCCCTCCAAAAGGGGGCGCGTGTTCCGTCTGGAGACCCGCCGCAAGAGCAGCAACAGGTCGGCCTTCAGCCAAACCGAGATGCCCAATTGGCGGATGGTATCGCGGGTCTCGGCCACCATGAACGCGCCGCCGCCGGTGGCCAGCACCTGCGGTCCCGAGCCCAAGAGGCGCGCGATCACCTTGCGCTCGCCGTCGCGGAAGTAGGCCTCGCCATGATCCTTGAAGATATCCATGATCGGCTTGCCGGCGGCTTGCTCGATCTCCTCATCGGCATCGACAAACGGCAATTCCAGGCACGCCGCCAGCCGGCGACCGACGGCCGACTTGCCGCTGCCCGGCATGCCAACGAGCACGATCGACCGAGACCCGAGGTTCGCCTGGATCTTGCGAACCGCCTCGGCGCGCAGCTGCTCCTTTTTGCCTCGCAAGCCGAATCGCATCATTTTTCCTCGCATGCCGAACTGGGTAGGCACAGTCAGGCGTTGCGGCTCAGCCAAGATTGCTCATGGGCCTCAATGCTTTGCTGCGGCCATAGGCCGGTGGCGGCCGACGGGGCTCTGAGCAGCCTCTAAACCGCACCGGGACATAATGGCGTCACCTTGAGTTTGAACATAGCTGGCAAGGAGCCGCTTCGCCACATGCCAAGCCTCATGCGATTTCTCCTCTTCGCGGGAATCGTGGGGGCGGTTGTATTCGGCGGGTTGTATGCCGTGGCGGTGCTCTTCGAGCCTGTGCCGAGGGAGACATCCACGCCTGTGCCGGGCGTCAAGGTTCGCCGCTAGCCTCGGCCTCCTCGTGATCCGGTCGGATGTTGAAGATGCATGCGCGCTCTCTACCGTGCGGCAGCAATTTCCGCGACACTGCTGGCGTATTCCCTTTGTGACCTGCCGGCGTCGGCCCAGGATGGCTGGAGCCCTTACCGGCAGAACCTCGATCCGTCCCAGCCGCGCGGCCCACGCGAGGCGGCCGCGCCCAAGGCAGAGCCGTCCTGGCAGCGCCAGGGTGGCGATCCCGCCAGCGCGCAGACGCCGGCATGGCAGCAGCCGTCTCGGCGCGGCTCCGTCGAGCGCAGCGAGCTCAGTCCCATCATGTCGCCCGACGGGTCGGGCCTGCCGCTCGAGCTTTGGCGTGGGCTCGACCTCAAGGGCCTCGAGGACCTGCTGGCGGTGCTGGAGTTGCCGCCGCGCTCGCCGGCGCTGCATCGCCTGTGGCGGCGCGTGCTGCTCGCACCGGCAACGCCACCGGCCGGCGCGCCCGGTCCCGATCACTTTCTCGCCTTGCGCCTGGAGGCCCTCTATCGCTCAGGTCTGGTGCGCGACATGGAGGAGCTCCTGGCCGGCGGCGGCGTCTCCAGTCCACTCATCCGGGCGCTGCAGGCGCGGTTGGATATCGGCCTTGCCCGTAAGGAGAGGGGTTGCCGGACGATTGCCGAGTTGGGCGCGCCGAGTTCCGGATTGCCCGGCCGTCTGAAGGGCGAAATACAGTTGCTTGGCGGCTACTGTGCCGCGGTTGCTGGAAACGCCAAGGCTGCGGGCCTCGCCGCCGAGCTTGCCCGAGAGGAAGGCATCGTCGCGGAGGTGCCGCTTGCCGTGCTCGCCGGCGTCGCCATGGGCAACAAGCCTCGGCTTGCGCTTCCCAAGAGTGTCCTGCTCCTCGACTTTCGCTTTCTGGAGCTGTTGGGTCCGGTAGACGCCACGCACGTTTTCGACAAGGCCGAGCCAGCGCTGCTGGCCGTCATTGCCGGCGATACGCAGGGTCCAGCGCGGCTGCAGATTGCCGCGGCGGAGGCGGCGATGCGGCTCAATGCCTTGTCGGCCGACGCGATTGCCGATGTCTATCGACGTCAGTCTCTATCCGGTAGCGCGCTCGCCGATCCAGCCGCTCATGCTACCGATCCGCTCTTGCGGCGCGCGCTGTTCTTCCAGGCCATCGAGCTTTCCCGGTCGCCGGTGCAGCAAGCCCGCTTCATGCGCGCCGTGCTCGACGACGCGCGCAGGTCCGGCTTTGCCGCTCAGATGGCGCACGTGCTGGCCCCGCCGCTCGCCAGGGTGCCGCCGGTACCGGAGCTCGCATGGTTCGCGGAGACCGCCACGGAGATCGCCCTGACGGCGGGCGATCACGCGAGCGCGCGGCGTTGGGGCGAAGCCTCGGGAGGCCCGAGGCATTGGCTGGCGCTGTGCGATCTTGCCGATCCGGCGCGGCGTGATGGGCGCCTCCCGGCGCTGGCGGCGATAGAGGACCTCGCCCATCGCGGCAGGATGAGTGCGGACGCGCTCCACAGGCTGGCGACCGTGCTCGATGCGCTCGATATCGAGGTGCCGATTGCGCTGTGGGACGCGGCAAGCCGCATGCCGCAACCCAGTGGCGGATATCTGCCGGAGACGGGCGTGCTCGCCGACCTTGCCCAAGTCGCCAAGCGCAAGGATGTCGGCCGGGTCATCCTGCTCGCCATGCGGACCCTCGGACCCGGCGGTCCGGAGGGGGCCAATATCCTCGCTCTCGGCGATGCGGTGCGGGCGCTGAAGGGCGCCGGGCTCGAGGCTGATGCGCGCGGTTTGGCGCTGGAGGCGCTGGTCGCCGTGTGGCCCCGTCAGGCTCCCAACTGACCGAGATCCCGAATATGCAGACGGCGGCGGATGAGCGCCAGCACCTGGAGGCGTTCCTGGCCATGCTGGCCGCCGAACGGGGCGCGGCCGGCAATACCCTGCAGGCCTACCGGCGCGACCTCGATGAATTCCTAGCCTTTCTCGGCGCGCGGGGCAGACCGCTGAGGGATGTGCAAGCCGCCGACATTGGCGCCTATCTGCGGGGCCGGTCCGAGGCGGGCCTTGCATCGGCCTCCCGCGCGCGCCGGCTTTCGGCGGTGCGCCAGCTGTTCAAGTTTCTCGCCGGCGAGGGCGTGATTGCCGAAGATCCCGCGCTCGGCCTGGCCGGGCCCAGGACACAGCGCTCCCTTCCCAAGACGCTTTCCGTGGCGGAGGTCGATTGCCTGATCGAGGCGGCGCGGGTGCGCACCGAATCGACGAAGGGCCGCGACCGCGTACGCGCGCTGCGGCTGCATGCGCTGATCGAGACGCTCTACGCGACGGGCCTGCGCGTCACCGAGCTCGTGACGCTGCCGCGGTCGGTGCTGACCGGCGATGGCCGCGTCCTGACCGTCAAGGGCAAGGGTGGGCGCGAGCGCCTCGTGCCGCTGAACCAAGCGGCGCGGGCGGCGCTCGAGCGTTACCTCAACGTCGGGCGCGAGGAAGAGGACGGCGTCGCGCCGATGGTCAGGACCAAATGGCTGTTCGCCTCGCGCGGCGTGGAAGGCCACCTGACGCGCCAGCGGCTGGCGCAGGAGCTGAAGGAGCTGGCGGCCGAGGCCGGCCTCGATCCGGCGCGTGTCTCCCCGCACGTGCTGCGGCACGCCTTTGCCAGCCATCTCCTGGATCGCGGCGCCGACCTGCGCTCGGTGCAGCAGCTGCTCGGTCACGCCGACATCTCGACGACGCAGATCTATACCCACGTGCTGGAAGAGCGCCTCAAGAAGCTCGTCTTCGAGCACCACCCCCTGGCGGCACGGAAGGTGAAATAGGCGGCGAGCAACGCCAGCCTACTGCTCCTGGCCTTCCGAGGGCCACGGTTGGTACCCAAACAATGGCAATGATCTCCGTAATGATCTATATGCCTGCCATGAGTACCAATGCCATGAGCCGCAGTACCGGGATTGTCCCCAGGGCGGACAATGCCATCTACATGGCTCCCAGCGGGGAGCTTCAGCTCGACGTCCGGATCGACAGCGAGACGGTCTGGCTGACTCAGGCGCAAATGGCCGAGCTTTTTGGCAGCTCGCAGCGCATGATGTCACATCACATAAACAACGTGTTCTCTGAGGGAGAGTTGGATCGTGAGAACAATATACAAAAAATGTATATTGATCGGTCCAAGAAGCCCGTGACGCAACATAGCCTGGATGTGATCATCTCCGTAGGCTACCGCGTCAAGTCGCCCAACGGCATCCATTTCCGGCAGTGGGCTACGCGCATCCTTCGGGAAAGACTGATTGGTGCCCATCGTCAGCGGCAACTCGAGCAAGGGCGCCTGGAAGCTCTGGGCGCACTCGCCTCGAATGTGCTCACCCAGGAAGAGGCACGCGCCCTACTGAGCATCATTGGGCGATTTTCCAGCTCCTGGCAGATGCTCCGGCAATACGACGAGAACCAGCTGCCAGAACGTCCGGCTGCGCCGACAAGGCGAGTCAAGCGTTTGACGGCCAGGCAGGCGCACGCGGCCGTTGCAACGCTGAAGGCCGAGTTGATGCAAAAGGGCGAAGCGAGCGACCTGTTCGGGCGCGAGCATAGCGATGGCCTTGCCGGCATACTTGGCAACATCGAACAGACCTTCGGCGGCAAGGCACTCTACCCGAGCGTCGAGGAGCGGGCGGCAGCCTTGCTGTACTTCGTCATCAAGAACCATCCGTTCACCGACGGGAACAAGCGCATCGGCAGCCTGCTGTTCGTCCATTTCTTGGAAAAGAACGGGTGCTTGTCGCGCCCCGACGGGAGCCAGCGTTTCGATGCGAATGCGCTGGTGGCGGTCGCGCTGCTCGTCGCCGAGAGCGATCCGAAGCAAAAGAGCCTGGTCATGCGGCTCATCATGGCCATGCTGTCGTGATCGCCGTGCTGACCGCTCTCTACTGAACGCTCGTCCTGGCGTTCCGGCGGGCGTTTCTTGCTCGTGTCACCTTGATCGGAACGCCAGCTTGACTCCCGCCCCACACCTGCGAAAAGTCGCGCCCAAACAAGGGCCTTGAGCACGAGAGCAAGGCAGCGCGAGCTGATGGACCGACCTGTAGCCGTTCGAACCTATCTCGATTTCGAGAAGCCGATCGCCGAGCTCGAGAGCAAGGTCTCCGAGCTCAAGACGCTCGCCGGCGACGACGACGCTTCGGTGTCGATCACGGAGGAGGTCGTCAGGTTGCAGCAGAAGGCGCACCAGGCGCTCGTCGACACCTATGCCAAGCTGACCCCCTGGCAGAAGACGCAGGTGGCGCGCCACCCCGAGCGCCCGCATTTTCTCGATTACGTCGACGCCTTGGTCGAGGACTTCACGCCGCTGGCGGGCGACCGCTACTTCGGCGAGGATGCCGCCATCATGGGCGGGCTGGGGCGTTTCCGGGGCCGGCCGATCGCCATCCTGGGCCACGAGAAGGGCTCCGACACCGAGAGCCGCATCAAGCACAACTTCGGCATGGCGCGTCCGGAGGGCTATCGCAAGGCCATCCGGCTCATGGATCTTGCCGAGAAGTTCGGGCTGCCCGTGGTGACCCTCATCGACACGGCGGGTGCCTACCCCGGCATCGGCGCCGAGGAGCGCGGCCAGGCAGAGGCCATCGCCCGCTCCACCGACCGTTGCCTGTCACTCGGCGTGCCGCTGATCGCCGTCGTTATTGGCGAGGGCGGCTCGGGCGGCGCGGTGGCCATCGCCACGGCCAATCGCGTGCTGATGCTCGAGCATGCGATCTATACCGTGGCGTCGCCGGAGGCGGCCGCCTCCATCCTGTGGCGCGACTCGGCCCGCGCGATCGACGCGGCGACCAGCATGAAGATCACGGCGCCGGACCTCAAAGGGCTGGGCATCATCGACGTCGTCATCCCCGAGCCCGTGGGCGGCGCGCACCGCGATCCGGCCCTCATGTTCCGGCGGACCCGCGATGCCGTGAGCAAGGCCCTGGGCGAGTTCTCAGGCATGAGCGCGGAGGCCATTCGCCGCCAGCGCCAGGACAAGTTCCTGGAAATCGGCCGCAATCTTTGACAACCGGCGGTCAGGGTTCTCCGTGTTGCAGGTGGCACGGCAAGCCCGATTAACCACCGTTTGCAGTCATCCAAGGGCCGCCGCAAATGGATGGCTATTTGGACACACCCGGATGGTTCCGTTCACAGGCCCCCTGAGGAGGGGTTTTGCCGCTGTTAACCCAATGTTAACCTTTATGAAATATTGGTGACCGGCGGACGCTGGGGGCTCGGTCGTATGAGTCGGATTATCCTTGGCAGCATCGTGAAGCGCGCCGCCGGCATCGTGTCGGCGGTGGCGGTTGCTTGCGCGCTCGCATCCTGCTCCATGATCGACATTGCCCCGCACCTGCGCCCCTTGCCGAAGGAGACCATGATGCTCCTCGGCAAGCGCGGCATGGATGCCCAGGCCCCGATCTTCATCCGCATCTTCAAGGAGGAATCCGAGCTCGAGCTCTGGAAGCTGCGCGACGACGGCCGCTTCTATCACCTCAAGACATATCCGATCTGCAATTGGTCCGGCGATCTCGGCCCCAAGGTGCACCAGGGCGACAAGCAAGCGCCGGAGGGGTTCTACACCGTCACGCGCGAGCAGATGAACCCCGACTCCAATTATCACCTGGCCATGAACCTGGGTTACCCGAACGCCTATGACAAATCGCAGCGGCGCACCGGGGAGTTCCTGATGATCCACGGCAAGTGCAAGTCGGCAGGCTGCTATGCCATGACCGATGCGCTGATCGAGGAGATCTACGCGATCGCGCGTGAGTCCTTTCTGGGTGGCCACGATGCCTTCCATGTGCACGCCTTCCCGTTCCGCATGACGCGGGAGAACATGACGCGCTACGCCGGCCACGAGGCGTATCCCTTCTGGAAGACGCTGAAGGAAGGCTACGACTACTTCGAGCTGGCACGCCAGCTGCCGACGGTGGCCGTCTGCAATCGCCGCTACGTGGTCAATGTCTCCATGCGGGGCGGCGATCCCTCGCGGCTCGATCCCCAGGCCGCATGCCCAACCTTCCTCAGGCCGAAGCCGGACCCGTTCAAGCCGAAGCCCGGGGAGCAGCTTGCCGAGCAGATCGTCGTGCCCGGCCCGAAAATGCACGGCGTGGTCGGTGCCGAGGACAACGCCACCCGCTCGGGCCTGATGACCACCGGCTCGACCCTGTTCGGCTCCGGCCAGGCTCCGCGCACGAGTTTTGCTCCGGCTCGCTGAGGCCGGCGTGCGCCG
>Ga0209431_10004735_pt1 | contig 10645 bp, 9 predicted proteins | sample RifCSP13_3_FD_184021 | JGI IMG/M metagenome (GOLD analysis project Ga0209431, IMG submission 184021) | Soil microbial communities from Rifle, Colorado - Rifle CSP2_sed 13_3 (SPAdes) (version 2) | ecosystem: Environmental > Terrestrial > Deep subsurface > Rock core/Sediment | place: Rifle... | reverse complement strand
GCCATCTCCGTTGTGTCGCCATTAGATAGGTTGAGTGTGAATTCTTCCCGCCCCAGGAGGGTGCGCATCCGGCCAAAAACCGCCACGTGCACCGGGAATTCCTCTCTATTCAATTCAATCGCCGAGCGATAACCGAGCAGCATCATATGTAGGTGAAGACTGAGGACTTTGTTCCATGCGGCTAAAGCTCCTGGCACGATCAAAGACCCTGGGATCTCCTCATTGAGAAAACGGGCAAAGGTGGCGTTTACTAAGCTGATTGCTCCGGTGACGTAGACCTCTGGCACGTGGATGTGACGCGGGCCATGGCCGGCATGATACTGACCCGCACGGAATAAATATTGCGCAAAATCATGACCCAGATCCATGCCGAGTGTGCGCGCCAGCCAGACGGTGAAAAAACGCCGTCGTTCAGCCAGGTGCTCTGGATCGACTCCTTGCTCCCACCCCAGGATGGCGGCTGTCTCATGATTCTTGAGCAAATATTCATAATTTCCAACCACCAGCTCGATACCACGGCTGAATAGCACCTCCACTGTGGCGAGCATCGCCTGGAGGTCTTCCTTGCCCAGGCTGAGAAAATCACGCAAGCGGTCCCATTCATCTTCAGGTGCTGGATCAAGGCCTTTGAGCATCCATTCGACCGGGGACTTGTCGCCCGGTGATAGGCTGCTAACTGAAAGGGTAGGCTTTCCGGCAACGGAAATATCGGGGGTTTTGGCCGTTTTCATCTTTTCATCTCTTTCCACAACGATATGTTCCTTGTTGGATTGATCGCTGATCTTCGTTTTACCCGATTAGGTCAATTTTTTCTGTGACTTTTGTTTTTCGTTATGAATCATTTACCAATCCGGATGGTAGTCATTTGTGTCATTATCGGTCAGTCGTTTATATTCGGCGCCATCCGAGCTGATCCGGTACAGCTCAAGATTGTTTTCTTGCTGGATCGCGAAAATCAAGGTGCTCCCGTCTGGCGACCAGGCAGGTCGTCCGGGATCGGTACCAGGATATACGAACTGCACCAGCGGACGAATCTCGCTGCCATCCAATGAGACCAAGTACAATCCCCAGCTCCCGTTGCGTTGGGACCAGAAGGCTATCCAGTTCCCATCGGGTGACCAGGCGGGTGTAAGATCATCGGCTGGGTGATCTGTCAGACGTCGGGTGTTTCCATTGGTGATATCAAGGGTGTAGATTTCCCAGTTACCATCGCGATGGGATTGGAAGACAAGTTGCTGTCCATCTGGCGACCAGCTTGGCTGCGAGTCAGCATCCGCGCTGTTGGACACATTCCGCGGGTGGCTTCCGTCTGCCTGCATGGTGTAGATTTCCCAGTTGCCGGTGCGAAATGTTTCGAAAGCGATCTCAGTACCGACTGGTTTCCACACAGCACTGCGATCTTCAGATGGATTAAGGGTTAAATTAACTGGGCTCTCGCCGTTGGATCCAACCTGATAGATTTCAGAATTTCCATCCCGATTGCTCGTGAAGATAATCGATTTGTGATCTGGCGACCAAACAGGTTGGGTGTCACTCGCCGTGTGGTTCGTCAGGCGACTGACCTTGCTGCCATCTTCCAACATCGAATAAATCTCCGCGTTGAAATCCTGAACTGAGACAAAAACAATCGGATTCAAGCCAGCAGCGGTTTCCAGACTGGGGGAGATTTTAAGTGGCGGCAAAGATTGAAAATGTAAAGAATAAAAGCTATCTTCCGGGCTTGCCTGTGGCATGGGAGCGGCCAACCAGCAACTGCCGATTAAGCTGACCAGATATCGATGGCCCTGAAAATCCTCGATGTATACATCCGTGTAACCATCTGGTTTATAGATAAATGTCAAGCCCATATCCTGACCGGTATACAACTCTATCAGCGAGGTATCCGACGCACAGTTAAAATTTAGCCGCAAATAACCGTATGAGGGCAATAAATCGCTTCGTGCCGTTGGGCTGAATACCCGTCCGATGGCTGTTATATAATCTGGATACTCTATGGAGGTTAGCTGCCAGACATCCTGACCGGATGTCAATTGATTTGGCCCTGGCGTCAGACTGGGAACCAGCGGCGTTTCAGTTATCGTTGGCGTAGGAGTGTCTGGCGTTGGTGTCGAAGAAGCTGTCGGTGGTGGAGTGTTTGTAGGTAACGGCGTGGAAGTCGGTGTGATTGTGCTGGTGGGTGTAGAGGTTGGAGTGATGGTTTGAGTAAACGTTGGTGTGGCGGTTCTCAGGAGATCCCCCAAACGATTAGGCATGTTACAGGCTACAAGGAAGATCCCCAGCCAGATGAAAATCAATACACCGGTTTTGACCCACTTTGGCTGGAAGTTGGCGCAATGGTTCACAATGCTATATTATAAAGGCAAAGCAAACGCAATTGCGCAAAGTCGATCTATCGATTGGCGAGTCGTGCTGGTGCTCGCTTCGCGATGTCGCGACTTGTATGCCTGATTGACGTATATAATTGTGATTATCAAGAGAGACCAGAAAGGATTTCGAAAATGAGTTGCTTTCGTGTTTTTGTTTGTGTGATTTTCCCACCCCTGGCTGTGTTGGATAAAGGTTGTGGTGCGATTTTAATCACCACAATATTAACCCTGGTGGGTTGGGTCCCAGGTGTGATTGCAGCTCTGGTGATAAATACTCGGGTAGATTGAAACCGACTGTAAGGTGAGATCAGGTCATTGGAGGCTATCGGATGGTTAAAGGCAGGAAGATGACGTAGTCCATCGATATTGTTGGAGGGGGGTTGTACGTAATGGTATCGCTGGTTGTATAGGTTTGTGTGCCTTGGCGCAATTCGATCCATACAGTTCGTAAACCTGGCAGGTCTTCTAACGTCCAGCTCAGTTCGCTTCTGAAGGATTGCCAGTTTCCCCAGCTCAGGTTGTCATTCCGCAGGCGCATTTCACTCCAGCTACCCTGGCCGTAAATGTACAGGTTGACGACCCGGTTCTGGACGGTGCTGTCCTCGCGGTTAATCACCAATGGATAGACATCGTCTTGCTTTCCAAAATCCTGAACCCAGGTGGAGCCGTACATTCCGCCAGGGTAGTAACCTACACCGATCTCCCTGTAAAAGGTCGATAGGATGTTGGCACGATGCCCGCTGCTTTCCATCCAGCTATGCACGACCTCCTGCGGAGTAACCTGCCCACCGGCAATGTTCTCGCCTATTCCACTGTAGCTCGGATAATATGAGCCCAGGCGCTGCGGGGCGTCGCAGACACGAACCAGCGCATGGTTGGGATTCCGATCATAGGTAGCGTGGTCGAATTCAAAATAGTAATCAAAGGCCATATCGATGGCGTAATACCGTGCCGCCTGGTCGAGCGTATCCTGCCGCTTGAGAGGCGGTAGATTTCCGTTGGCAGCACGCTGGGCGTTTACGAGCTCGATTACGATTTGCTCATAAGCGGCGTTGGTGACCGGCGGTGAGTTCACCCCGCCGCAACCCGTGTAAGCTGTCTGGGCAAAAGCACTTCCAGTTGGATAAATAATGATTGAAATAACAAGCAGTCCTGCAATAAAAATAGACGCCCTGAGCATGACGTCATTTTACAGGTGATATTCATTCTGATAACTGACAAAAATATTAGCCTCAGCTGACAGAATTATTAGGATCTGGATTGCGCCGTCATGACGCGATCTCTCCCCTTTTGTTTCGCCTGATAGAGGGCTCAGTCGGCAGATTTGAGCAGCTCCTTGGCGTTCCGACCATGCTCAGGGAATGACGCAACTCCAATGGAAATGGTGATCGGTTCCTCGGGTTGGTTTACCAGGTCCAGTTCGGTGGCTTTTATTTCTGCCCTAAGCTTTTCTGCCAGATAAAATCACCACGATGGTGGATGTGCCTGTGATGAAAGCGTTCGGGAATTAGTGTCTCGATGAAATCACCCTGAAGCTCAGCGCGGGAGTAACCAAAGAGTTGTTCTGAGCGGGCGTTCATTAATTCGATACGACCTTTGTCAGTGCTGATTATGATGGCAACCGGCGCGGACTCGAGCAAACTTCGGAACATATTCTCGCTGTCCCTTAAAGTTTGTTCAATCTTACGCTCTTCTGTGATATCGACGAATGTCGAGACCACAGCGTATGGATTTTTTTTATTATCCTTTACCAGGGGTTGAGAATTGCTCAAAAGCCACCGCAGACCACCATCAGGTAAATACAGCCCTAGCATCTCGTTTGTCTGAGGTTGACCGGAATGAAGGGAGATCATGAACGGCAGCTCTTCGATCGAGAGTGGAGAGCCATCAGCGTGGATGGCGCGCCAGACCTGTGAGGTGGAATTCTGTCCCAGAATCTCTTCTCGAGAGACGCCTAATATCCGCTCTGCGTTCGGATTGCAGGCGATGATGATCCCATTGGCGTCCTGAACTACAACCCCCTCGATCATGCCATCGATCGCCTGGCGATAGCGTTGCTCGCTTTCACGTAGCGCTTCTTCCGCCAGTCGACGTCGTGTCACATCTTGCATTTCAAGCATGAATCCTGAAAAATCGTAGGTATTTTTGTAGAGTGGCGTGATACGAATATCCAGCCATTGGGAGGCCTCGCTGGCAGGAATCATGAATTCGGTACGGACGGTATCTTGGTTTGGTGATCGATCGACGAGGCCCGAAATTTGCGGGAATAAATCTGAAAACAGCATCCCAAGCAATTCTGAAGCAGGTTTATTACACAAGCTTGCGGCCGCCGGATTGGCATCTGATGATCTGTCCTTCCCTGTCTAGCACGAGTATTCCATTTGCTTTTCGCACTGTTGTCGATGATGTTGTTGCCGACAGACGCTCTAAGGCCTGGATAGGAATTTCTAGCGAGGCCTCCAGGCCGGCATGCTGCCTGTGGAGATTTCCATGACGGCGTTCTGTTGATCCATAAGATAAATCGTCGCTGGCGAGTCAGGGTTCGTCTGCCATTCTCCAGCGGAATTCTTTATCAAGCACGAATTGAAGGCGATCGTTTTGCCATCCGGCGACCAATCGGGGTTAATTCCTGACGGCAGGTCGCGGAATTTCTCCTCTGTGATGTCCCAAAATTGCATTGTATAGATTTCGAATCCGGGGAAAAGACCGCAAGCCTGGTTCCAGGCTACAGTATCCTGGCTGAGACAACCGGTGGTTCGCGAAAAAACAGCCGACTTAGCTCCGGGCGATAGGCCGAGGTCTAAAATTGCCTGGTTTTTCAGGTTGAATGACACTCGCTCTTGGCTGGTAAGATCGAAGGTATCTGCAAAGGTGACATATGAATCACAGCCGAAAAAGAACACGCCGAAATTCGTCAATGTCCGGCCATCATCGGAAAGAACAAGCTTCATTCCCTCACTCCAGCCTTCTTCGGGCTTGTTGGGATAAGGCACCAGGCTTTTCGTCTCAAAGTTGAATTCGTAAAGCTGGTAATGACATCCTCCTTCGGAGCACAAATACCGGTGAGTGAGCGTGCCCACCAGCTTGCGGTCAGGAAGGAAGACAGGTTGGCCAGTAAACCCACCTGCCTCGTTATTTGGCGCCAGAGATGCCCCCCAATCGACGGGATCCTGGATACGATACATCTCATTGGACGTATCCAGGTTGACGATCAACCAGCCTATGGCGCCTTCATCCCAGGGATTGAGCGAATTCCATAATACGATCCATCGCTGATCAGGCGACCACAGGATATTGCGCGGGATTTGCGCCTGGGTATCATCAAGGCCAAGATCCAGGCAGGCTGTGTGAACGCTCCCATCACTATGAAAAAAGCACAGCGAATGCCCATTAAATGTTACCAGTCGTTGTCCGTCCGGGGACCAGCCATAACTAAGGATATCGCCAGCGACGGTCAATGGATAGGGTTTTCCGGTCGGCGAATCGAGAAGCCAGACATCCTGATTATTTATAAATGCGAGTTGTGGACCACCCGAGGGTGGTAGGGTAGGTTGTGAAATAGGTGGCTCGTTGACCGTGGTTGGTGCCGCAGGCGCCGTCTCGATCGACACAAGGGTCGGCTGGATTGATCCTGAGGTGGCGGTCGGTTCAGCAACCCCAGCAGGTTGGAGAGGCGTCGAGGAGGGAGGAGGTGCTGTGTTAGTCGCTGCCGAGGGTTGAGTCGCACCAGATTGTGCAGGTGGTTGATTGGGGAAAACCTGGCACCCTGCTAATGTTAGGAGGAACATCGCCAGAGCCATGGGCCTGATAAGCCTCGCTGGATAGCAGAATTGTCGTCTATGCATTACATTTACTCCTGACCGGGCATAATGAATGCCTCGATTTTACCCGAAAAAAGAATGTGTTCATTCTCTTCAGAGGAAGGTTTCGGTCCCCAAGGGAGTTATCGCTTTGGTGGTGGTTTTCAAGCCACAGGTGAATTCACAGCTGTAGCCATCTTCCGTTGGCTTTGAGCCATGTGATCTGTGCTTTATATTCTGGAAGGATCTGCGCCACTCGCTCCCAATAGCTCCGGGAGTGACTTTTGATCTCAAGATGCACAAGCTCGTGGACGATGACATAATCGATCACTGCCGGTGGCGCCATCACAAGGCGCCAGGAGAAATTCAACGTGCCATTTGCGCTGCAAGATCCCCAACGGTGTCTGGCAGATGTGATGCGAAAACTGCCATAGACCCACCCATGTTCGCTGGCACGCCTTTTAACCAGCTCATCAATTACCTGGCGGGCTTGACCACGGTACCAGTTGGAAAAAACCTGGACAGCTCGTGGCAGGGCGGCCTGGGCTAACTGGAAACGGCCGCCTTTAAGTTGTAACACAGGGCGGGCTGTAGGAACGATCTCAAGTGGATAGGAATTGCCCAGATAATTAAATAGCTCTCCATTGATATAGTTTTTTGGTTTGGGGGCTTCGTGATGACGCCTAAGCCAGGCTTGTTTTTCCTGGATCCAGACAGCCTTTTCCAGGACAAGTTGCTCGATTTGGGTGCGGCTCGCCCGAAGTGGCGCCCGCACGGTAAGACTGCCATCTGTCTCGATGATCAGAGCAAACGACTTGCGCTGAGAATGGATGATTCGGTCGATATTTACCATGCATTCCTGTCCTATTTAATAGATGGTATTATACTTGCACGTTGGTATTGTATTGCCGATCGTCACATAAAGGGTTAAAATGTTTTCGATGAAGACGAAGGCCAACCGGACCATGGTACTGTTACTGATCGCGATGGGAATTGTGACCGTCGCGTTACTTGCCGCGGCAGCCTACCTTTTTTTCAAAGGGGTAATTCGGCCATTTGGGAATAATAATGGCGCTTTGCGTGCGTATGTTCAAGCACCTGCTCTGGCAGAAGTAGGCAAAACAGCCAGCATGATCGTTACAGTGCGGAACGATTCAAACGATTATCTTTCTCTGGATGAAATTCGCCTGCCGGAAGCTTTGTTGGATTCGGCGGATGTCGCTGCAATCGTCCCTGGTTCCCTCAACCACACAGAATATGAGGGTGAACGTGGTTACCAAATCGGCTTTCTTATGGCGCCGGGTGATCAGCGTCAGTTTGAGATCAGTTTGATACCACGCCAGGAGGATGATTTCGTCGGCGATATTCGCATTATCGCTGGAAAACAGATTTCGACTACAGGCTTCCGCCTTGTTTTCGCGTTGCCCATTGCAGAGGTGGCAATTCAACCGATCGTCGTCACTAGCCAACCTTCTGCAACACCAACCGTTTCTATACCACCGACATCGACCATTACCCCAACGGCGACCAGTATTCAGATCCCCTATTCATCCGTTGTAAAAATTACTGCCCGGATTAAATATTCCAGTTATCTGAAAGATGTATGGACAGGATCTGGAGCGATCGTCTCACCGGATGGCTTGATCTTAACGAATGCCCATCTCATTTCACCCGGTCAAGGTTATCGTCCGGATGTATATGAGATTAGTCTAACCCAGGCTCCATCTCTACCACCCAACGAAATGTATTATGCAGAGCCGGTAATCGTCGATGAAGACCTTGACCTGGCGGTATTGCGGATAACGACTGATCTGAAGTATGTTCCAATTGATAGATCAGAGCTGAATCTCCCAACCTTGCCGTTGGGCAATTCAGGAGATCTGTCTTTAGGTGATCCGCTGATTGTACTTGGATATCCAGGAATCGGTGGTGAAACCATCACGCTGACGCGCGGTGATGTAGGTGGATTCACCGTTTCCGATGATTTCCTTGAGCCGGCATTTATCAAGACCTCGGCGGCAATTTCGGGTGGAACCAGCGGGGGAGTGGCTATAGACCAATTTGGCCGCCTGGTCGCCATCCCGACACAGCTGGGTTATGGTCAAGAATCGGGAGAGCTGGTGGATTGCCGCGTTGTCGCCGACACAAATGGCGACGGTAACATTGACGGTAGGGATGTTTGTGTTCCCGTAGGCGGTTTCATCAACGCCCTCCGGCCGGTAAATCTGGCCAAGCCGTTGATCGAGCGCGCACGAACAGTAGCGCTTACAGGTACTGAAACCCCTAATCCATAGCCGATTAATGCTTGCTGATGTGGGCGGGTTACACTTCAGTAATAATTAATTGAGGATGACATGATGACCGAAAGAAAAATACGCGTATTGGTGGCAAAACCTGGTTTGGATGGTCACGACCGGGGAGCTAAGGTTGTGGCGCGGGCGTTGCGCGATGCTGGGATGGAAGTGATCTATACCGGTTTACGCCAGACGCCGGAGATGATCGCCGAAAGCGCCCTTCAGGAAGATGTCGATGCAATCGGGCTCTCCATACTGTCCGGCGCGCACCTGGCGCTGATTCCACGGGTAATGGAATTGCTGCGCGCGAATGGTCAAGAAGAAGTCAAAGTATTCGTTGGCGGCATCATCCCGGATGAGGATACCCCCAGGCTCCTCGAATTAGGCGTGACGGGTGTATACGGTCCAGGAACCCTGACCGATACAATTGTCCAGGATATCCAGAATTCGGTGGCGGCTTGAATTTGTGTTTTTATTCCTACGACACGGATATTTGAATACCTAAAACGGTGTAACTTCCTAACCCCAAATGACTTCCGCATCACAAATCCTGCAAGGCAATCGCCTGGCACTCGCTAAACTGCTCACACAGATCGAAAATAACACTACGGATGGGCGCGCTGCCCTGGCGGAACTTTTTCCGAAAACTGGAGGCGCCTACCGCATCGGTGTCACCGGCGCTCCAGGAACAGGAAAATCCTCACTGGTCAACCAGCTTGCGCTCCACTTTCGACGGTCTGAGGCTCTTGGATCAATGCGGGTGGCGGTGGTGGCGGTCGATCCGTCAAGCCCTTTCACCGGTGGAGCAATACTTGGAGACCGGGTGCGTATGCGCGACCTATTGGGAGACCCCGGAGTCTTCATCCGCTCGATGGCCTCGCGGGGTTCGCTCGGTGGACTGGCTGTTGCGACCTCCGGGGTCGTCCAGGCGTTGGATGCTGCCGGTTTCGAGATCATCCTGATTGAAACTGTCGGCGCCGGACAGGCGGAAGTGGATATTGCTCGCCTTGCTCATACTACTCTGGTGATCGAGGCGCCCGGCCTGGGCGACGATATCCAGGCCATTAAAGCAGGTATCCTGGAGATTGCCGATGTGCTCGTGATCAATAAGGCCGACAGACCCGGCGTGGAGAATACCGAGCGTGCCTTGCGGAGCATGCTGCAACTCGGTCATCCAATGGTGCGCCGATTCCAGAGCCACACCCGAGAGACAGGCCATTTGTCAACCGATAATGAGGCAGTGGGTATGAAGACCTCGTCGGAAAAACCAGAACTACCGCTTTGGATTCCTCCCATCGTCCGAACGATTGCAACGGAGGGACAAGGCATCCCTGAGTTGGCTGGTGCAATCGAGCAGCATCGCCAGCACCTCCAATTGAGTGGAGAGTGGTCGCAACGAGAGCTAAACAGGTTGCATGCCGAATTAGACCTGCTCGTACGAGAGACGTTAATGTCGCGTTGGCTTTCCCGCACGCCACCAGAGAACTACCAGCAGGTCTTGGAACGCGTCATCAGGCGCGAGCTCTCTCCATGGCAGGCTGCAGATGAGCTGGTGAAAGAGTGCTGACCAATGCCCGAATTGCCTGAGGTCGAAACCATTTGCCGGATATTACGTGATGGAGACAAAGAACATCCGTCATTGGTGGGCAAGATAATCGCCAATGTGCAGGTGTTATGGGAGCGCACGGTGGCGCTGCCGGATGTGGCAGAGTTTTCCTCACGGCTTCCCGACCAGATGATCACGGATGTCAGCCGTAGGGGGAAGTTCCTGATGATATTTCTCTCCCAGGATACTCTTCTGATGCATCTGCGCATGAGCGGCGATGTACGGGTGGAGCCACAGGACAGGCAGCTGGCTATACATGATCGTTTGTTGGTGGATTTTAGCGATGGCTGGCGCCTGGTGTTTAATGATACACGGAAATTTGGCCGGGTCTGGCTGGTCCGGGAAGTCGAGGATGTTCTCGCCAATCTTGGACCGGAGCCTTTGGACGAGCAGATTTCACCACAGGATTTTTATTTTCGCCTGCACAACACCCGTAAACAATTGAAGCCATTACTTCTGGACCAATCATTCCTCGCCGGACTGGGCAACATCTATACGGATGAAGCGCTACACCTGGCGCACCTGCACCCGCTAACACCGGCAAACCAGGTCTCACCAGATCAGGCGGAGCGGCTGTTG
>Ga0209431_10004734_pt1 | contig 10646 bp, 9 predicted proteins | sample RifCSP13_3_FD_184021 | JGI IMG/M metagenome (GOLD analysis project Ga0209431, IMG submission 184021) | Soil microbial communities from Rifle, Colorado - Rifle CSP2_sed 13_3 (SPAdes) (version 2) | ecosystem: Environmental > Terrestrial > Deep subsurface > Rock core/Sediment | place: Rifle... | reverse complement strand
ATATGACCCTTAGGGATCTGGAGAAGGTGCTCTATTTTGAGTCATATGTTGTAACCAACCCGGGGAACACTCCTCTCAAGGAGAAGGAGATCCTTTCCGAGGACAGATACAGGAAGGCGGTAGAAGAGTACGGTGCGGAGTTCTCAGCGGATATGGGCGCTGAGGCCATAAAGGAGATACTGAAGAGGCTTGACTTAAATAAGCTTTCAGCAGAACTTCGTGACGAGATGAGGAAGACAGCCTCTGAGGCCAAGAAAAAGAAGCTGGCCAAAAGGCTTAAGATAATGGACGGAATACTTGCGTCCGGCAATAAATCTGAATGGATGATCCTCGATGTTATTCCCGTGCTTCCTCCGGACTTGAGACCGTTGGTCCCGCTTGACGGCGGCAGGTTCGCTACATCCGACCTCAACGACCTTTACCGGAGGGTTATAAACAGGAACAACAGGCTGGCAAGGCTTCAGGAGCTTAATGCCCCTGAGATCATTATAAAGAACGAGAAAAGGATGTTGCAGGAGGCTGTAGATGCTCTCTTCGACAACGGCAGAGGCGGAAGGGTTATCACAGGCCCCAATAAGCGACCGTTAAAGTCCCTTTCAGACATGATAAAGGGGAAGCAGGGTCGGTTCAGGCAGAACCTCCTCGGTAAGAGGGTGGACTATTCAGGTCGTTCAGTTATTGTGGTCGGCCCAACCTTAAGGCTCCACCAGTGCGGCCTGCCAAAGAAGATGGCGCTGGAGCTTTTCAAGCCTTTCATATACAACAAGCTTGAACAGAGGGGAATCGCCACTACCATAAAGAGCGCCAAGAAGATGGTGGAGAAGGAGAGGCCTGAGGTATGGGATATACTTGAAGAGGTAACAAGAGAGCACCCGGTGCTTCTAAACAGGGCGCCAACCCTTCACAGACTTGGTATCCAGGCCTTTGAGCCTGTGCTTATAGAGGGTAAGGCCATACAGCTGCACCCACTGGTTTGTACCGCTTTTAACGCCGATTTTGACGGCGATCAGATGGCTGTGCACATCCCCCTTTCCATAGAGGCACAGATTGAGGCCAGGACCCTGATGATGTCGACCAACAACATCCTCAGCTCTGCCAGCGGTAAACCCATTATAGTGCCAAGTCAGGACATAGTCCTCGGCATCTATTATATGACACGGGAGAAGGCCTTTGCCAGAGGCGAAGGAAAGGTGTTTGCAAGTTTTGAAGAGGTCAGGATGGCACATGATGCCGGCGAGATAGATCTTCAGGCATGCATAAAGGCCAGGATGCCGAAATCAAGCTCCGCAGAGAAGAGTCGTATTGTAGATACAACAGTTGGAAGGGTTGTCCTGAGCGAGATAATCCCAGAGGAGATACCTTTTGAAACCATAAACAGGGTAATGAACAAAAAGGAGCTTGCGAATCTTGTAGATCTGAGCTACCGCCTTGCTGGAAGCAAGAAAACGGTTCTCCTGGCAGACCGCCTGAAGGACCTTGGTTTTGAATATTCTACCAAGGCAGGTATGTCTATCTCTATAAAGGATATGAAGACCCCAGCCAAGAAGGGGCAGCTGATAGACGGAGCTAATAAAGAGGTTCAGGAGATTCAGAACCAGTATACCGAAGGCCTTATCACGGACGGCGAGAGGTACAACAAGGTGGTTGATATATGGGCGCAGGTTACCGAGGAGATTGCTGCCGAAATGATGCGGGAGTTGGGAACCGAAGTGGTTGTTGGTCCTGACGGAGCGAAGAAGAAGGTTCTAAGCAGGAATTCCATATTTATGATGGCCGATTCCGGCGCCAGAGGCTCTGCTCAGCAGATAAGACAGCTGGCCGGGATGAGAGGCCTGATGGCCAAGCCGTCAGGTGAAATCATAGAAACCCCAATTACAGCAAATTTCAGGGAGGGGTTAACGGTTCTTCAGTACTTCATATCTACCCACGGCGCAAGGAAAGGTCTGGCTGACACGGCGTTAAAAACGGCCAATTCAGGGTATCTGACCCGCAGATTGGTGGATGTTGCGCAGGATGCCATAATTACGGAGCCGGACTGTTCAACCCTTGACGGTATATGGATCAACTCCCTCGTAGAAGGAGGGGAGATTATAGAAAGGCTCGGGGACAGGATCCTCGGAAGGGTTACCCTTGAGGATGTCATAGACCCCTTCACCGATGATGTAGTAGTCGAGGCGAACACACAGCTCGATGAAGAGCTTGTGCAAAAGATAGAAGATGCAGGCATAGACAGGATAAAGATCCGTTCAGTTCTTACCTGCCAGGCAAAGCGTGGCATATGTGCCATGTGCTACGGCAGAGACCTTGCCAGCGGTAAGATGGTTAACAGAGGGGAGGCTGTGGGTGTTATCGCAGCCCAGTCCATAGGTGAGCCAGGGACACAGCTTACCATGAGAACCTTCCATATCGGAGGCGCAGCCTCCCGTAGGGCTGAACAGACGACCCTTGAAGCAAGAAACGATGGAAGCGTGAAGTTTATAAACATCAACACAGTGCGGAGCAGGGAAGGGCAGCTTGTGGTCATGAACCGTAATGGAGAACTTGCCATCCTTGACGAAAGTGGAAGGGAGAGGGAAAGGTATTCCCTTATATACGGAGCAAAGCTCAAGATTGAGGAAGGGAAAAAAGTGAAATCCGGGGCCATTCTTGCTGAGTGGGATCCCTATACGCTGCCCATACTCACGGAGGTGACCGGTAGAGTAAAGTACGGCGACCTAGTAGAGAACATGACTATGCAGGAGCAGTTCGATGAGGTTACAGGTCTTTCCAGAAGGGTTGTTATCGAGTCGAAGGATTCTGAATTAAGGCCGAGGATCTCCATAAAGGACGAATCCGGCAGGACAGCTAAGATACCGGGAACATCGGCCCTTGCTCGCTATCTGATCCCCGTTGGTGCTACCATCAACGTTTCAGACGATCAGGAGATGTTTGCGGGTGACGTAATAGCCAAGATCCCGAGGGAAACTACAAAGACAAAGGACATAACAGGCGGTTTGCCGAGGGTAGCAGAACTCTTTGAAGCCAGAAAGCCAAAGGAATGCGCCATTATAAGCGAGATAGACGGTATCGTATCATTTGGAAAGGATGTGAAAGGCAAGAGAAGGGTTATAGTAACGCCGGAAGTAGGAGAGCCAGCTGAGTATCTTGTCCCCAAGGGGAAGCATATAAGTGTTCATGAGGGCGATCACATAAAAGCTGGTGAGGCTCTAATGGACGGTTCCTCCAATCCTCATGATGTGTTAAGGATCCTGGGTGATAAGGAACTGGCCAAGTATCTTGTTGATGAGATCCAGGAGGTATACAGGCTTCAGGGTGTCAAGATAAACGACAAGCACATCGAGGTTATAGTCCGCCAGATGCTGAAAAGGGTGAAGATAAAGGATGTGGGAGACACGGAGTTCCTTGCAGGCGAGCAGGTGGAAAAGGCAATCTTCGAGGAGATAAACTCTAGAATGTTGGCTGAAGACAAGAAGCCGGCGATAGGTGAATCCCTGCTACTGGGGATTACAAAGGCTTCCCTGAGCACGGACAGCTTTGTTTCCGCAGCATCATTCCAGGAGACCACGAGAGTCCTGACGGAGGCTGCTCTTGCCGGAAAGGTCGACAATTTATATGGCCTTAAGGAGAACGTCATTGTGGGAAGGCTTATCCCTGCCGGGACAGGTCTTTCGATATATAAAAATGTAGAGCCGCATGTCGAAAAATAAAAATTCAGCACTGTTAAAAAAGGCTTGACAAAGGATTGGAGAGTTGATAAACTTCCGTTCTTTACGTGAACTGCGCCAAGAAGAGGGCGCGGACAGGCCTTGATAATGGAAAGGGATGGAGTAGTATATGCCAACAATTAATCAGTTAGTAGCGAACGGCAGGGAGAAGATGGTCGTAAAGACCACTGCGCCTGCCCTTAAAAACTGCCCTCAGAAGAGAGGTGTCTGTGTCAGGGTGTATACCACGACCCCTAAGAAGCCGAACTCTGCTCTCAGGAAGGTAGCGAGGGTGCGACTCACAAATGGGATGGAGGTCACTTCCTATATCCCCGGGGTGGGGCATAATCTGCAGGAGCATTCCATGGTGCTGATCAGGGGGGGCAGGGTGAAAGATCTTCCTGGTGTCAGGTATCATATAGTAAGGGGAATACTTGATTCTGTGGGAGTTCAGAACAGGAAGCAGAGCCGTTCCAAATACGGCGCTAAGAGACCGAAATAAAGAGAAATTAAAAGCGATGAGATAGGTGAGGTAAGTTATGCCGAGAAGAAGAGAAGTAGTGAAAAGGGAAGTCCTTCCAGACCCCAAGTATAATGACAAGGTAGTGGCTAAATTCATCAGTTGTATTATGAGGAGCGGTAAAAAGAGTACCGCAGCTGGGATACTTTACGGCTCTTTTGACATAATTCAGGGAAAGACGAAGGATGAACCGGTAAAGGTTTTTAAGAAAGCTCTTGACAACGTGAAGCCTGTTCTTGAGGTTAAATCCAGAAGGGTAGGCGGAGCCACGTATCAAGTGCCTGTGGAGGTTATGGCGGGCAGGAGAGTTTCTCTGGGAATGAGGTGGCTGGTGGATTATGCCAAGAAGAGGGGAGAGAAGACCATGACGGAGAAGCTGGCCGGCGAACTCCTTGATGCATATAACAACAAGGGCTCGGCAGTGAAGAAGAGAGAGGATACCCACAAGATGGCAGAGGCAAATAAGGCCTTTGCTCATTATAGATGGTAATTGTAGGTGGTGGCTGTTTTAAGCCCGCCCCACAGAAATTATAGATTGATTTAGGAGATTTGTTTTGGCAAGGACGATATCGTTAGATAAATGCAGAAATATAGGTATCATGGCTCACATCGACGCCGGAAAGACCACAACAACTGAGAGGATTCTCTTTTATACCGGTGTGACGTATAAGATTGGTGAGGTTCATGACGGAACTGCAACCATGGACTGGATGGAGCAGGAAAAGGAGAGGGGAATCACTATTACCTCCGCTGCCACCACCTGTACGTGGAAAGACCACAGGGTAAATATTATCGATACCCCTGGGCATGTGGATTTCACCATAGAAGTAGAAAGGTCGCTCAGGGTACTTGATGGTGCTGTGGCTGTATTTTGTTCCGTCGGCGGCGTTGAGCCGCAGTCTGAAACGGTGTGGCGACAGGCCGATAAATACAAGGTTCCGAGGATTGCATTCATAAACAAGATGGACAGGATTGGCGCTGATTTCAATCGTGGCGTACAGATGATGATAGACAGGCTTGCAGCTAATCCAATTCCTATTCAGCTTCCGATCGGGATAGAGGACACTTTTAAGGGGGTCATAGACCTTATAAGGATGAAGAGCCTAACCTATGTGGATGAGTCCATGGGGGCCGACTATGTCCTTGGCGAAATCCCAGCCGATATGATGGATGAGGCTCTTGCGTACAGGGAAAAGCTTATTTCAGCCATAACAGATTACGATGACGCTATGACGGAAAAGTACCTGGAAGGCAAGGAGATAACTGAAGAGGAGATAAAGAGGGCGCTCAGGAAGGCTACCATCGATATCAAGGTGATCCCTGTTCTGTGCGGGTCTTCATTTAAAAACAAAGGGGTTCAACCTCTTCTTGATGCAGTGATAGACTTCCTTCCGTCCCCTCTTGATATAAAAAAGGTTGTTGGTATAAACCCAAATACAGGCGCCGAGGATGTAAGAAAGGCTGATGATAGCGATCCTCTGTCGGCCCTGGCCTTTAAGATAATGACAGACCCTTTTGTGGGACAGCTTGCATTCGTAAGGGTTTATTCTGGATGCCTTAATGCCGGTTCTTATGTATACAACTCGACAAAGGATAAAAAGGAACGCATCGGCAGGCTTCTCAAGATGCATGCCAATAAGAGGGAGGATATCAAAGAGCTTTATGCCGGAGATATAGGAGCGGTTGTCGGTTTAAAGGACACATTTACCGGTGATACCCTCTGCGACGAGGGCAAGCCTATTATACTTGAGGTCATGGTCTTCCCTGAGCCGGTTATATCGATTGCAATTGAGCCGAAGACCAAGGCGGACCAGGAAAGGCTTGGTGTGTCCCTTAACAAGCTGGCAAGTGAAGACCCGTCCTTCAGGGTGAAGACCGATGAAGAGACTGGCCAGACCATTATATCCGGGATGGGAGAGCTTCACCTCGAGATTATTGTAGACAGGCTTCTCAGGGAGTTCAAGGTTGAGGCCAACGTAGGCAAGCCTCAGGTTGCCTATAGAGAGGCAATTACCAAGAAGGTCGAAGTAGAAGGCAAATATATTAAGCAGTCTGGCGGACGCGGGCAGTATGGACATATATGGCTTGAACTGGAGCCCCTCGAACCAGGTAAGGGTTTTGAGTTCGTGAACAAGATTGTCGGTGGTGCGGTGCCCAAGGAGTATGTCTCTGCCGCTGAAAAGGGTGTAAAGGAGGCCATGGAGAACGGTGTGATGGCTGGGTACCCCCTGGTAGATCTTAAGGCGACTGCATTTGATGGTTCATACCACGATGTGGATTCTTCGGAGATGGCGTTTAAGATAGCCGGTTCCATGGCCCTTAAAGAGGGAACCATGAAGGCAAGTCCTGTTCTCCTTGAGCCGATCATGGCGGTTGAGGCCGTGACACCGGACGATTTCATGGGGGATGTTATAGGCGACCTCAATTCACGACGTGGACGGATCATGGGAATGAGCTCCAGGGCCGGTGCGCAGGTTGTGGAGGCGCAGGTGCCGTTGGCGCAGATGTTTGGATACGCAACAGACCTAAGGTCTATGACACAGGGCAGGGCTACTTACACCATGCAGTTTATCCACTATGAGCAGGTCCCCAAGAATGTCGCAGAAGAGATAATTGCAAAGGTAAAGGGATAACTATATTTTTAGGAGGCACATATGGCCAAGGCAAAATTTGAAAGAACAAAACCGCATGTCAATATAGGCACAATAGGTCACGTAGACCACGGCAAGACCACGTTGACAGCAGCAATAACCAAGGTATTGGCCGATAAAGGTCTGGCGCAGTACAGGGCATTCGATCAGATAGACAACGCCCCTGAAGAAAGGGAAAGAGGCATCACCATAGCAACGTCCCATGTTGAGTACGAGACGGTAAACAGGCACTATGCCCACGTAGACTGCCCCGGACACGCGGACTATATAAAGAACATGATAACAGGAGCCGCCCAGATGGACGGAGCTATCCTTGTAGTCAGTGCAGCCGATGGCCCCATGCCACAGACCAGAGAACACATTCTCCTTGCGAGACAGGTAGGAGTCCCATATATAGTAGTATTCCTCAACAAGGCAGATATGGTAGACGACAAAGAACTCCTTGAGCTTGTAGAGTTGGAAGTAAGAGAACTCTTAAGCCTGTACAACTTCCCCGGAGACACGACCCCTATAATAAAGGGAAGCGCATTAAAGGCGCTGGAAGGCGACAAGGGAGAGCTCGGCGAGCAGGCCATAATTAAACTCATGGAAGCAGTAGACAGCTTCATCCCAGAACCCAAGAGAGACATAGACAAGCCATTCCTCATGCCCGTAGAGGACGTATTTTCCATCTCAGGCCGTGGAACCGTCGCAACAGGTCGTGTAGAAAGAGGGATAGTAAAGGTAGGCGAAGAGATAGAGATAGTAGGAATGAGGCCCACTACCAAGACCGTAGTCACCGGAGTAGAGATGTTCAGAAAACTCCTTGACGAAGGCCGGGCCGGCGACAATATCGGAGTGCTCTTAAGAGGCGCCAAGAGAGAAGACATAGAAAGAGGACAGGTGCTAGCAAAGCCGGGTTCCATAACTCCCCATACCAAATTCAAGGCAGAGGCGTACATACTCAGCAAAGAAGAAGGTGGAAGACACACCCCGTTCTTCAATGGATACAGACCACAGTTTTATTTCAGAACAACCGACGTTACCGGCATAGCGACGCTGCCCGAGGGTGTAGAGATGGTAATGCCCGGCGACAACGTAGCAATAACAGTTACATTAATAACCCCCATAGCAATGGAAAAGGGGCTCAGGTTTGCAATAAGGGAAGGCGGCAGGACTGTGGGCGCCGGCGCCATCAGTGAAGTAATAGAATAGTACAGGGGCAAGGGATTGCCCTGTCTTTTTTAATTTTGGAGGATAGAAATGAGAGATATAGTTAGCCTGGGATGTGCCACGTGCAAGAGGAAGAATTATTCCACAACGAAGAACAAGAAGACGACTCCTGACAAACTGGAGTTTAAGAAGTTCTGTTCCCATTGCAGGGCTCACACTGTTCACAAGGAAATGAAGTAGAGACTTGTCCTTGGCTGTTCTAACTGAGAAGTTCGAGCGGGTTGTTTCTAAATTATTTTTACAGGCCAGTAGCTCTAATGGTAGAGCGTCGGTCTCCAAAACCGAGTGCTGGGGGTTCGAGTCCCTCCTGGCCTGCCAATGGATTATGGGATGAAACTGGCAATCGGATAAAGGGGACTCTGTTTTGCCTTTTCACTCTTTCGTCGATTTATAGACTTAACTAAGATGGTTATGGGGTGTATATGGAATACGTGGATAAAGCCAGGGATTATTTTAAAGAAGTTGTTGCGGAGCTAAAGAGGGTCACATGGCCTACCAAAAAGGACACAATGGCAGCAACCTGGGTTGTGATTATTACAGTCATAATTTTATCCGTATTCCTGGGGATTGTGGATCTCGGACTTTCACAATCGATAAAGCTGATTATAAAGTAACGGCCAGCTACGGCTTTGTTCCTGGTTGGCAGTTATAAAGCAAAGATCAGGTTTTGCCTGTCCGAAAGCATGGTTGGGGCATTGGGAGCTTGGCGAGCAGGCCTGCAAATCATATACAGGTTGCAGCGTATAGACCAGCGAATATAGGAATGGTCCCCTTATAAAAATTATACAGGAGTTAAAATGTCGCAGCAGTGGTATGTTGTTCACACATACTCGGGATTTGAAAATAAGGTAAAGCAATCCTTAGACGAGAAGGTAAAGGCTCTGGGAAAGGAAAACCTTGTTTCGGAGGTAATTGTCCCTTCTGAGAAAGTTGTTGAACTTGTGAAGGGAGAGAGAAAGACCACCACAAGGAAGTTTTTCCCAGGTTATATATTGGTAAAGATGGAACTTAATGACGAGGCATGGCACCTCGTAAAGTCCACACCCAAGGTGACCGGGTTTGTTGGGGGGCTGATCCAGCCGCCACCAATATCCGAAGAGGAGGTGGCCAAGATAACCCACCAGATGGCTGAAGGCCGTGCCAAACCAAAGCCCAAGGTGATGTTTGAGGTCGGGGAATTGGTGAGGGTTATTGACGGTCCATTTACCAACTTCACTGGAGAGGTTGAAGAGGTAAAGCCTGATAAAGGCAGGCTCCGAGTTATGGTCAGTATCTTTGGCAGGTCTACCCCTGTGGAATTGGAGTTCATACAGGTTGAAAAGGGATAATAAACAAGATCCAACTTTGATTTTAAGGAGAGTTAAATGGCAAAGAAAATTCAGGCTTATGTAAAACTTCAGTTACCGGCAGGGAAGGCAAACCCCTCTCCGCCAGTTGGTCCTGCGCTTGGTCAGCACGGCGTAAATATAATGGAGTTCTGCAAGGCATTTAATGCCCAGACCCAGGGGCAGGAAGGAATGGTTATCCCTGTGGTAATCACCGTTTATTCAGACCGTTCCTTCTCGTTTATCATGAAGACCCCGCCTGCTCCTATACTATTATTGAAGGCGGCAGGGATAGCGAAGGGTTCCAAGGAACCCAATAAGCAGAAGGTCGGCAAGGTCACAAAGGCCCAGGTGACTGAGATAGCCAAGACCAAGATGCCTGATCTGAATGCGGTTAACCTGGAAGGTGCTATAAGAACAATAGAGGGTACAGCTAGGAATATGGGGATTGAAGTGGTAGGTTAGATTTGAAGTTTGGGCGGCCATATGGCCGCAGTACAGATGACTTATTTAAAGGGGTAAAAAATGGCAAAGAGCGGCAAGAAATTCATTGAAGCAAAGAAAAAGATAGGAGAGGTTGAAAAACTTCAGGTATCCGAGGCTGTTAAAAAGGTTTTGGATGCTGTGTATGTCAAGTTTGATGAAACCGTAGACGTGGCTGTGAGGCTTGGGGTTGACCCAAAGCATGCGGAACAGATGGTTCGCGGGACGGTATCTCTCCCTCACGGCATCGGCAAGACAGTCAAGGTTGTCGTATTTGCCAAGGGTGAGAAGGAAAAAGAGGCTAGGGACGCAGGCGCCGATGAGGCGGGCAGTGACGACCTTATAGCAAAGATAGCCGGAGGATGGCTGGATTTTGACTGTGCCATTGCTACTCCTGATATGATGGGAGCAGTCAGCAAGCTCGGTAAGGTTCTGGGTCCGAGAGGCCTTATGCCTAATCCTAAAGTTGGTACCGTGACATTCGACGTTGGTAAGGCAGTTGTCGATGTTAAGGCTGGAAGGGTGGAATTCAGGGTAGACAAGACTGGAAACCTTCATGTTCCAATAGGCAAGGTTTCTTTCGGTGCTGACAAGCTCAAAGATAACCTGATGGCCCTCATGGAGACGGTGGTAAAGGCAAAGCCGGCAACCAGCAAGGGAACGTATCTAAGAAATATATGTGTCTCATCCACAATGGGGCCTGGTGTAAAGATAGACCCGTTACAGTTGGGTAGCCTGTTTAGATAGTTTT
>Ga0209431_10004730_pt1 | contig 10648 bp, 9 predicted proteins | sample RifCSP13_3_FD_184021 | JGI IMG/M metagenome (GOLD analysis project Ga0209431, IMG submission 184021) | Soil microbial communities from Rifle, Colorado - Rifle CSP2_sed 13_3 (SPAdes) (version 2) | ecosystem: Environmental > Terrestrial > Deep subsurface > Rock core/Sediment | place: Rifle... | reverse complement strand
AGTACCTTTACGCCTTCTGATAAATAGCTTGACTGTTACCCAAATTATTGCAAAGATAAGCAGTATTAGTAAAAGGGTCCTAAGCATTTTTTTACCTCAAGAAATTAATTTTAACTAAGCTATGGGTTCTTTTAAATATCTTCTAAGCATTTCAATCAGTTTTCTATTTCCCAGCCTCTCTGCAGAGTGTGCATGCTTCCATGCTAAGCCATATTGCTCTCGAACAACATAGATTTCACCAAGATTCTTATGAGCTTCAGGCAAATTTGGATCAATCTCGAGAGCCGTAGTGTATGAATTAATAGCATCTTCTACTTTTCCTTGAAAGTAATAAAGCACTCCAAGGTTGAAGTAACCCTTTGCATTATTCGGATTTTCTTCTAGAAACCTCTTTTGAGTTTCAATTTCAGCATCTACATCATAATTCAGGGCAAATTCTGACAGCCCACGAATAAAGCTGTTATCATCTTTTCTCCTAATGAATCTAAAAATCATTTCTATGAGCTTCAGTTTTTCCTTAAATATGTTCTTAATTTGAACGAGAGTCATATCGTGATTCGTGGATCGAATATCAAACTACCAGTCACGAGCCACATAATGGGTTTGGCTTCTGTAAATTAAGTTCAAGCATCTCTTCGTAATCAAATAAAATCGCCTCAGCAATAGTTGTGGCCCTCTTATCTGGGTTTAGAGTTTCGTTCACTTCGGTTTTTAGTTCCATCCAGTAGTTGTAAATCTTCATTTGGTTTTCAATTAACGGCTCAGCATCAATCTTCTTTACTTCATGGAAGTTTAACTCGCAGGTTTGAAGCTCTTCTGGCTTTTTTGAATCATATATAGGCATCCCGAATTTGCGGCAGACTATAGGTCTAGATTCATAAATTCCACAGGCACCGTTTTCATCAAGAGCAGGGCAGGGGAGTCTTAAGCCGATTGTGGAGATTTCTACACTTTCGTGATCTATGTTCATCTCCTCGGCTCTTTCGTGAACCATTTCATCTTTTTTCTGAAGGTAGAGTCTTGCTTTGTCCTGCATCTTTTTAAGGATTTCGGGATCGAGTTTCTTTACAGCTTTTGAAACAATGGCTGCATCAATAAGTGTAATTCTGAACATCTGAGTGCAGCATAGAAAACACCCTTTTCTACACTGCATCTGACCGGGATAGAGCCCAAAATTGCGGTCAAATTCCTTTTCTGCTAGGTTGGCTATAAATCTAAAGCGATCAAACACTCTTTTGGTTTCCAAAAGCTTAACTCCCTAACGCAGAGTTCACTGGCGCGGCCTCGTATTCCGCGTCCGGTGGGGCGACGTGTTAGGCGCAACAAATTCACGACGCCAATACAGAACATCGAGATGGACACGATGTATGTTCTTTGTTTTCGCTACTTTGGTCGCTTGTTCTTGGTACTGGTGATTAGTCTCGGAATCTAAGCCGATAACTGTCTTCCACCGAGGAAGGGAATGCCCACCAGACTCTTCCCGGAGTCCCTCAGCAACATGACTGTCAAGCGGCAACTCGAGCCACGGTTCAATGCGGTAAAGGTTATAGTGTTCACAAAGGAACCGGTTGTATATCACCTCACGCAAGAATATGTTCAAGAATTTTCTCGCGGAGCCCCACCGCTTTGCACCCAAAGGAAGATGCTTCACGAAGGCAACGGTGGCAGCATTTAAGGATGCAAGAAATTCCTTCTCCGTTTTCTTGCTGAATTTCCTGAGGTCAAGGCCCGCTAGATAATCACGGGCAGCGCCAACAGTTCCTCTCGGCCCCATATTTCTCGCAGTTGAGGGACCGACCGAGATACTTGCGGTGCGTCTTCGAAGAGCGGTTATCAGTACGGTGTTCATGTGTTGCGGCTAACTATTGATTATACGGAATCTTTTCCGTATAACCGCCCTAAACGGGATGTTACACGGAAATCTTTGCACCACTTATCAGTATTAAAAGAACATATTAAAGAACTTCTCTAAATTAACAGGCGTAGTCATCAAGTGTGTAAATGGTTCGAAGAACTTACCAAAGGAAAGTATCAAAGTCGCTTCTTTACCTCAGGGGCTCAAAAGTATAAAGCCTCACCCCTTCGCCATACGCGCACAACAAGCTAATTACAAGCCGCAACAGTCCTAGGCGGACAGGGACTTGACACTAAGCCCTACTCATCGCTTGCTCTACCTCTGCTGGAAGCTCAAAAATAATAAACAGGCTTTTGTGATAAAGATAATCTTCACCGCTTTCATCTATTATGCGAATAAAGTCGTCTTTGGCTGCATCTTCATCAGGAATGATCTCATAGAGCTTCCTTGGAATAAGGGACGCCTTGTAATCGGTATTATCAATGCACAATGCGAAACGCTTTTCTGACTTGCTCATAGCTTACTCTAAATAATACTTGATTTTTAAATCTTTACGACCGATACCGTGAGCTTCATACCAGTGTATTTCAGCACGTCGAATTCTGCCGTTGGGAAGCTTGACTTGCGCTATGCCTTTCAGCTTTCTCCACCTCCCTCGACCATAAATCTTTTTAAGTAACTTAGATCACGAATGTTTTTTCCTGTGGCTATAATTTCAATATCTTCAATCTTCCCAACAATCTCAAATTTCACAGTTATAGTTTTGCATACATTCGGTACTCCAGGCTTAAGAAGCGTTAGTCTCTTCTACTTTAGCATGTCTACAAGCTTAATTTGATGAACCTGTTCGGAAGGAAGGACAGTGGTTCCATCAAGGAGGCCGTTTAGCGCTTCGAGAAGATTATCGAGCTCTATTCCATAGTCCTTTGCGGCAGCTCCCAGTATATGGTCTTCCTTAATATCACAACTTGAACACCCGCCAAGATGAAACCCAGCCATTACGGTCTGAGCAAGTGGATGGAGTTTCAGCGCATCGCCGATTGTCATATCCTTATGAAAATAGGGGGCACCTGATTGTTTTCTCATCTCGGTTTTTAAACCTGCAATTATGTCTGTCTTTAGTTGGTCGAGGGAATAGCCTACATGTTTTCTTAAAGCATCTGCTTCATCACGGGTGCGTTGAACCTCCTCTTTAAGTTTGAATACGCGAATTAGACAGTACGCAGCAAGAATTAGAGAGATAACTGAAATTATGTAGAGAATTAGTTTTTCCATTTAAATTGGTCTCCTTAATTATTTTGTTAACTCATCATATATATCATTCCAATTAGGATTGAATTTTTCAATAAGATTAATTTTCCCTTGTCGGTTCCACTTCTTTAGCTCTTTTTCTCTCTGGATTGCGTTGTGTATATCATTAGTCTGTTTATAATAGACCAATTTGTGTACACCATATTTCTTAGTAAATCCTTCAATAAGATCATTCTTGTGTTCATAAGCTCTCCTAATCAGGTTGTTAGTAAGACCGACATACAAGGTACCATTCTTGTAATTATGTAAACATAATATGTATTCACAACTTTACTATTGTCATGCCCGAATGTTTTAATCGGGCATCCATAAACGTTTTAAATACTGGATTCCCGCTAAAAATGTGCGGGAATGACAACCTTCGTTACTACTCCAACATACTTCGTGTCTTAGTAGATAAATAGTTATTTCGGAATAAATTCATCTAAAGCTTTTGAGATTTCGCTTGGGTCAACATATTCGCCGTTGTTTAGTCTTTCAAGAAACTTAGCTATGATTTCTTTTGCTCTATCCTTTTTGTAATTTTTAATAAAACCATCAAGAAAAGGTTCTCCTGACAGGGCTTTATTTATTTCGCTTTCTTTATTATGTTCATCAAGCTCGGTAAAGTAACAAACCCTATACTTATCTGTATAGGTTGTATCACGATAAATCATAAACATTATTTTGTCCGACTCGACCGGCAACTTGCAAACACCTCTTTCTAACTAATACCAATTCTATCAGATAATAATCTATTCAAAAAGGGGTTATCATTACGGAGGAGGGGCAATTTATGAATTGCCCCTAGTTGGTTTCATTCTTTATTCTTAAAGGCAACCCTTTGGTCATCAAAAAAGCCGCCGCCAATATTTCCTTCATATGTACTTGAAGAGAGCTCTTCTCTGAGCTTCGCTTCGATTTCCCTGAGTCTTTCTTGAAGCTTAGCCTTTTTCTCTTTGTTCTTAACCATGTCTTCTCTGTACCTGCGGAGGAAGTAGTCAATTGTCTGAACCCTGATCTTTATTGAACCGGTAGGTTTATTTTCATCAATATCCTTGAAGCAGAAGTATGGGGTGCCGGAGTCTTCAACAATTTCCTCAACCACGGTATAAATTGGGGCATCATGGCCGCATTTGAAGCTTGAAAGCTCTAATGCCACGAGGTTTGGATGCCTTGCGATATACTTAGCAGCCCAGACCTTACGGCTTGTGTTTTCGCTGTATGAGTTTTTCCACACATCTGATATATCCATTGGATGTGAGATTATTCCCTTTCTAACATCCTCGCCGAAAAGCCTTTCAAGTATATCATCATCAATCGGGAGGGCATCCTCAGCAAAAACAGGATAACCAAGCTTCTGGAACTCTTCTAAGATTTCATGATTAATCCCGGGGTCGTTATGATACGGACGTCCGAGAAGAACGACCCCTAGCTTATCTTCAGCTTCGAGTTTGCTCAGCACCTCGCGTCCGGCTCCACGTTGAACGTCGTTATTAAACTTGTCTAGTGCTTTATATCCTTGCTCAACGGCGCGTCTGTTTTCTTCTTCAGAAAGTCCTAATAGATCATTAAACTGATCGTACATCTGCCTTTCAAAAAGAGGGCAATCATTAATATTAACAAAGGTATCAAGGAAGATTATCCCATTTTGAGCAAATATATCACCTTCTTTAACAAAGGCCGCTTTAACGGCTGCCGGTGTAGTTGCTACAGTTGGACAAGACCTGCTATCCCATGTGTTTACGAGGTCGGATGTTAAGTCGTCAATCATAGGGAAGAAGATGATGTTAAGCGGTTTCTTTTTATGGTGATGATAAACGAGATTATGAACGTGGGGTATTCCGACTTTGCTCGGGAAACATGGGTCAATTGCTCCACGTTTTGCACCTTCCTTGTAAAGTTCCTCTGTGGTGAAATCGGAGTAGACAAGGTTCTCAGAAGGTATTCCGAGACTCTCAAAGTATGCACTGAACACTGGGTTCTGAGAATACATATTTAGAACCCTTGGGATTCCGATTCTAAGGTTCTTTCTTTTTTTCATAAGCTCCGCGCGCTTTTTCTGAGCCTTTGTGAAGGTGTATTTCGGAAGCGGATCGGAAACGTTTTCTGGGTTGAATGACCTCCAAACGGCTTTTGCCGCCGTCTCGACCAGGTTTGGATTTGCTTTCTTTGCACTGTCCAGCCCTTTCTTTATAACCTTCATATCCTCAATATCTTCTACCAACCCCTTTTCACAGCTATTTCCAACGATAAGACGCTTAATGCCCGCTCCTGCCTGTATTTTGGATTTCGGGCTAATAGTGTTTTCTGTATTTCCGGCAATCTTAACGTCAATAAACGTTCTAAGACACTTGTTTTTGCAGAAATAACATCTGGTATCCTCGCTTCTGTGGGTGGTATATGTGATCTGTTCGACGGCATCAAGCCCGACAAATTCTGTTCTCCTTCCATTTTCCCAGAGGCGAACAGCTTCGATTGCAGCGCCGATTGCCCCGCTTTCCCCGCAGTGCTCGTGGACAATGACCCTCGGTTTGTGATCCGAGCCTTTAAACCTCGATTCAATAAAGTCAACCTGGGATTTTACCGCTGCGAGGTTGTTTTGAGTTCCACCCTGAAGGAGGAAGTTCGTTCCAAGCTTTGCAAGGTTTGGAATCTGAGAAACATAGAGCCATATGTTCTTAGGAAGCACCCCGGCAAGCCCTGCCATGATTTCTTCGGGCTTCCATCCCTGGCGCTGGAAGTCAACGATGTCAGACTGCATAAAAACAGCGCATCCGTAGCCGAAAGTAGGCATCGCTTCAGCGCCAAAAGCAATATCTGCAAAATCCTCAACCTTGATGCCAAAGCCCTCCGCCGTTCCCTGAAGGAAATACCCATTTCCAGCAGAACACTGGGTATTAAGTTTAAAATCTTTAACCTTTCTGTTTTTCAATATCATTATCTTGATGTCTTGCCCGCCAACGTCGCATATAACGTCAATTTCTTTATAGAAGTGAAGACCAGCCTCTGTGTGGGCAACGGTCTCAACAAGGGCAACATCGGCTCTAAGGACGTCTTTGAGAATATCTTTTGCGTAGCCGGTTGTTCCTACGCCAAGCACCTCAAGCGTTGCTCCCTGCTCTTCTACTTTAGCGCGCAGCTTTACAAACATCTCTATAGTGTCTTCAATCGGGTTCCCCTTGGATAACTGATAGGCTTTAGCCAGTAGCTCTCTATTTTTGTTCATTAAAACCGCTTTGGTTGAGGTTGACCCCCCGTCAATCCCTATGAAGCCTTCGATTAGTTCACCTGGTTTAAAAGTCGCAGGAATAAAGGGTTTCCTTTTATATCTCTCTTTAAATGTCTCAAGTTCTTCTGCATTTTTACTTAGCCCCTGAGCCCCTTTCTTTTTCTTTTCTTCGGCTCTGCCAAAGCCGATGTAATATTCAAGGTCTTTGGTGCCCTTATATACTCCAACATTGGAGTCTTCTTGTTTTCCAAACTCAACGGCTCCAAGTGCAGCAAAATATTGGGCGTTTTGGGGGACCTTGATTAACTCCTTTGGATCAACTCCTTCAGGAAGCTGAACACTTCTTTCTTCCCAAATCTTAGGGATGTTGTATCTCCATGCTTCTAACATGCCCCTGATGTATGTATTAGGACCGCCTAGGAGAAGAACTACAGGGCGGAGTGTGTTCCCGCGGGTAAGAACTGCAAGATTCTGTCCTACTATAGCCTCAAAAAGCGAAGCCATGAGTTCATCTGGAGGAACTCCCATCTTTTGGAGGCTGTTTATATCAGTCTCTGCAAAGACACCGCACTTTCCTGCAACGGGGTGCAGTTTTAAATCGTAATATCCCATATTGCAGAGCTGCTCAGCCGGGATTCTGAGCTTTGCATTGATCTTATCAATAACAGCGCCAGTACCGCCGGCGCATTTGTCATTCATGCTTGGAATCTTTTTCTTCTTTCCTGTTTCCGGATCTTCTTTGAAAATAATTATTTTTGCATCCTGTCCGCCGAGTTCGACTACAGAGCCGACCTCAGGATGGAGCTTTTCAACGGCAAGAGAAACGGCATTAACCTCTTGGACAAACTTAGCCCCAATTAGACGGGTAATTCCTCCACCACCGCTTCCTGTAATAAATACTCTGAATTTATCGGATGGAAGTCCAAGGTCGCCTTCGATTCTTTTTAAAAGCTCCAGAGTCTTTTCAGGTTGCTTTGTGTCATGCCTTTGGTAATCCTTCCAGAGAATTTCGTCATTAACTATATCTACAACGACGGCTTTCACAGTAGTTGAACCCACATCCATGCCAATGAAGAGCGGTTCATGAATTGATTGTCCCATTTATTATGCCTCCAGAGAATTTATAATCATGATTCATGATCCATCTTGCATCTTGTATCCTGCATCCTGTTTATGCCGCATGACGTTTTCCTATCTTCATGCATTCTCCTACATGACGGACAAATCCCGCTGCTACTCCTACCATTCCTTTATAGTGTGGAATGTGATAGAAGGGCTGCTTTAACTCTGGATTTTCTTCCACATAGTTTTTTATCTCGTCTAATGTATAACCTGTCTTAGAAAGTGCCTCTTGGAATTCATTCTTTGCCTTTACCTTTGCCTCGCCAAGAGCCATCTGAACACGGCTGTGTGCGTTTACATCTCCCTCACCGGATGTCTCAATCGGTATGTAAATCATTTCCTTATATAGATTCACGACTGCGGACTGAGCGCCGTCGCTTTGAGTGCTCGGCATACAGCCAAACGGTTTTAGTGAGAGAACCATGTGGGCAAGGTCTTTATTGCTGTAATAAATATTCTTTGCTACCTCAAGGTGTCCTTCTCCGCCGCCTGCTCTTGAATTATAGAACGGATGTCCAAGCCTCTGGAGTTCATACTGGTCTGTGAGGTCGTGAGGAAGGTTGCCTAAAGATTCTCTCATCCGATTCCATTCGCGTTTGAATATTACCTCGGCGGCAGTAAGCATTCCGATCTTCTTTTGATGGTCTTTGTATTTAGATAAAGCCTGATCGAGCCTCCACCAGCCCGGTACATGATCGCCGTTTTTAGGAAGACCCCTCTTATCGTTTATAGCCTGCTTTGCCTGATGTATCATATACATAATCCATGTTCCAATTGGTTCTACTAGCACCTGGGCCCCCTCTCTCTCAAGGAAATTAAACATATTGAAGTTTCCATCACCCTCCGTGGTCTGCGCCCAGAATTCACCCGTGACTTTAACAATCGGCTTTATACGGGTGCGGTCAACCTCGATGCTGTTAAACCTGTCTCCAACTTCCTTTAAGGCAGCGGTGTATTCATCGCCATAAATCTGGGTAAGGAACTTGCCGATGTACTCGGATGAGTAGGCAACCTTTGGGAACTTCTTTAAAAATTCTCCAATTTTGCCTTCGAGTTTGAACGGCTTATGCTTTTTTAACACCTCATGCAGATAGTCCATGCTTTCTCCAAGGACTTTATCAGTTTCTCCTTTATTCACCTCATAGGGTCTTATCTGATAAACCACATCGCTGATTAAATCACCCATGTTCATCCCGTTTAGCATCCCAAAGAAGAAATCCATGTTCATCTCAAGCCCTGCGCCTTCATCTGCCTGGTTGAGGCCACCGGTCTGCTGGAAAAGGATTACCCTAAAGCCATCAAAACCTGAATTCCTAAGAGCAAGGCGATATTCAGCTTCATACATTCCAAACCTGCATGGTCCACAAGCCCCTGCTGTAACAAATATGTACTTGTCAATAATCTCTTGCCTAGAAATTCCCTTCGATTCTAGTTTCTGAAGGTACTGCACAAGGTTTCCAACTGTGAAATATGTAGGGTTACACTGACCATTGTTTCCATATTCCTTTCCTAACTGGAATGCTGCTTTATCTGCAGTGGGAATATATTCGACTTTGTATCCAAGGCCCTCTAACGCACCGTGAACAAGATGCTCATGTTTCCAGGTTAGCCCCCCATAAAGAACTGTTGTATATGGTCTCTGTGATCTGGTAAAAGGACGCTCAATAGGTTTATAAAAATGGTGAGCCGGTTTTTCTTCTATACCTAGCTCCTTCTCAAGTCTGGCCTTTTCCTCCTGAAGTCTACGGTGAATAAAGCTTTCAATCCTTACGAAGTCCTCTTTAGCATTGCCATCCCTACCATCTGAAATTCTATCAACATTATTATCCATAACTACCTCCTTTATGGGGTTTGAGTTAATATTATGCAAGAATAATGCCAGAGGCTGTGCTTGTTTCTAACCTATTGAAAACATGGAATAATTTTAGCATTATTAGAATCTAAATATCACGTTCTTTACTATTGTGTATAAAAAGGATACACTTTAATGTTATTTCATAGGATAAAAGGATACATAGAGAGAATTTTTGTGTATTCTGTGTATACTTTTGTCTCTAAATAGGGTATTATTAGCCACCAAGGCACTAAGACACAAAGAATTTTTTCTTCGTGCCTTGGTGGCTTAGTGGCTATCTTTAGATGAGAGGTGAAGCAATGGAACTACATCAAATAGAAGAAAAATTGAGATGGTACGAAGCTAGGGAAGCGATTCTTAAAAGGATCAGTCCTGAGCTAAACAGTGTTATAGATATAGACAAGTTCCTTATTGCCACTGTGCAAGAGCTAGGAAAGATGATGGGTGTAGATAAATGCGATTTTATAGTTCCTGGCGATCAAAGTCTTAGAGTGGAATACGAATATAGGAAGGATGGTTCAGTTCCTTCAACCTTGAATTTAAGAATCCAGTTTCGCGAGAATGGATGGGAAGCAAGTTCAATCGGAACTATTGTTGTTAACGATGCTGCTCAAGATAAATTCGACGAGAGGCTTAAAGAAATCCTGACCAGAAATGGCACTCGCTCTTTTCTTTGTATTCCTGTGGTTTTTCAGGATGAGCTTCTAGGGATTCTAGGATTTCACCACTGTAAGGAGGTTCACAAATGGTCAGATGACGAGATAAATTTCTTAAAATCCCTTACTCAGCAGACATCCATAGCGCTTCAATATACAAGGCTTTATACTCGTATGGAAAAGGAGGTGGAAATCACAAAAACCCTTCTTGAGATAACAAACGAGATAAACTCAAAAGTAGACTTTTCGGAAATAACTTCATTCGTTCTCAGAAAGGCTGTTGAGTTATTAGATGCTACTTACGGCTCAATTGGTATTCTCGATACTGCCGAAAGAAAGCTAAGTATCACAACATTCTATCCAGAAGCTACACCCTCGCTTAGGAATATAAGTCTAAATGTATCTCTAAATGCGCCATATTATGATGCGATATTAGATAAAAAAACGGTAGGTATATTCGGGGAGGAATCACCAGGGGATTCAAGACAACTTATGAATGCACTAAGAGGCAGGTCTGCAATTATAAATCCAATTGTAATTGACAATAGAACATATGGGACACTTAATCTTGTGTGGGATGTCAAGAAGGATATATTCAAACCTCACGAAGTTGAACTTGTAAGTGGAATCACGAGCCA
>Ga0209431_10004729_pt1 | contig 10648 bp, 9 predicted proteins | sample RifCSP13_3_FD_184021 | JGI IMG/M metagenome (GOLD analysis project Ga0209431, IMG submission 184021) | Soil microbial communities from Rifle, Colorado - Rifle CSP2_sed 13_3 (SPAdes) (version 2) | ecosystem: Environmental > Terrestrial > Deep subsurface > Rock core/Sediment | place: Rifle... | reverse complement strand
TGTCCGCAAAGTTGTAGCAGATGCCCTGGATTCCTTTTTAGAAGAACATCCCAAAGACGGAAAATTCATAATCGGCAAGGCTATTCTTGCCAGTAAAGCCAGAAAAGCAGCCAAAGCTGCCCGTGAAGCCGTAATCCGCAAAGGTGCCTTTGAAGGAGGCAGCCTGCCGGGCAAACTGGCTGACTGTTCTTCAAAACTGGCTGAAGAATGCGAAATTTTCATTGTTGAGGGTGACTCTGCTGGCGGTTCGGCAAAGCAGGCCAGGGACCGTAAAACCCAGGCTATCCTGCCTTTAAGGGGAAAACCCTTAAACAGCGAAAAATACAGGATAGATAAAGTCATGGACAATGACAAGTTAAAAGATTTAATTGTGGCTTTGGGTATCGGAATAGGGGAGACCGTAGACATGAAAAAACTGCGCTACCATAAAATTATCCTAATGACAGATGCCGACGTTGACGGTGAGCATATTGTCACTTTAATTCTGACTTTCTTTTTCAGGCACTTGAAATCTTTGATAGAGCAGGGGTATTTGTATGTATCCCAGCCTCCTTTATTTAAAATTGAAGTAAGTAAAGACGAAAATTACTGGGTAATTTCCGAAGAACAGCGTGATATGATTCTTCAGCAGCTCAACAAAGAAGGCAAAACCGCCAAATATATCCAGCGTTTCAAAGGACTTGGAGAGATGAATGCCGAGCAGTTATGGGAGACCACTATGGATCCCAACAACCGCGTTTTAAAGAAAATTGCCATAGAAGATGCTGAAGAAGCCAACAAAACTTTTGAGGTATTGATGGGAAACGAAGTACTACCAAGGAAAAAATTTATCCAAGCATACAGCAAGCACGCAATTTTAGACATTTAAATAAATTAATTAGCTGATTTAACAGCACACAAATGCTGAATTTACTGAACGGCGACAATAACAATAAAAAAGTAATTGACCGCAATATTTCTGAAGAAATGCGCACCTCGTACATTAACTATGCTATGAGTGTTATTGTGGCGCGGGCCTTGCCAGATGTCAAAGACGGCTTGAAGCCGGTGCAAAGAAGAATCCTTTATGCCATGTTTAAGCAGGGTTTCCTGCCGGACCGGGGCTATAAAAAATCTGCCAGAACTGTAGGGGAAGTTATCGGCAAATACCATCCCCACGGAGATGTGGCTGTATATGATGCCATGGTGCGCATGGCGCAATTATTCAGCTACCGCTATCCCCTGATTGACGGCCAGGGCAACTTCGGATCGGTTGACGGCGACTCTGCCGCAGCCATGAGATACACCGAAGCCAGGCTGCACAAAAACGCCATGGAAATTATCAATGATATAGATAAAAATACGGTTAACTTTATTCCCAACTATGACGGCAGCTATCTGGAGCCGGAAAAATTGCCGGCACTGCTGCCGAACCTGCTGTTAAACGGAGCTGAAGGCATAGCTGTAGGTATGGCAACCAAAATTCCGCCGCATAACCTGGGGGAAGTAGTTGAAGCATTGCTAATTTTAATTAAAGCAGGAAATCAGGCTGATAAAGTTTCTCTAGTTGAAAAGTACTGGGAAAGTATTAGAACCACAGAAGACCTTAAAAAACTTTCTGCAGAGCGTTTTCCGTCTTTTATCAGCGAAGTGGAGTTGAAAGATATCCTGAAAATAATTCCCGGACCGGACTTTCCAACCGGTGCTGAAATTTATGACGCTAATGAAATTGTCCTGGCTTATACTACTGGCAGAGGCCGGGTAATCATGCGGGCTATTGCCAAAATCGAAGAAACCAAGGGGGGCAAATACCAGATTATTATTACCGAACTGCCGTATCAGGTTAACAAAGCAGACCTGGTTACTAAAATCGCCAACCTGGTCAAGGACAAGAAAATCGAAGGCATCTCGGACTTGCGCGATGAAAGCAATAAACTGGGATTGCGCATAGCCGTTGACATTAAACGAGACGGCAAACCCAAAACCATTCTCAACAAACTGTATAAATACACAGAGCTGCAAAAAACCTTTAACGTCAATATGGTTGCCCTGGTCGACAATGAACCCAGGCTGTTAAATATCAAGCGAATTCTGGAACTGTTCGTAAAGCACCGCCAGGAAATAATTATCAGACGCACAGAATTCGATCTGGCAAAGGCGCGCGAACGTGAGCATATTCTTGAAGGTTTGATAATTGCCCTTGATAACCTGGACGAAGTAATTAAGACTATCAGAAACTCCAAGGATGCCGATATTGCCAAAACCAATTTGATGAAAAAGTTCAAACTTACGGAAATCCAGGCGCAGGCAATCCTGGATATGCAATTGCGCAGGCTGGCAGCCCTGGAAAGACAAAAAATTGAAGACGAATACAAGCAGATCAAGTTTACTATTAAAGAATTATTGAACATTCTGGCAACACCGGAAAAAGTACTCACAATTATTGCCGACGAACTGGCTGCTTTACGCGAAAAAAGAGGAGATACACGCAGAACCAAGGTCCATAAAGGAAAAGTCGGAGAATTCAGTGAAGAAGACCTGGTTGAAAAGGAAGAAGTAATCATCACCGTCAGTGAACAGGGATATATTAAACGTATGAAGCAGAATGTTTACCAGCTGCAGAGAAGGGGAGGAGTCGGCAAAAAAGGCATGACTACCAAGGACGACGATGGCGTTGCCCATATCTTCAGCTGCAACAGCCACGACGATATCATGTTCTTTACAAATAAAGGCAGAGTTTTCATCCAGAAAGTTTACGAAATTCCGGAATTCAGCAGGACTGCCAAAGGGCAGGCCATAGTGAATTTAATCAATATTGACCAGGGTGAGTTGGTCACCAGCATTTTAACCCGCAGCAGCACCGGAGAGTTTTATGACGAGGACGTTCTGCAGGAAGGAGAAGTAAAATCTGAAAAAAAGACCTATAAGTATTTATTTATGTCAACAAAAAAAGGTCTTATAAAAAAATCCGCTTTATCAGAATTTGAAAATATCCGCTCCAACGGCCTGATTGCCATTAAACTTACAGCGGATGATGAACTCATTTGGGTAAAACCAACTACCGGGAATAATGAGGCAATTCTCATTACCAAAAGCGCCAAATCCATCCGCTTCTATGAAAAAGACGTACGCGAAACAGGTCGGGCTACTATGGGAGTAAGGGGAATACAATTACAAGATGCCAAAGACGAAGTTATTTCTATGGATATCGTCAGGCGCACCGAAGACAAGGTATTAACTGTTTCTGAAAACGGCTTTGGCAAGGTATCGGAACTGGGATCGTTCCCCGTTCAAAAACGCGGCGGTAAAGGTGTTTTTGCAGCCCGTATCAATAATAAAACAGGAACTCTCGTTTGTGCCAGGATTCTGGACGATCCCAACAGGGAATTGTTAATAATCAGCCTGCACGGACAGGCGGTAAGAATACCCACAAATAATCTGCCGGACCGCAACCGCCAAACTTCAGGGGTCAGATTGATGCGCCTCAAGGAAAGCGATCGTGTCAGTGCTATTGCGATTATATAACTACAAGACTTTTTTCTCAAAAAACTGTAATACGGTTAAAATTTTTTCGTTAAATAATTAGTAAATGCACACATTGAATTTAATTATTTGATTGACAGATTTGTTATAATAGGTGATCATTGTTTCTTTGTTAAATTAACTATACTTCAATTTATATTAAAAACCAAAGTTTGTTAAGGTATGAAAACTTGTCGGTATATTATTAAAATGTTCACAAATACCCAGCTGAAGAGAGGCTAATCTTCCAATTATTAAATTATCAGCCTCTCAAACAGAGAGGCACTTTACTTTTATAAGGGATTATATAATGATTAATAGTCAACAAAACGTGCTAGAAAAAATTGCCAAATTAAAAAAACAGTTAAATAAAATCAGCAAACAAATTGAAAGAGAAAGATTTGAAAGCAACGAAGATGATACTGTTATTCTGCAGGAATTGCTTGATAAAAAAGGGATGATAGAAGCGCAGTTGTTGGAACTGGAGGAGGATTTATCTGATTTTACCCAGAATAAACCTTCTGAAAAGACATATAACTTAGAAATAAACGGCGGCAAAAAGACCCTTACTATTGTCAATAAGAACAATGTGGACCCCAGCATCGGTCATATTTCGTATGATTCTCCCCTGGCAAAAGCCTTATACGGCAGAAAAAAGGGAGACCGCATTACTATAGAAACTCCAGCAGGAATGCAGGAAATTATTATTAAAAATATCCAGTAAATTAATCCTTCAGTGAATTGTCTTTTTAGTAAGGCTTTCTATTTTTTTCAACAATAGAGGACTTTAATATATTAAAGTGATTACAGAAAAAGCTTAATTTTACTGCAATTTTGGGTCGATATGTAAAGGAGATTTTCCCGGATTCTTATTTTTTACAAATATTTTTTTCAATTTGGGCAAATCAGTGGGGTAGGGCAATGTACCCCTCTCAATCCTGGCAATATAGATAGTCTGTTTAGGATAGATACTTCCAAATTATCTCAAAGTTATAATAAATCAGAAAGTCCTAGAAGTATGGCTAAATAGAAAAAATAATCAAATACTCAAATAAATCTATTTCAGCTCGGAAACTTTAAAAATATAGATACTATTTTTTAAGTGGATGATACTTTTCGTGGACATTTTCTGCAAAGCGGTCACTGGCATGCAAGTATTTACTGGTAGTCTGCAGTGATTCGTGGCCCAACAATTTCTGGATAGCGCTGGCACTGGCGCCTTTTTCCGCCAAATAAGTTGCAAAACCGTGTCGTAAACTGTGGGCAGAAGTCGGGACAATGATGCCTAGGCGGACACGGTATTCTTTAATTTTATACTGCCAGTAGTTGGTGGAAACTCTTACTACATAGGGATTTCCTGTACCCGCATGCAACCCGCGGTAAGGAATAAACAAGGCGGGAAATTTATCGCTACGGGTATATAAATACCGCTCCAGATAAGTAATGCACCTGGGTGTCAAGTAGACAAAACGCTGTTTCTTGCCTTTACCCATGATATAAATTTTGGCTTCGGTTATATTGCCGCTGCCGGATATCTTTAAATCTTCACGGTTTAAATTAGTCAGCTCTGAAATTCTCATTCCTGTTGAAAATAATAATTCCAGCATAGCTCGGTTGCGTATTTTCACCAGTTTTTTTGTTTCAAAAACTTCCGGAGCCTCAATTAACTTTACCAACTCAGAAAATTCTGCAACCTGGGTTTCCTTGCGTTCGGTTTTTATCATTTTTATGGCATCGGGTGGTAAGGGTAAGTTTTTATAGTCAATATCTATCAAAAATTTCAAATAAGAGCGCAATGCCGATAACATACGGTTTACTGAACGACTTCCAAGTCGACCCGAATACATAGAAACCCTTTTAGAGGCATTAGGGTTCGATTTTTTGTTTTCGCTTATCCTGCGGGCTTTCCCGGGTGTAAGGGCACTTTTTCTGCGCAATTCCAGCAAATATTCCAGGTATTTTCCGCTGCGCAGGTATTCTTTATATTTACTGATCTTTAATTTATCAACGTCTGCAAAACTTATCTTTTCAAAATCCAAAAATGACGCAAATATTCCCAGGTCCCGCTTATAATTATCAACTGTCTCCCGGCTGTAATTATTATTAATCAATTCCAGAATGTATTCCTGGAACATGGGCAATCTCTGGGTTAATTGCAGATCCGGTGTGGCTTCCGGCTGTATTTCCTGTTTTGTTTCTAGTTTTTCCGGTTCAACGACTGGTTTATCATCGTATTTAACTTCTGATTGGGCTTTTTCGTGATTTTTCCCTGTACCTTTAAAAGGCTTTTTTTGATCTCTTGATTCATTGGAAACACTTGTAGGACGGGTATTTTCTTGCATATTCGGTAATTTTCGGTAAATTTAAGTAAATAGGGTAAAGAGTAAAAAATTAAACATAATAAAAATAGCTATTTAAATAAAAATACAGAAGTATCATAAATTGACAATTTAAGTAATTAATTTAATAGACTGACAACGGGATCCGGAAATTCAAAAATATAAAAAAATTGTAAATTATACCTCCTCCCCACCTTGCTCTTTTGATAATTCAACATAAGGTTGATTATACTCAATTAATAATAAAGTAACTTTAATCACTTTACAAGCAAAAAGGGGGAGAAAATATCCCCTGCTTAATTATTATTATTTTTTCTGCAACTTTTTTATCCAGGTTAAATGCCATGTACATTTATCATTGTCAGGATTGTTTTTACAGCTACTCGCCTGTCCATCATACTTATCCACAAATCGTAACATTATTGTATCTTATAGTTTTATAAATATATATTACTACAGGATATATATTCCCAATTTAGCTTACCCTACCCCACTCACGGAGACGGGTCAAAAAAATTTAAGTCAAAAAATAATTTAATTAATAAATTTTTAAACTTTACGGGGTAAAATCTTTTTAACAATCACTTCAAAAACTAGCTATGGCTTATACCTGCCAGGTGGCCTATTAATCATTTTACCATTCAGGTTTAGAATTTATTACTAGATGATATTGCCGTTGATGCCCCACTCTGCCGAAAGCAAAAACAGGAGAATGATCAGGAAAAATAAGATGGAATATTCGATCCAGATCCAGTTGTTAATAATATCTCTGATCTCTAGGGCTATGCCTAAGCAGATATAAAGAATCATGGTCAGTCCCAATGCCAGATAAGGAGGCTCTACGGGCCAGATGCTAAGAACAAAGCCAATCCAGGTCAAGAGCAGGCCGATGAGCAGAGACACGGTCAAACGCTGCTGCTTGGGTAGCGCAATTGTCCATAAGCTGATATAGACGAGCCCCAGGCCAATTAAGAAAATTAAAGACAGGCGCAAGACTATAAAAATATCATTGCTGAAAAGGAGGAAAAATATTATGTAAGCTACAAATAAAGTCAAAACAAACAAAGAGGCCCGGGCTGCCTGCCCTAATGGAATATTGCTCAAATAATCGGCATTAAGGATATTTACTGTCAGCAGGCAAATATATGTAAACACCAGAAAAGTCAATCCTGAAATTACCAGTAGGCTTAATTGTCCAATTCCGGGCAAAATCGAAACGAGCAGGATTTCAGCAAACAGAGAAAAGGCAAATACTGCGAGGGCTGGAAAAAATAATACCGTTAAATAGCGCTCTCCCTTGATTTTGAAAAATACGATCCAATAGGTGCCGATATAAACAAGCATGGCTAAAATTAAAGGTTTTATCGGGTCAAAATTATAGTTGAAGTTGAGGATCTGTCTGAAATCAGCACCCTGCAATGCTACAAATGCCACTGTTAGTATCAGGGTAACTACTGTTATTCGTTTTCTGGTGGAAAGTCCTCCCATAATTTTAACTTTTAAACTTAATCAGCTTATCTCACTATAATAACGCAAAGCTTTTTCTGTGGCTACCCTGCCCCTGGCCGTCCGGTTTATAAACCCCTCCTTTAACAGAAATGGCTCGTAAACATCGCTTATGGTATCTAGATCTTCGGAAACTGCTGCAGCCAGTGTGTTCAATCCAACCGGTCCGCCTTTAAAATGCTTAATTAATGTCAAAATAATTTTACGGTCCAGGTTATCTAAGCCGAAGTGATCAATCTCAAGCATTTTTAAAGCCTCCAAGGCTAGATTTTTGGTGATCCTTTTTGCCAGGTTAACTTGCGCCAGATCCCTAACTCTTTTTAGTATACGGATGGCAATTCTGGGAGTACGCCTGGAGCGCAAAGCTATCTCCCGGGCTGCATCCTGGTCTATCAATATATTTAACAATGCGGCTTTTTGCTTGACAAGGTCAGTGAGCTCATCATGGTTGTAATAATCCAGGTAGATGTCGATACCGAAACGGTCGCGCAAAGGTGAGCTTAAAAGACTCACGCGTGTAGTGGCACCGATTATTGTAAAGTGGTTGAGCTCAAGTTTGAGGGTTCTGGCAGACGGACCTTTGCCTATTATGATATCAATAACTCTGTCTTCCATGGCGGCATAAAGCATTTCTTCAATGGTGCGATTCAGCCTGTGGATCTCGTCAATAAATAACACCCCCAGGGGTTCAATGTTTGTTAAAATGGAAGCCAGGTCGCCTTTGCGTTCTATTGCCGGTCCGGAAGTGGCATAGAGCGGAGCCTTGATTTCATTGGCAATCACCTGAGCCAGCGAAGTCTTTCCCAATCCCGGCGGGCCGTGGAGCAAAATGTGGTCCAAAGCCTCCTCTCTTTGTTTGGCTGCCTGGATTACCACGCGCAGATTGGCCTTTTCTTTTTCCCTGCCGATCATCTCATTTAAAGTTTTCGGCCGCAGGGATTTTACCAGCTGCTTGATCTCTTCTTCGTTGTTATTCAATTGTGCATTGAGAATGCCGCTGTCCATCAATATTTTAAGCTAATATTCTTTAAGATTGCTGTAAAAATACGTCAGCTGCTGCCGCGTAAATAACTCAGCGCCTTTTTAATCAATTCCTGCTGATTGTCATTTGCTAGGATGGTAATTTTTGACATTGCCGCAGTAATTTCTTTTTGGGTATATCCCAGAGAAGCTAATGCACCTGTGACTTCATTTTCAACAACCAGATTGCGTTTTCCGATTTGCTCACTGATTTTAAAACCCAGCTTGCTGATTTTGCTGCGCAGTTCAATTACGATTTTTTCTGTAGTCTTAGTACCCACTCCCGGAAGCTTCAGTTCCTGGGGCTTGTTATTAGTTATTGCCGAAATAATGCTGTCCACGCCCAATGTATTTACCAGGGTCAGCGCCGCTCTGGGACCCACGCCCGACACCCCCAGCAGTTGTTCAAACATTACCAGCTCCTCGCGGGAATTAAATCCGAACAAGCGGATTTCCTGTTCACGGACATAGGTTGAGATATACACTTCCACAAACTCGGATTTTTCAGCTGACATTTCTTTCTTACCGTTGCTGTTCCCGGGCAAGGCGGAGTATCCTTCAACTTTATAGCCTACCCCGTTGACATCAATAATGGAGAAATCAGGAAAAACTGCTGCGATTTTACCCACAAGTTTGGCGATCATTTTCTTTGCGAAATTCTTTTAACAACAAAAATAATGTTACTTAAATCTTATTATACTAAAACCGCCTTTTTTTGTACTCCCTAGATTCCTCTTTGGGAATTTAAATGGCAGATGCTGATTGCCAGGGCATCGGCTTCGTCGTCACCCTTAGGGGGAGTAATGTTAAGAATCTTACCCACCATTGTCTTCACCTGATTTTTATCTGCGCGCCCGTATCCGGTAACCGCACTCTTAACCTGCAAGGGCGTATAACTGTAAACCTCCAAGTTTTTTAAAGCTCCGGCAAGCATAATAACTCCGCGGGCTTGGCTCACGGAAATGACTGTTTTATTATTCTTAAAATAGAAAATATCCTCAATAGCCATTTCAGTCGGAGAGAATTTTTCAATAATTTCCAGCAGTTTTTCGTAAATTATTTTAAGTCGCAGAAACATATCAAGATTTTTAGGAGTGATAATATTGCCGGAATCCTCCTGTTCCAATTTATTATTCTTTTTCATCATAACTGCCCAGCCGACAATGGCAGTGCCGCAGTCAATTCCGATCACCTTATGCCCTACTATTACCATAACAGCCCCAATCTAATGTGGATAAGTTTATTCCTGCAAGTTGCTCCAGACGCTGTCAACATCGTTTAAATCTTCCAAAGCTTCAAGCAATTTTTCAACCTTAATCTTAGCTTCCGCGTTAACATTAATATTTTCTCTGGCTTTTTTAACTAGTTCCGCAGTCTCAATTTTATACGGCAGCACTTCCAAAATTTTTAAAACTTTGGAAAATTCTTCCTTGCTGGTATAAATCTCAATAATGTGAGCCCCCAGCTCCTGGTCGATTTCTTTTTGCACTTCAAGGTCTTCTATCCCGGGAATTTCCATAAGTTCCAGCTGGACAGTATCCGGATCTACAGACTCATAACTGTCCTGCCTGCCAAATTGTGTTGATTTCCTCAGCTCTGCAGATCTTAAAGCAATATAGCCTTTTTCACTGAATTGCCATGAGATGCTGCCTGCACCTGTAATTTTTCCGCCCATTTTATCAACTATGGTCTTAATTTCGGTAAATGTACGGTTTGTATTATCGGACTGACAGTCGACAATTATATTGATACCGCCCGGCCCAATAATTTCATAGGAAATTTTCTGCAGGGCAATTTTTTCTCCAGCGCCGGTTCCTTTTTGGATTGCTCTATCGATATTACTCATGGGCATATTCATTTCCTTTGCTTTGGATACAGCCAGGCGCAGTGAAAAATTACTATTTACGTCTGCCCCGCCCTCTTTGGCTGACAAAGAAATATTTCGGGCGAGTTTCGTAAAAATCGCACCCTTTTTCTGGTCATTGGCACCTTTCTGCCGCTTTATTTTTGCCCATTTTGAATGTCCTGACATTCTTTAATTCCCTTTAAAAACTTTTTTAATTAAATAATTTAACATCCTGACCGGTTTTATCTATTTGAATTTTACTGCATGCACGGGATTTTAAGCAAATTTTACTCTTGGAAAATCCTTTTAATAGTTGTCCTTGCCCAGCACAATTACCATGTCTCCAAGAAATCTATATCTGTAAGGGGATTCCACAATAGCAATTTTGTGTTTAAAGATTTTTTTTATTTCCTTGACAGTATAGGGAAATTTTTCC
>Ga0209431_10004723_pt1 | contig 10654 bp, 6 predicted proteins | sample RifCSP13_3_FD_184021 | JGI IMG/M metagenome (GOLD analysis project Ga0209431, IMG submission 184021) | Soil microbial communities from Rifle, Colorado - Rifle CSP2_sed 13_3 (SPAdes) (version 2) | ecosystem: Environmental > Terrestrial > Deep subsurface > Rock core/Sediment | place: Rifle... | reverse complement strand
TGTCCTTCTCGAACTCGACGCCGCACTTCGGGCACGTGGTCGCGTCCTCGGGGATGAAGGAGCCGCACTCGCCGCACTCGACCATCTTGCCGAGGCCATACATCTTCCAGTACGCGGTCACGCCGATTGCGACCGACACCGCGGCCCCGAGGATGGTCAGGAACAGCCACCACGGCAGTCCCAGGATCGGCACGGGCTGGAAGATGAACGGTCCTGACACCAGCAACTCGATCCTGCGGGTGTCCTGCGAGATGAGGCCGGAGGCTGGCGTGACGACCACGTCGTAGGGCCCGGCCTGCGCGGTGCTCGGCACGGAGATCGTGCCGATGAAGAAGCCGGCATCTCCGGACATCGTCTGGTTCATCGCAATGACCGTTGTACCGGAGCGCAGCTCAATCGTCAAGGGAACCCCGAGGATGCCGTTCAGTCCCGAGTCCCGCACATATCCCGTCACGCTGAGCGCGGTCCCGGGCTCCACAGTCTGACCGGAGGATGGCGCGAGGATCGCGACGAACCCAGCGGGAGGCGGCTGGACGTTCAGGGTGATGTTCGCGAAGTTGTTCGACTCTTGTGGGGCGCCACCTTCGTTGATCTGGTTGTCCGGATCCGCAACGAGCATGAGGGTGTGTGCGCCCGTAACGCTGATCCCAGTCCCACTCATGGACTGGTTCACGAACGCGACGACCGTGAGGCCGTTCGCGCGCGCGACTTCCGCGCCACGGTTCCCGTCCAGGTAGGCTGCGACGGAGACGCCCGTTGCCGTCGTCTGACCGCTGTTGTAGATCCGCACATAGAACGTGAAGGCCTGGTTCTGGGTGACCGTCAACGTCGCACCGTAGTCCGCCTGACGCAGTTCGAGGTCCGGACCCGTCCGGACCTGGAGGTCGCTGAAGGCGAGAGTGAGCACGCGGTTGTTGTCGTCCGAGCTGACCGCGGGATACGGGGGGAAGAACGCCCCGCCCGAGGTGCTCGAGGCCGCATATGTGGCGACCGTCTCATAGTTGCCGAAGGATTCCGCGTTCGGCAGGGACGCCACCGTAATCTCATCCGTGTAGAGCGGAATCTGCGCCGCGCCGTTCGGGTCCGTCTGGTCCCACGCGTTCGTGCCGCTCGCCGCGCGGCCGAGATACCAGAGGGTACGGGAGCTGGGCGTCGACGAGAACCCATTGTCCGGGTACTGGGCGGTCGTGGCGCTGGGACTGAGAGTAGACGAAATCGTCGCGCCGCTCACCGGGAAAGCGGTCGAGTCGAGGACCGTCGCATGGAGCCAGCGTAGGAGGAACACGCTGCCGCCTCCTGCCGTCGGCACAAAGGCCGACTGCCAGTCCGACCGGGCGGCCGGGTCCTGGGACCGGTCGATCGCGACATTGTACAGGTACGCGTTCGACGTCGCATCGACGGTCAGCGTGTTGTGCCGCCCGGCGAAGTCCGAGTAGTCCACGCCGATGTACGTATCGTACGCGTAGAGAGAGCTCGAGGCTGTGAGGCGGACAAGGGGAGTGCCCGTTCCGTTCGGGCCGCTGACATATTCGTAGAGGCGCTCGATCCGGGACCCGTAGAAGCTCGCCGCCGTGGAGGCCCAGGCGATCATGGGAGCATCGTTGTTGTCGTCCATGTCGATCCCGAGATCTACGAGGTCGGTGTCCGTGAAACCTGTGATCCTCGAGTCCGTGATGTTGATCGTCGCGCTCGTCGCGTTGAACCAACCGGGGAACTTCAAGACCGCGCCGTTGAGCATCGTAAACCGGCTGTTCGCGCCCGACACGGTCAAGGCCAACCGCACGTATGGCGAGATCGCCGTCGTCTCGGTCGTCACGATCGAATTGTCGAGTACGAGTTCGCCGCCCGCGTTCACGTTGAGGGCGTATCCGGCGTGGGCCGTGTCCTTCGCGAAGTTCAGTCCGCCGTTCACGAGGGTGAGACTGCCTCCAGAGTTCACGTTGATCGTCCCGTCGACCGCGTACACGATCCCCGTGCACACCTGGGCCGTCGTGATCGTCCAGTCGCCCGTGATGACACCGCCGACCTGGTCACACGCGGCCGCCTGAGCGATCGGGCTGAGCCCGAAGAGCGCAACGAACAATCCACCGAACGCAAGCGTCGAAACGATCAGAAGACCGAAGGCCCGGCCCTTCCTTTGGGTCGGGCGAGACGTTCCTCGACTCGGGTCACGACGGATCCGGGACAAGACACCGGCGCCCATGTGGGGCGGGCCATCCCGAGGCACTCTATAAGAAGCCTATTGGCCAATTATCTTTCTCGATACACAGATACTGCTGCGACGAAGAACAGGTACCTGTATGGAGACGGAAACATCCATCGCCGTCGCGAGACGGAAGGCCGTTGGAGGAGCCGCGCGGCTCGTACCAAGAGACATTCTCGCAGAGGCGCTCGGGTCCGCCGGTGGCCTGGGCCCCTCAGATGATCTTCTTCTTTAGCACCTTCTTGACCGTCGGCGCGAGTTCCTTCTTGGAGCCTCGCCCGTCGTCGCCGGTCAGGCGCTGACCGCACGCGTAGCACATGACCGCGTCCCCGGAGATCATCGTGCCGCACGAGGGGCACGGGACCTCTGAGTCCGAGGCCTCTTCCACGACAGGTTCCGCCTCGAGCCGATGGCCACACGCGTAGCACATGATCGCGTCCCCGGAGATCACGGTGCCGCAGGAGGGGCAAGGGACCTCGGACTCCCCGGAGCGCTCGGGCTCCGGTTCCGGCTGAGGGCTCGGCTTCGCAACCGGCCGCTGGAGAGCCTGGACCGGTTGGGGCTTCGGTGAGACCGGCTGCGCGGGTGCGGGTGTGGGTGAGCGCTGGACCGGGGCTTGCGCAGGCGTTGCCACCGGAACCGGGGCAGGAGGGCCCGCCTTCACGGCGGCTTCGCGTGCGACGAGCTGCTTCTCGCGCTCCGCGAGGCGATGGACATCCCCGGCCACTCGAGACCGGTCTGCGGCTACGGCCTGCTCGTCCTGAGCGATCTTCTTCTCCCGGTCGAGAATTTCACGACCCCGGGCGAGCTGTTGCTCGAGGGCGGTCTTCTGATCCGTGAGCAGCTTGAGCACCATCTCCTGCTTCGCTGCGGCGTCGCTCTTCCTCGCAGCGATCTCGGAAGCCTCCCCCGCCAGGGCTTCGTACTGCTTCGCGAGGTCCGCCTCGCGCGCCGCGCTAGTCTCGAGGCGCTTCACGACTTGCTGTTCGCGGGCTGCGAACTCGTTCTCCTTCGCGATGATCCGTTGGCCCACGTTCGCGATCTCCTGTTCCCGCTGCGCGAGGACCCTCTCCACCTGCTCGATCTCCTTCTCGCGGGCCCGCAGGCCTTTCTCGCGGCCCACGAGGGCGTCGCGTTCCTCCATGAGAGCGCTGCGGTCCTGTTCCAAGGATTGCCGCTCGGACTCGGCCTTCGCCAGATCGGCCTGAAGGGCGGCCTCGCGGTCCTTGAATTCGGCGTCCCGGGTCTTGATCGTTTCATCAAGCTTTCTCAACGCGTCGAGCGCGTCCAAGATGGATGTCTCGGCCATTTACGGTGTCCTCCGTTGCGTCATGCGAGGGGCGCCTGCGCGCCCGGTGATCGTGCCGGCAAGGGATGTCGCGCTCATCGTCAGGCTCCGGCGTCGAAGATGGGTCCAAGGACGGTCATGCCGCCTCTCTTCGGCTCGACCGCGTGCTTCTCCATCGAGTGCTCCGCAGCCCTCATCTTCTCGACCTGGAGGTACCGCACGAGCTTCCCCCGAGAGCGGTCGAGTCCCAGCATGAGGATCCCGTCGACAAGGAACCCCTCGTTTCCGAGGAGCTGACTGTCGCCGTTCGGACTGCGCTCCATGATGACCATCGTGGTGAGCTCGTTTTCCCGGAGCATCTTGAAGAAATAGAACATCCGCTTGCGCATGTTCGTCGTGTTCTCCATCAGAGAGTACAAGGCGCCGAGCGAGTCCAGTGCGAAAAGTTTGAATTTGGCCCCATGGACGCGCTTGAAGTGCGCGACCATCTTCTCGATGAACGCGATGTAGTCGGTCTGATCCTCCGCGGCCACGACCGCGTCGACCTCGCGCAGGTCCGTGAAGTCACTGATCTGCATGTTCAGGGAGAGATCGACGCCGAGGGATTCCATATTCTTCAGATGCGACTGGACGGTCTCCTCGAGGGTCGTGTACAACCCGAACTCCCCCGTCTTCCGGAGGTAGCGGGACATCAGCGTGTAGCAGAACGACGTCTTCATGGACCCTGGCGGTCCTGTGACGAGGATGACTTTCGGAGGCATGATCTCCGTCCGAATCACCTTGTCGAGACCGTCAATCGCCGTTCGGAAGCTCATGAGACTGCGCCGCTATCCGGCGCAAACGTGTCCCGGCCTCACTTAACGGTTCCGTGCTGATTATCTCCGCTGAGCACTTATCATTCTCCGCACCGATACCGGAAAATCTTTGTACGACGCGGCCGCGTTGGAACCCCGCATTGCGTTTCGAGGTGTGCATCTACGCCTCCTAGGGAGACCAAGGTCTGTCCCGTATGCGACTCCGCAATCCCTGCGGGCGCGCGGCGGTGCGAATTCTGCCAGACGGACCTGAGTCTCTTCGACGTCAAGGGCGGATCTTCCGTGGAGATTGCCGAGGTCCAGGTGAACGACTCGAGGAGCCTCGACGAAATCCTTGCGTCGATCTCGGGGGACCAAGGCCACTCGGAGATCTTCGAGGCCCTCAAGAGCGTCGTGACGATGCCCCCCGGAAAGCCCGGCGCGGTCGCGGGCGCGAGGCCGCCGGCCCCTCCCGCCGGGGACCAGTTCATCTGCCCCGTTTGCGAAAAACCCGTCGCCTCGAACGCGTCGACGTGCCCCACGTGCGGGGCCCTGTTTGAGGAGGGCGGAGCGGCGGAATTTGAGTGCCCCGTGTGTCGGTCGACAGTCGCCGCGGAGGCGAACCGCTGCCCCCAGTGTGGCGTCCTCTTTTCGGAGGAAGTACCTGCGCCCCCCGCGGTCGCGAGCCCCCCAGCGCCCGTGGCCGCGGCACCGCCTGCCATCGAGCCGCCTCCTCCGCCACCGACGCCAAAGCTCGCCGTGGGGCTCCCCGAGCGAATCGCGGGGATCCTGAGATCGAGGAAGGAAGCGGTCATCCCACCGTCGAGCGGAGACCGGAAGCTCATGTACCGAGAGCTGCCCAGGTACGTGAACGATGTTCGCGGCCTGCTCGTCAGCGCGAAGCGAATGAGCCTTGAAATTGAACGAGAGAAGAAGGTGATCAACGAGGCGATCGTCGCGGGCAAGCAACGGGACGTCGAGCGTGCCCTGAGGAATATCGCAGAGGCGAAGCATGCACTCGACATCGCCCTCACAACGAGTTTCGCAGAACGGATCAACGCTCTTCTCGCGCAGCTTCAACGGGCGACCTTCTCGGGAGACCCCGCGCCACTCGAAGCTGCCCTCCGGGAAGCAATCGCCCGCCTCGACTCTCGGAACTACGACGGCGCGCTCGACGAGTTCGACGCCGCGACGAAGGCCTTCCAGGCTCTCGCGCGCGATTACGTGACGACCACGGACTCACTCGGACAGGACGACCGGCTCGTCGCGGACCTGAAGGCCCTCGGCGTGGACGTGCGCGAGGTCGAACGGATCTTTCGATCGGCCCGGGAGGCGATGGAGAAACGAGACCAGAAGGGTGCCCTCCGGGCTACCCAGGACGGGCGGGACCGACTCGCGAAGCTGTTGCCCGATTTCGTCGACAAGGAGATGAAGACGGCACGCAACAAGCTCCTCGACCTGAAGGTGCGCGGAGGCGACCTGTCAAAGCCCGTCGGTATCCTCAAAGCCGCGAGCGTCCATGCGAAGAAGGAAGACTGGGGCACCGCGGTCCGATACCTGAGGGAGTTCCGGAAAGAGCTCGAGCCTCTCTGAGGGGCGTCAGCCGAACCGCAGGACCTCCATCTCCCGCTCGAGCATCTTCACTTCCTGTTCTTTCAGGGTCGCGGGGCCGAGGGAGACGAGGAGGATGGAACGGCCTTCCGAAACGGAATCGACGAGCCGTCGGACGAACTTCAGGACCCCTTCGAAGGAGTTGCTCGACACGAGGTACTCGAGTCCATCGAGGAGAAGGGCGCTCCCGGGCCTCTTCGCGAAGAAGTCGTCGATCTCGTACACGATCCGCTCCAAGACCGGCTGGATACTCCGCTCCGCAGTGCTCTCCCGGTCCGTGAGCCAGATGATGGACTCGGCGCCGAGCGGTAGCGTCTCGCGGAGCCGCCTCGGGTTCGTCCGCGTGATGACGAGGCCTCCGTTCCCCGAGGCCAGGGCCTTCCCAAACAGGCGGAACACGGCGGCGGGTCGGTCCTCCTCAACGAGGTAGCTCCGGCCGGGCGCAAGCTCCCTGGTCGCATGTTCGAGGCCGACCTTCTGCGGCTCCGCGGAACCCGCGCCGACCTCCCGCAACACCTCGGCCGCGAGCTCTCGGGTAATCGGTCGATCCATGAGGGTCGAGAACGCGACGACCCGATTGAACGCCCCCGTCAGCTCGCGGACGTTGTCGTCGACGAGGTCGGCGATGTAGCCGAGGACCTCCGTGTCCACCTGGAGTCCTGCCTCCTTCGCGCGGAGATCGAGGATCGCGACGCGTGTGTCCCGGTCCGGGGGCTGGATGTCCGCGACGAGGCCGGATTCGAACCGGGACACGAGCCGCTGGTCCAGATCGGGGATCGATTTCGGTGGCCGATCGCTCGCCATGACGATCTGCCGCTTCTGGCGGTGAAGCTCGTTGAACGTGTGGAACAGTTCCTCTTGGAGGTCCGGCTTGCCGCCGAGGAACTGGACGTCGTCGAGGATGAGGCAGTCGACCCCGCGGACCTTCGCCCGGAACGCGGCGAGCGAGTCCGACCCTCTCGCGATCTCGAACTCGTTCGCGAACGATTCCGCCGTCATGTAGAGGACCCGCTGGTCCCTCGCCTCCCGCTTCCGACCGTTCCCGATCGCGTGGAGAAGGTGGGTCTTCCCCAGGCCGGGTCCCGCCGCGATCAGGAGGGGGTTGTACGCGCGTTCCGTGAGCTTTGCGGCCGCGACCGCGGCCCCGTGGGCGAACCGATTGCTCGGCCCGAGGACGAATGCGTCGAAGGTGTGCTGCTCAATGAGGTTCGTCTCGGGATCCCGCGTGGTTTCGGGACCCTCCAGGGCCCGTGAGACATCCTCCAGGGTCTCAACCGACGACCCGTCCGCCAGGAGTGCCTTGTGCTTCATCACGATCTGGACGACCTTCTTGGCGCGCTCCTCGGAGTCTTTCTCCCGGGCCGCCTCGATCTCGCCGCGGGCCTCCGCGTGCCGGCGACTCTCGATCACGTCCCGGAGTGCCTCCAAGTCCGTGTCCAGGTCTGAGGTCCGGAGGGGATCCTTCAGCTTCGCTCGAAGGGCCTCCGCTCGGTCCTCGAAGCCGGTCACATCGAGGGATTCGAGGGCGACCGCGACGGATTCCGCTCGGGCGATCGCCTCCTTGAGCGTGAGGAAGGGGATCGTCAGCCCCGCCGGGTCTCCCCGGAGCGCCGATTCCACGGACGAGACGTCGTATCCTCGTTCCTTCCACTTCGCGAGGTCCGCCTCGACCTCCTCGCGGCGAACGGGCTGGGGCACCTTCGGTTTCCGCATGACCTTTGCGGGGCGTTCCAGGACCGCGTCTGCGTAGTCCTTGACGAGCCCGTCCATGTCCACCCGGGCGTGGAGCTCAATCACGCAAGACTCGTCGTAGGAATCCTGCCATACCTGCTTGAGAGCGGCCCGGCCCTTGAACCGGGTCCCGCTCCGTACGTGGAGGCTGGCTTCTGGGTTGCCGGAGCGGAGCAGGACAACCCCCTCGGACCTCACGCCGCGATCCGTCCGGACCGTCCGGACGTAGCCCGAGAAGGAGTACTTCTTGAGGTCGAGCAGGAGCTGTTTGAGGGCGGCCGTGCCACCCCTCAACGTGCGTATGAGTTTGCCCTCTGGGAGGAGGAGGTCCTGGGGCGTGGCGATTCCCTCGACCCGCGGACGATGCGGGGCTTCTCCCTAAAAAGCTTCCAAGTCAGTTTCCTCTATTGAGAACAGGAGCGGGCCTCGGACGGATTCCGCGGACGCCGCGAGGGCCTCTTGGGCGAAGTCGAGGAGTCGCGGCGAGCGCCGCGCGGGGAGTGGGACGCGGACCCCGCCCGTGTCATCCACCGCGAGCAGCCCGACTCCCTCCGCCTCGAACCGCCATCTCTCGCGGTACGCCCGGCCCGCCGCCCGCAGAGGCAGCGCGACCCAGGACCAGTCCGCGGCGACCTGGTATGCGACGGCCTGGCGCAGGGCAGATCTCCAGTGGTCGAGCTTCAGCTCGATCGCTGCGACGCGACCCGCGCGGACGCCGACGAGGTCCGCACGCCACCGCAGGAAGGGCAGCTCGTCGCATACGTCGAACCCTTCGCCGCGCAGCCACACGGTGACGGGCTCGCGCATCTCCGCCTCGACGCGAAACGCCATCTCAGGGTGCATCTACGACCTTTCGGAAAACGATGTTGGAGTCGCTGCGCAAAAGCCTATTACCCTAGTCCAGTTTGCCACGCGCCCATGGCCCGGGACTACTTCACGATGGATGATTTCGACCTCTCGGGCCGCACGGTCTTGGTCCGGGTCGACATCAATTCCCCCATCGATCCGTCGACCGGCAAGCTCCTGAGCGATGCGCGGATCCGGGAGCATGCGGCGACGATCCTCGATCTCCGCCGTGCGAAGGTCGCGGTCCTTGCCCACCAGTCCCGGCCGGGGAAGGACGACTTCACGACCCTCGAGACCCATGCGGACCGCCTGGCCGCGATCCTGGGCTATCCGGTCCGGTACGTGGACAGCCTGTACGGACGACATGCGGTCGAGGCGATCCAAGGCCTGAACCCGGGGGACGTCGCGCTCCTCGAGAACACGAGATTCTACGCGGAGGAAGAGGCTTTGGCGGACGCAAAGATCGAGAAGATGGCGAAGGCGCACATGATCCAGCGCCTCGCGCCCCTGGCAGACTACTTCGTCCTCGATGCCTTCGCCGCGGCGCACCGCGCGCAGCCGAGCCTGGTCGGATTCTGCGAGGTCCTGCCGTCCCTCGCGGGGCGCGTCATGGAGCGCGAGCTCACGATGCTCACCCGCGCGTTCGAGAGCGAAAACCGGCCGAAGATCGCGATCTTCGGCGGGGTGAAGGCGGACGACTCCCTTGCAATCGCCGCGCACATGCTCGATCGAGGCATCGTGGACCGAGTCCTGACGACGGGCGGCGTCGCCAATCTCTTCCTCCACGCGGCGGGGATCGACCTCGGGTCCCCGACCTCGGAATTCATGCAACGGGAACTCGACGGGTACGGGGACCTCGTTGAGCGAGCAACGGCGCTGCTCGCGGCGAACCGGGACCGGATTCTCGTTCCGACGGATGTCGTGGTGAATGACCGCGGTCGCCGCCGTGCCATGCCCGTGTCCGAGCTGCCGTCCGAGTTCCAAGTCTACGACATCGGATTGGACACGATCGCGCGGTACATCGACGAAATCCGACGGGCGAAGACGATTATCGTGAACGGCCCCGCGGGGGTGTTCGAGCTCGAGGAGTTCTCCGTCGGCACGCGGGAGATCTTCGGGGCGGTCGCGGAGGCGAACGCGTTCACCGTCGTGGGCGGGGGTCACACGGTCGCGGCGATCGACCAGCTCGGCCTGCGTAACGCGATGGACCACGTGAGCACGGGAGGCGGCGCCCTGATCAACTTCCTGGCGGGGAAGGAGCTTCCCCTCGTCACGGCGTTGCGCAGGTCCCACGCGAAGTTCTCCGCGCGCGCCGGTGGACAGACTTAAGCGGCGCCCCGGGTTCGCCCGCCCGTGCTCTCCTGGCTCGCGAAGCCCGAGGAATGGGGGATTGAGGCGGTTCCGCCGGAGCGTCGCAGGCTCCGGGCCGTGGACCTTGGCGTCCTCTGGTTCTCTCTCGGGGTCGGATTCCTCGTCCTGTTCGCGGGAGCCTTCCTCGTCATCCTGTTCGGCCTCAGTCTGTTCGAGGTCCTCCTCGTGAGCGTCACGGGCTCGATCCTCGGCTCTCTGATGCTCGCCGCCGCGGGCCTCTTGGGCGCGCGGCACGGCGTGCCGACGATGGTGAGCCTTCGTCCAGTCCTGGGCCGCAAGGCGTCCTGGGCCCCGAGCGCCCTCAACGCGTTCCAGCTCTTCGGATGGGCCTCGTTCGAACTCATGATCATGGGGGTCGCCCTCACGTTCGTGAGCGGCCCGGTCCTCGGCCCCGCGACGGTGTACGTATGGATCGGGGTCCTCACGGTCTGGGTGACCCTCCTCGCCCTCGGCGGGCCCCTTGTCGTCGTGCGGGTGTGGCTCGAGCGGGTTGCGATCTGGCTCGTCCTCGCGAGCGGTGCGTACCTGACCTACGTGACCGTCTCGAACCCGAACTTTGCCGCCTCGTTCTTCGCCCCGTCCACGGCGGGGGATCGGCCCCTTGGGCTCGCGATGGACCTGGTGATTGCGATGCCGATCTCCTGGTGGCCCCTCGTGGCGGACTACAACCGATTCGCCCGCCGGGCTCGGGAGAGCTTCACGGGGACGTTTGTTGGGTACACCCTCAGCAACTCGTGGTTCTACTTCCTCGGGGCGGCGCTCCTCGTCGTCTTCGGCCTCGCGGGGGACACGGCGGGACCCGTGGCCTTC
>Ga0209431_10004712_pt1 | contig 10669 bp, 10 predicted proteins | sample RifCSP13_3_FD_184021 | JGI IMG/M metagenome (GOLD analysis project Ga0209431, IMG submission 184021) | Soil microbial communities from Rifle, Colorado - Rifle CSP2_sed 13_3 (SPAdes) (version 2) | ecosystem: Environmental > Terrestrial > Deep subsurface > Rock core/Sediment | place: Rifle... | reverse complement strand
GGCAGGCCGAGGGGCGTGAACGTCCGCATCACCCACCGGCGTCCTCCACTCATCGAAAGGAAGTAACCCAATGTCGGCCACACAAGGTGTATCTCGTGCATCCAAGACTCTCGCCTCCGGCCAGACTACCAGCCCCTTTTGGCGCGGCGAGACCATCGGCCAGAAGCTGACCCTCGGGTTTCTAGCGATCCTAGTCATTATGGCCATCAGCGGCGCCATCGCCTTTTGGGGATTGCGGGGAGTCGGCCGCGACGTCACGGTCATGCAAAACTCGGCCCTGCAAGCGATGGAAGCCGCCCATCTTCAGTTGTTGGCCGAAACCACCCTGCTCCCGGCGCGCGACTACCTGCTCACCGGTGACCCAACGGCTGAGGGACGCTTCGCCGTCCTGGCGACCAACCTCGACTCCAGCCTCGCCCGGCTCGGCAGCGGCCAAGTGTCGGTCACGGGCGGAATGGCAGGGATGGACATGGGGGTAGAGGCGAGTCCGGTGGCCGAAGCGCCGCCCGAGGCACCGATCATCTTGCTGCCGGAGGAGGATCTCAGCCAGCTGGGGGAGTTCACTCGGCTGTGGGCGGGCCTGCGTTCCGGCGTGGAAAGCATCCTGGCCGTGCGCAATCCGATCGGCGATCCCGACGCGCTCGAGAAGCTCAAGGATCTGGAAGCCATCTCCGCCCAGATGTCCCTCCTTGCCGAGAGCCTCCACCTGGGTGGCATGAAGACCGCTCGTCTCAGTCGCGAGTCGGCCAATGGCGTGATTCTGAACACCTCGGTCTTGTTGTTGATCGGCGTGGCCTTGGCGGTAGCGGTGGTGGCCGTACTCGCCACCCTCATCGGCCGATCCATCAGCCAGCCGGTGCGGCAATTGACCAAAGTGGCGACCGACATCAGCATGGGTGAGCTGGATACCGCGGTCGATGTGCGGCACAAGGGTGAGGTCGGAGAACTGGCTCGGGCCATCGAACGCATGCGGACCAGCCTGAAGATGATGATCGACCGCCTGGTCGAGGAAGAGGAAGACTTGCGCAGCTGGGCGACCGGGCTCGTCGATCGCGAGTTGCGAAGAAAGGTGCGCAGCGGGCACATTCGCCTCGGCGGGCAACGTTATGAAGTAGGCAGGGACCTGGACGGCCAATTCGTCTACATCAAATTCGATTACGAGATGCGCGAGATCCTGGTGACGCCGCCGTCGGGCGCGCCGCGTCGCCTGCCCATTCGCGCCTGAGGCGGACCGGCCCGAGAGCTTCGAGAGCGCGAGGATCTCCGTTTGGCGTGCACCCAGAAGATGACTACGGCCCTGCCGGGATCCGGAGGGCCATTCGCGGTTCGCCCTCTACCCTCTTCAGGGCACACCTAGGGTGCACCCGAAGGGGTGCCCGAAGGAGTGAGGGCGCGCCCGAAGGCGACTTGCCGCCAGGCGGCGGTCAGCGCCCCAACATTCCGCGTCGCTATCTGAAGCAGAGGAAGTCCACGTCGGCGCCTGGCGAATGCCGGCTCCAGCGCGTGGTATAAGCCGGGCAAAGGAACTGGATCCACGTGCCTTTGAGGATGTCACCCTGGCGGGCGTTGACCGCCGCTGTCCTGCCGGCGGCTCTCCTGGCCGGATGTCGTGCGCCCACGCCCTTGGTCCCCTCTCCCTCAGCCGCAGCCCCGGAAGCCGCGACCCCGGTCGTTCAGATCCTGTCCCACGCGCGTCTGCGAGAATCAAACCGACCCGGTGAATGGCTCGTCCTGGGCATCGCCGAGAACACCGGCGAGCAGGATCTTCAGAATCCACAAGTCCGAATCGTCCTGCGCGATGAGGCCGGCAACGAAATCGCTCGGCGAACGGCCCCTCTTCCCACCGATCGGCTGGCCGCTGGAGCCGCCTGGCCCTACAGGGAGCCGTTTCGACCATCGCCCGCGCCGTCTTCCGTCGAAGCACAGCTAATGGGTGACCCCATCCCGCCCGAAGGAACCCCGCTGCTCAAGGCCGAGCACGTTCGCGTGTTCATCGACGACCAGGGCCTTCCGACGGCCCTCGGACGACTGACCAACCTCTCCAACGAGTCTGTCATTGTCGAAACGGTGCGCGTGGTCGGATCGGAGAGTTCCGGAGACCTAGCGACGGTCGTCGACGCACAACCAGCGTTCATGGGCCTACCGCCGGATACCCCGGTGCCTTTTCTGGCGAGCCTGCCGGTTAGCGGGGCGGACCTCGATTGGGAGGCGTATGCCCTTGCTCAGGCCGGTGCGATCCCTCGGAGCGGGGCGGAGATCGTCGATATCGAGTATCACGACGACGATCAAGGGAATCTTTTCGTGACCGCCGCCCTTCACAACACCTCGCCCATACCGCTCTGGGTTCGACTCACTGGATTGATGCTTGAGGATGGAGCGTGGCTGGCCGGTGTGCCCGCGGAAATCCCGGTCCCCCTTTCCCCGGGCGAGCTCGTTCCGTTCACGCTGCGCGGCCCAGGAGCCGATTCTGCCGCCAGCCCCAGCGACACATCGGAGTCACCGACGATTGCCTGGCAGCTTTTCGCCGAAACCGAGGCGGCTGAGCGTTCGCCGATGCCTATCGCCTTAGAAGTGATTGGCTACGAGCCTGTCGGGAGCACGCTCTTCCTCCGTGTCCGACTCACCGCTCCCGTCTCTGCGGCCATTGATAGGCCAACCGCGTTCGCCACCATCAATGGGCCGGACGGCTCCCTGCTGAGTGCAGGGTGGTCGTCCGGACCGATCCTGCTCGGATCCGGCCAGGAAGCTGTCGTGACCGTCCCCATCCCCCTTCCCTCCGACCTCGACCTCACCCAGGTCCAATTCGACGTCCGCGCCTCGGGCCTGGAAAAGTGACGCGCCAAAACAAGAAACCGGGTTTCTCCGAGAAACCCGGTTTCTCAAGTTCCGGTATAATCTCTTTCTGCCCCGGCCTGCCGGGGCGTTCTGTACCCATCGCCTCCCCCGTCGCGATTGGGTGTTATCCAAGGGGCGGTGAGGCATGACGGATCGGTCTGGCCGGCTCGACAAAACGGAACTCCTTCGGATGTACCACGAGATGGTCCTCGTCCGGAGGCTGGAGGAGCGCGCGGCGACCCTCTACCAGGAGGGAAAGATCGGCGGGTTCCTCCACCTGTACATCGGGCAGGAAGCCGTCGGCACGGGAGTGATCGCCGTCCGGCAACCCCAGGATCGCGTCATCACCGCCTACCGGGACCACGGCGTCGCCCTATCGTGCGGGATCAGCGCCCGCGCCGTGATGGCCGAACTGCTCGGGAAAGCGACCGGCACTTCCAAAGGCAAGGGCGGTTCGATGCACTTGGCGGACGTCAAACGAAATTTCTGGGGCGGACACGCCATCGTCGGTGCGCACCTTCCGCTGGCGGCCGGCATGGCCCTCGCCGACAAATACCGCGGCTCCGATGCGGTCACCATCTGCTTCTTCGGAGACGGCGCCACCAATATCGGTTATTTCCATGAATCCCTCAACCTCTCCATGATCTGGCACCTGCCTGTGCTGTGGGTCTGTGAGAACAATCTGTACGGCATGGGGACCTCGGTAGAACGGGCTTCGGCCGTCTCGCAAATCCGCCAGAAGGCCGAGGGTTACGGCATGCCGAACGAACGCGGCGAGGGGATGGACGTGCTGCAGGTTCGCCAGGCGGCCGAAAGGTCGCTCGCCGCCGTCCGCAGCGACGGGCCATTCTTGCTGGAACTCGTCACCTACCGCTTCCGTGGCCACTCGATGGGCGACCCGGAGAGATACCGCACCAGCGACGAGGTCCAGAAGTGGCAGGAGAACGACCCGATCGGCATCTTCCGCCGTCATCTGTCTGCCGGGCCGCAGATCAAGGCGGACGAGCTGGACGCCGAAGAGGCGCGTGTGGCGGACGAGGTCGAGGACGCCGTTCGGTTCGCCGAGTCGAGCCCCGCGCCAGCGCCGGAGGAACTGTTCCAGGACATCTACGCCGAGCCGGAGCCCCCTCGGCTGGGCTCGGTCTCTACAGACCGCCAAGGGCAGGGGCAGGCCTGAACGATGCCCATCCTGACGATGCGCGAGGCAATCTCGCAGGCGTTGTGGGAGGAGATGGAGCGCGACGAGCGAGTCATCATCCTCGGGGAAGAGGTCGGAGTTTGGGGCGGCACGTACGCCGTCACGAAAGGCTTCTACGACCACTTCGGTCCGGAGCGAGTGCTGGATACTCCCATCGCTGAAGGCGTCATCGTCGGTGCCGCCAACGGGGCGGCCATGGCCGGGCTGCATCCGGTCGCCGAACTGATGACGATCAACTTTGCCTTCCTGGCGATGGACCAGATCGTCAACCACTCGGCCAAGCTGCGCAGCATGTTCGGCGGCCAGTTCAATATGCCGGTCGTCATCCGGGCCGTCGGCGGCGGCGGCCGCCAGCTCGGCGCCACCCACTCTCAGACGCCCGACGCGATCTTCGCCCACTTCCCGGGTCTCAAGGTGGTGGCACCCGGCACCCCTCAGGACGCCAAGGGCCTGCTCAAGACGGCCATTCGTTCGGAGGATCCCGTCCTGTTCATCGAGCACGCCACGTTGTACCAGGCCAAAGGCGAGGTGGCGGAGGGCGAGGTGCTCGAACCGATCGGCGTCGCCAAGATCCAGCGGCCCGGTCGCGATGTGACCATCGTGACCTACTCCAAGATGCTGCAGGTGTCGCTGCAAGCCGCCGAACAACTCGCCCGTCAGGGAATCGAGGCCGAGATCGTCGACCTGCGATCGCTTCGCCCGCTCGACATGCAGCCCGCCCTCGACTCGTTCCGGCGCACCAACCGCGCCGTCATCGTCGAGGAGGGCTGGCGCTCCTTCGGCGTCGGCGCCGAGGTGTCCGCCCGCCTGTATGAGGAGGCCTTCGACTACGCCGACGCGCCGATCCAGCGCGTGGCGCAGAAGGAAGTCCCCCTGCCCTACAACCGAGAACTGGAACAGGCGGCCTTGCCCCAGGTCGACGACATCCTGGCGGCCGTCCAGAGGGTGCTGTGATGGCGACGATCATTGCCATGCCCAAGCTTGGATTCGATATGGCCGAGGGCACGCTCGTGCGCTGGGTCCGTGCCGAAGGCGAGACCGTCCACAAGGGCGAAGTCCTGGCCGAGATCGAAACCGACAAGGCGACGGTCGAAGTGGAGGCCGCCGACTCGGGAGTCGTGCGAAAGCATCTCGTCCCGGAGGGAACGGCCGTGCCAATCGGGACTCCGATCGCCATCCTTGGCGCCGCCGATGAATCCATCGAGTCGTTGGCCCAGGCCGGCCCGGCCGCGGTCGCTCCGCCCGCTCGGCCAGAATCGGCGGCAGCTCCGACCAGCGGGGCCGCGCCGGCAACCCCATCCGGCCGAGTCCCCGGCGGTGTGCGGGCGTCCCCGCTGGCCCGACGGATGGCCAGCGAAAACGCCGTAGACCTGCGGGCCATTGCCGGGAGCGGGCCGGGCGGTCGGGTGACCAAGCGTGATATCGCCACGGCTGTGAGCAGTGGGCGGCGGCCGGCGACTCTCGCTGGAACGGGCGAGTACGCTCGGCCCGGCCTGCCGCCGCGGTTGGCTCAGGATGAGGTGGTCACTCCGAGCAAGCTACGTCAGGCCATCGCCCGGCGCATGACGTCGGCCAAGCAGCAGGTGCCCCACTTCTATCTGACGGCGGACCTCGATGTGGCGCAGCTGGTGCAGCTGCGCGCCGAAGCCAACGCGGCGCTGCCGGATGAGTCTCGGCTATCGTTCCACGATTTCGTCGTGCGCGCCTGCGCTTTGTCGCTGCGAGCCTACCCGGCGCTCAACGCTTCGCTCGAGAGTGACCGGATCGTCCGACACGCCGGCATCCACGTCGGAACCGCCGTCGCGGTGGAAGGCGGTCTGCTGACCGTCGTCACCCGTGACGCCGACCTCAAGCCGTTGCCCATCATCTCAACCGAAATCCGCGAGGCGACCGCCCGCGCCCGCGACGGTCGCGTCCGCCCCGAAGATATCGAAGGCTCGACCTTCACCGTCTCCAACTTGGGGATGTTCGACGTGGACGAGTTCATCGCGATCATCAACCCCCCCGAAGCGGCGATCCTGGCGGTAGGCGCCGTGCGTGAGGTCCCGGTCGTCGAGGCCGGCCAGATCGCAGCCGGCTGGCGGATGAAGGTGACGCTTTCGGCCGATCACCGGCTAACTGATGGCGCCGAGGCCGCCCACTGGCTGCAGCACTTGCGGACCTACCTCGAACACCCCCTGCGCCTTTTCCTCTAGCCTACCCCTCTTGGACGGGCGGAGACGCCGGTATACAATAACCTGCCCATGGCCGAAAGCGCCAAGATCCTGGTCGTTGACGACGAGCCCGACACCGTCGGTCTGCTCGAGTTGACTCTGCGAACCGCTGGGTTCGAGATCGAGACCGCCATGAGCGGGCAGGAGGGGCTGCGCCTGGCCCTGGAGAAGCTTTACGACCTGATCCTGCTCGATCTGATGATGCCCGACATCTCTGGATTCGATTTGATGCGGAGCGTCCAGGAACTGAAAGGCGCCTCGGCGGCTACGCCTGTGGTCATCCTCACCGCCCGCGACCGCCCTGAGGATCGGGAATCAGGCGACCGGCTCGGTGCCGTGGGGTACCTGATCAAACCGGCTACGCGCGGCCAACTACTCGATGCCATCCGCCAGGCCCTCGACCGATCCGGCGGCGATGGCAGTTCCGCCTGAAGTTCAGCTCGCCTGGTTTTCGTCCGCGCTCGAAGAGTTGGAGGCCTTCCTCCTCTCGCGTGATACCTTCCGGCCTTTAGGCAGCGGCCCTCAAGGAATGCGGCAGGACCTCAGCCTCGGAGGCCTCCTCCTCGCCCGAGACACGTTGGAGGCAGGTGAAGGTGATCTTTCATCAACCGCTCGCGCCGAGTGGTCTCGGCTCCGGGCGCGTTGGGACTCGGAGCAGAGTCGGCATGCTGCGGCCATCGAGCGGAAGGCAACGGCCGAGCTGTCGAACCGTCACAACCTCTGGCGCGCCTATCTGGCTGAGTTGGGAGAGAAGCCCGACGAGGGACGAGCCTATCCGACCGAAGTCCGACACCGGGTGATCATCGATCGCCTGCGCGAACACCTGGCGACGTCAAGTGCGGACCCCGCCACCGACCTTCTCAACCAGCTCGACAAGGCCCTGCGGCTCTGGCTCGCCGAGGGAGCCTTTGTGTGGTCGGACGCCCTGCGCAGCGCCTATCCGAAATCCCGTTTCTGGTATCTGTACGGCCGCCCGGAGAGGGGTTTGATCGCGGCCAACCCGCTGCAGCGGTAGAGGCGGCCGCCAGCGACTGAGCGTCACCCTTCGAAAGGGGAGGTCCAGTCCAGTCGTGGCACGTTGGCCTGGATTCCCGCTTTCGCGGGAATGACATCCCACTTCATGTCACCCCCGCGGAGGCGGGGGTCCAGGCGTGGTTGCACCTTCCCTGGATTCCCGTCTACGCGGGAACGACATTCTCTTTCATGTCACCCCCACGATGGCGGGGTCCAGCCTTGGTCGCGTCCTCCCTGGATTTCCGTTTACGCGGGAATGACATCCTCTTTCATGTCACCCCCACAAGAGTGGGAGTCAAGGCCTGGTCGTGTCCTCCCTGCATCCCACTCGTGCGGGATGCCATACACTCTTGTGTCACCCCCGCGGAAGCGGGGGTCCAGTCCTGTCGTGGGACGTCGTCTGGATTCCCGCCTTAGCGGCAATGACATCCTCTTTCATGTCACCCCCGCAAGAGTGGGAGTCCAGGCTTGGTCGTGTCTTCACTGGATCCCACTTACGCGGGATGACATCCCATTTCATGTCGCCTCCGCGAATAGCGCTTCGCCCTCTACACCCCTTCGCCCTCTACAGGGCGCCAAGGGCGGGTGTCCCCAGGGGACAGGGCGCCAAGGGCGCATCCCGAAGGGGAGGCAAAGCCTGAGGTGGGCCGTCACCGCGCGTAGTCGATGGCTCGGGTCTCGCGGATGACGGTGACCTTGATCTGGCCGGGGTACTGCATGCCCTCTTCGATCTTCTTGGCGACGTCGCGCGCCAGATGCGTCGCCGCCAGGTCATCGATGTCCTCCGGAGTGACGATCACCCGGATCTCGCGGCCGGCCTGCAGGGCGAAACTTTGCGAGACGCCGGCGAACGAATTGGCGATCTCCTCCAAGCCTCGCACGCGCTTGATGTACTGCTCCAGGCTCTCACGCCGCGCGCCGGGCCGGGCGCCGCTGATGGCGTCCGCCGCCTCGACGATCACGGCTTCGACCGACTCCTGGTCGACTTCGTGATGGTGGGAGGCGATGGCGTTGACGATCTTCGGCTGAACCCCATGGCGCCGGGCGAAATCCGCTCCTAGCGCAGCGTGGGTCCCCTCCACCTCGTGGTCCATCGCTTTGCCGAGGTCGTGGAGCAACGCGCCGGCTTTGGAGATCTCCACGTCGGCCCCCAACTCGGCGGCGATCACCGCTGCCAGCTGGGCCACCTCGACGGCGTGCGCCAGCTGATTTTGTCCATAGGAGGTGCGGTACTTGAGGCGGCCGAGTTTCTTGATGATCTCCGGATGCAACCCGGTGACGCCGGCTTCGAAGGCCGCCCGTTCCCCTTCTTCGAGGATGGTCTTCTCGACATCCTGGCGGGCCTGATCGACGATCTTCTCGATGTTCGCCGGGTGGATGCGTCCATCCAGGACCAACTTCTCCATAGAACGCCGGGCTATCTCGCGACGGACGGAGTCGAAAGACGAGATCGTCACGGCTTCCGGAGTGTCATCCACCACCACATCCACCCCGGCCGCCTGTTCGAAGGCGCGGATGTTGCGGCCGTTGCGGCCGATGATCCGGCCCTTCATTTCGTCGGAGGGCAGAGGCACGACGGATACCGTCACCTCGGCCACATGCTCCGAGGCCACCCGCTGGATGGCGTCGGCGATGAGCTCGCGCGCCCGACGGTCGCCTTCCGCCTGCGCTTCTTCCTCGATCTTGCGGATCACCCGCACCATGTCGGCGCGCGATTCGCGTTCGACCTCCGTCAGGAGCAGCGCCTTCGCTTCTTCCTGGCTCATCCCCGACACCCGCTGCAGCTCGGCGACCGTCTCCTGGTGCAGCGTTTCGAGCTCGTTGTGGCGCTTGTCGAGGGCGCTCTGCCGCTTGCTGAGCAACTGGTCGCGCTTCTCGGTCTGATCGACGCGCTTGTCGAGTTCCTCTCGGCGCCGCAGCAGCCTCTCCTCTTCCCGCCCCAGCTCCCCCCGCCGTCGCGAGGCTTCGCCTTCGGCCTCACCCCGCAGCCGCAGCGCATCGTCGCGCGCGCTGAGCTCGATCTCGCGCGCCTTGGCCCGCGCCCCCTCCACAATTCCATCGGCTTCCGCCTGTTTCGTTTCCGCTTGCCGTCGCTCCTGCGTCCGGCGTATCAGGAAGCCGACTCCCACGCCCAACAGCAGGGCCATCAGTCCGATCCCCAGCTCAAGCCCCAGAGAACCGCTCACGGCTTCTCCTCACTTTCAGCTTCGGCGGCCGCCTCGAGTCGGCGGACCACCGAACGGATGGTGTCGTAGTCAAATCCCCTACGTGCCAGGTGATCGGAGATCTTCCGCCGGCGATCTGGCGCGTCGAGTCCGATCCAGCGGCGGGCGACTCGCCTGGCCGCATCTTCAGCGGCCTGGTCTTCATCGAAACCAGCCAGAGCCGATTCGATGGCGTTCGCCTTCACTCCCTTGGCCCGCAGCTCCGATCGCATCATGGCCGCACTGCGCGGGCGGAAATCCTTGCGATTCTCCACCCAGGCCCGCGCAAAGGCCTCGTCATCGATATTGCCGTGGGCGCCGAGACGCGTCAGGGCGCGCACGATCACCGCCTCGTCGAAACCGGCTCGCTGCATGCGTCGCCGCGCCTCTTGCTCGGAGTGCGGCCGACGCGCCAGCAGGCGCCCCACCGTTTCCAGGGCCTCGCTCTCCGCCGCACGGCCTTCCAGATCGGCCACGTCCTTCGCAGCCAGTGCCATCCCGACGCGAAGGTTCGCGGCGCTCGTCGACGGGATGGACCGCCAGAAGTTTCCGTCGAGAAAGACCTCGACCGTGGCCGGGCGCCTCGGGTTGACCCGGAGCGCCGTGATCTCTTTCATCGTGCCCTCGCCGGGTCGGCAAGAGAATCAGAAAAGCCGCGACCCGACCTTGCCGGCCACGGCTCGACTCCATCGGCGCGTCCGCGCTCACGGACTCGCCGCGACTCCGCCTGCCGCCCCCGCACTACGCCGCGAAGACGGGATGACGCCCCCTACTTCTTCTCCGTTTTCCTCGTCATCTGCCCAGGCAACTCTTCTTCCCCACCGCGGAGTCTAAACTTCCCTGTTTTCCAGGATCGTCGTCAAGCCTTGGCCTGCTGTGCCTGCCGGCCTCCTGGCCGGTGGCGCGATCCATTCTACTCCTCTGTCCGGATCGCGCCACCTTCCTTCTGGGCTTTGGCCCGCACCCGGGCTTCCAGCTCGCCGGCGACCTGGGGGTGATCGCGCAGGTACTGTTTGGCGTTCTCCCGCCCCTGCCCGATCCGCTCCTCGGCATAGGTGAAGAACGACCCGCGCTTCTCGATCAACCCCAGCCCGACCCCCAGGTCCAGGATGTCCCCCTCCTTCGAGATCCCCTCGTCGTACAGGATGTCGAACTCCGCCACCCGGAACGGCGCCGCTACCTTGTTCTTCACCACCAGCACCCGC
>Ga0209431_10004711_pt1 | contig 10675 bp, 5 predicted proteins | sample RifCSP13_3_FD_184021 | JGI IMG/M metagenome (GOLD analysis project Ga0209431, IMG submission 184021) | Soil microbial communities from Rifle, Colorado - Rifle CSP2_sed 13_3 (SPAdes) (version 2) | ecosystem: Environmental > Terrestrial > Deep subsurface > Rock core/Sediment | place: Rifle... | reverse complement strand
GATGCCCTTATCCAGACGGTCAAGGATTCCGGCCTCCGGGGGCGTGGGGGCGCAGGTTTTTCAACAGGCCTCAAATGGAGTTTTATCACAAAAGACCCCACTATCCAGAAATATTTATGCTGTAACGCTGACGAGGGAGAACCAGGCACATTCAAGGACAGGGTTATCATAGAAAAGGACCCACATCAGCTTCTTGAGGGGATGGTCATAGCATGTTACGCCATTGGGGCATCAACAGCGTATATATACATCAGGGGTGAATTTGCCTTTGGGGCCAACAGGCTTCAGGAGGCCATTGATGAGGCATACCAAAGGGGCTATCTCGGGGAAAATATCCTCAATTCTGGTTTTAACTGTGACATATATATACACAAGGGGGCAGGCGCTTATATATGCGGCGAAGAAACAGCACTCATTGAGTCCATAGAAGGAAAGAGGGGGCAGCCGCGTATCAAGCCGCCTTTTCCTGCCCAGGTAGGGCTCTACGGCAAGCCCACAGTCATAAATAATGTAGAAACCCTTTCATGTGTCCCACATATAATAAACAATGGGCCGCAATGGTTTGCTTCCATAGGTCCTGAAAAAAGTCCGGGTCCGAAGATATTCGGCATAAGCGGCCATGTCAAAAGGCCCGGGCTTTATGAACTGCCCATGGGGACAACCGCAAGGGAGATTATTTATAATCATGGAGGCGGGCTCATGGACAACAGGCGGCTGAAGGCATTTATACCCGGCGGCGTATCAGCTCCCATGCTTACTGAAAAGGATTTGGATACGCCAATGGACTTTGACAGCCTTGCTGCAAAGGGCACCATGCTTGGCTCAGCAGGCATTATAGTAATGGATGATACTGCATGTATTGTAAAGGTGGCCATGCGGACAATGGGTTTTTTCCGGCATGAATCATGCGGCAAGTGCACGCCCTGCAGGGAGGGGACAGACTGGACATATAAGGTTCTGCACAGGATTGAACACGGCGAGGGTAAAGACGGCGATGTGGAAATCCTTGAAAACCTGTGCACAAATATATTCGGCAGGACATTCTGCCCTCTGGGGGACGGCGCTGTTATGGCCCTTAGAGGGGCGCTGAAGAACTTCAGATACGAATTTGAGTATCATGTGAAGAATAAGAAGTGTCTGATTTAGTTCGGAGTTTTGAGTTCGGAGTTAGGAGTAAAAACTTTTAGTTTTTGCTTTTACTCAAAACTCCCCACACCGAACTCCCAACTGTAGTTAAACATGGCAACTGTAAAGATAAATGGAAAAGAGATAAGTGTAGAAGACGGCACATTAATCCTTGATGCCGCAAGGCAGGCAGGTTTTGACATACCTACCTTCTGCTATCAGGCGAGGCTCTCAAGGCTTGGTTCATGCAGGATGTGCCTTGTGGAGATAGGAGGGCAGAAAAAACCCCAGCCCTCATGTGTAACACCGGTCCTCCACGGCATGGAGGTCTTTACTGAGAACCAGACTGTCAAGTCTGCCAGGTCTTCCATGCTGGAATTTCTCCTCGCAAATCACCCGCTTGACTGTCCTGTGTGCGATAAGGGCGGGGAATGTGAATTGCAGGACTTTGTCTTTAAGTCCGGCCCGAGGTACAGCGCCTTCAGCGAATGGAAAAGACGGTTCCACGAAAAAGACAAGGTGCTGAGCCCGGTTGTTGTTAAAAATCATAACCGTTGCATACACTGCGAAAGATGCGTGAGGATATGCGATGAAGTTGTGGGCGTGACAGCCCTGGGCGGAATCGGCAGGGGTGTAATGACCCAGGAAACCAGCTTCATGGATAAGGGACTTGACTGCGACCAATGCGGCAACTGTATAGAGGTCTGTCCTGTTGGTTCATTTATGAGCCTTCCTTACAGGTACAAGTCAAGGCCGTGGGATTTAAAAGAGACAGACACTGTTTGTCCATATTGCGCCACAGGCTGCCAGATTACAATCGGCGCAAGAAACGGCGAGGTTTTAAGGGTCAGGTCAAAGATTGAAACAGGCATAAATAAAGAAACCCTCTGCGCAAGGGGAAGGTTTGGCTATGACTTTATCCAGAGCGGGGAAAGGCTTAAAAGTCCTATGATTAAGAAAGGCGGGCAGCTTGTTGAGTGTTCGTGGGAAGAGGCCCTTTCACATGTTAAACTTAAATTCACCAATGCCAGAAAATCAGCAGGTATTGCATCAGCAAGACTCACAAATGAAGAGCTCTATCTCTTCCAGAGGCTTATGAGGGAGGTATTAAATACCAATAATATTGATTCAGGCAGTCGCTTTGATAAGACCTCAGCCAGCGCCATGATGGCCATCTGTGGCCTTGAAAACGGCGGCGTTTCAATACTTGATGCAATAAAGGCAGACCTTATATTCATCATCGGTTCTTCTGTATCGGATGAAAACCCAATAACAGATTATTTAATAAGGACTACGGCAGCGGATAAGCGCAAAACATTAATACTTGCCTATCCAAGGAAAATAAAACTTGATAGGTCCGCAACCATGTCGCTTAAATACAGGCCCGGGAGCGAAGGCGCTGTTATTGCAGGCATAATGGCTGCAATGGAAGGCAAGGCAGTAAGGACAGGCGGCTCTGATGTTTCAGAGGCAGATATCGTAATGGCTGCAAAAAGGATTTCAACTGCCCAAAACATATCAGTATTTGTAGGGACTGATTTGTTGAGGCGCGCAGACGGGAAGGATGCGCTCCTTGAAATTATAAATATTGCAAAGGCTATAAAACTCTCAAATAAAAATATAAATATTATGCCTCTGCTTGACAGATGCAATCAGCGGGGTGCATGGGATATGGGAGTACATCCGTCATTCCTGCCTGGTTACAAAGCTGCAGCTTCGGAAGGTATGGCTTGCGGAGAAATTCTTGAGACGTCGTTAAAAGGAGAACTGGGTGCAATTTACATAATCGGCGAGGATATAGTCTCCATGTACCCTGATGCAGGATTTGCAAAGGACGCCCTTTCAAAGGCAGGGTTTATTGTGGTTCAGGATATCTTCTTAACTGAAACAGCAAAGATGGCGGATGTTGTCCTTCCAGGCGCAAGCTTTGCTGAAAAGGAAGGCACGTTTACTAACCATGAAGGGAGAGTGCAGAAGGTCAGAAGGGTTGCAAAACCAGCCGGGACAGCAATGGAAGATTGGCGCATACTGTGCAACATAGGACGGATGTTTGGAAAAGATTTTGGCTATAACACTACTGAAGAGGTATTTAAAGAGATTAAAACGCAGGTAGCGTCCTACAGAGATATTGCTTACGAAGGTATAAACAATACCGGTATACTCACAAAGGATTCAAAAAGCAAGCTGCATCTGCCCCAGGCCAGGGGTCGGAAGGCCGGCATGGAAACCGGTGAGGACGGCAAGTATCCGTTCCTTCTTATTACAGCGAATCATCTTTTCCATTCAGGGAGATTGTCGCAGAAGGCAGAGGTGCTTAAAAAACTCCTGCCGGAATCGTTTGTGGAGATAAGTGATAAGGATGCTGCGCAGCTTGGTGTTAATGAGGGCGACAGGGTTGTTGTAAAGGGACCAACACACGAGGCTATGTTGAAGGTTAGGGTGAAGGAAGGCTCTTTAAATGGAGTGGCATTTATTCCAGAAAACTTTGAAGATGTTCCTGTTAATCTGTTTTCCAAAAAGGGTGAAGGGATACCGAGGGTGAAGATAAGCAAATTGTGATTTACGATTTATGAATTACGATTTAAATCTAAAATCTGAAATCTAAAATCGTAAATCAAAACGGAGGTGTACATGATAGAGCCTAAGACATTAATGACCATGCCGTTTTTTTCAGACCTTACTGACGATGAGTTGCATGTTATAGCTAAATTCATAAAGAAGAAAAATTATAAATTGGGTGAGACGGTTTTCAGGGAGAATGAAGAGGGCAGCTCACTTTATATAATAAAAAAGGGAGAGGTAAAGGCTTGCAAGACCGCACCGGACGGGGAACTCATGACCCTTACTCTGATGCGGGATGGAGATATATTTGGAGAGATGTCGTTTCTTGAGGAGAGGCCGCGCTCTGCCACCATAGTAGCTGTTTCAAACATCGAAGTGTACTGCCTTGAGAGGGATGACTTTGAAAAGCTTGTAGATAAGTATCCAAGGATGGTTTACAAGATACTTAAAAACATCATCTTTACTATACACAACATTGTCCGGGGTATGAATACCAGGTATATTGAGATGCTGAATTATATGTGGGGGAGAAAGAGATAGTAAAAGGCCGTGTTTCGTGACCGTGAACCGTGAAAAATACGGACACGGACAACGGACACGGACAACGGTAGTATGGATATAAACACACTAATAGAGGTTGTGCTCATAATAGTCAAGGTTGTGGTTGTAACCATGATTCTCTTTGGGCTTCCAATCCCTCTTACATGGATAGAAAGGAAAGTTGCAGGCCACATCCAGCTGAGGCTTGGTCCATACAGGGTTGGGCCGCACGGCATTTTACAGCCCATTGCAGATACGATTAAGCTCATGTTCAAAGAAGATATCATACCGGATAAGGCTGATAAATGGCTTTTTAAGATATCGCCAATCCTCGCCATGGTGCCGGCCTTTGCTGTATATGCGACTATACCTTTTGGTGATAAGATAACTATCCCTGTTATAAATAAAGAGATTACCCTTTATATCGCTGACATGGATGTTGGGATACTCTATGTGCTGGCAGTCGCCGGAATAAGCGTTTACGGCATAATCCTCGGCGGCTGGGCGTCTAACAGCAGGTATGCTGTTATGGGAGGTATAAGGTCAGCTGCCCAGATGATAAGCTATGAGATTGCTTTGAGTTTTGCCTGCATAGGGGTTGTAATGGTTGCAAATTCCCTGAGCCTGGTGGATATAGTGAATGCCCAGAAGGGGCTTAACTGGAATGTTATTTATCAGCCGCTGGGTTTTATAATATTCTTCATAGCAGGGCTTGCAGAGATAAACAGGATACCGTTTGACCTGCCGGAGGATGAAGGGACACTGGCAGCGGGCTACCATGTGGAGTACAGCGCAATGAGATTTTCATTCTTTATGCTTACAGAATATGTGGCTATGGTGACTATCTCTGTCCTATCTGTAATACTTTTCTTCGGCGGCTGGAATGCGCCTCCGTTTATACCTGATATACTGCCGCCCATCTTATGGTTTGTAGGCAAGGTGGCATTGTTTATCTACTTGTTTATGTGGGTGAGATTCACATTCCCGAGATATAGGTTTGACCAGCTTATGGCAATCGGATGGAAGATTTTGCTTCCGCTTTCATTATTGAATATCCTGGTCACAGGACTGTTTTTGATATGAGCCTTTTATAATGAGGATTTGTTGTGAAAAACCATAAACTTAAAGCAATTCTAATTTTCATATTCGGGCTTTTTTGTTTAGCGCCTGCGACAGCCTCTGCCTATACTGCCTACACCTATCAGGATGTCCAGAGTTTCCTCAATGCCAACCCTGCGCCATCAGGATGTATTAACTGGGTTGAGGAGGTAACAGAGATATGCAAAAAATAAAACACCTATTTTTCATTTTTATCCTCACTCTTGTTTTTGCCTCTTCTGTATGGAGCGCTGATTTGAACTGTCCGGGCGGAAGTTGGGTGCAAGTATCAGTTAACGTGTCTACTTGTTATAGTCCATTGGATCTATCCTGTGAGGTTATACAAGGAGCTAACAGAACAGTTTACAGATACAGTGGTTATTGTTGGATACCGTGTGGAGGGGCTTGTGGATGTGGTCAATCATTTATTACTGGTTGTACTGCCCTATCTTTTAATGTCCCTTGCGGAACAACAAGTTGTTCTGGAGGTTCTCTATGTAAGTATTCAACACGCGAGACAACCTACGAATGGCAATGTCCATGCACTGGGAGTGAGACTACGTCATGCTACGATGGGCCGGCCGGCACCGAAGGCGTAGGCATCTGCCGCGCCGGCACCCAAACCTGCTCTAACGGTTGGTTTGGATCATGCCAGGGCCAGGTGACGCCACAACCCGAAACCTGCAACGACGGCATAGACAATGACTGCGATGGCCAGATAGACGAAGGGTGCGAGCCTGAGGAATTAAAGAAAAACCTCGGAAGTGGCAGTGACAAGACCAATCCTGCAACAGAATGCGGCTTCTCCACAGCCAATTTTTCTACAGGAAATCTCTACAAGGACTATACCATTCCACTCGGCTCCCCGATAGAAACGTTCGAGGACAAGTTTTCAGACCTTATCTTTTCCTACAACAGCCTTGATACATTTACAGGCCCTCTCGGAAAGGGGTGGAACCACACATACACCGTAAGCTTAAGCTACATATTACCTACCTCCCTCATCTTAACAGAGGGCGACGGGAAGAGGGTAAAATATCTCTCTCCGGACGGGATAACATACATCCCTGAAGATAGATTCGGTGAAGTATCCACCATAACAAGAATCAGCGGCAACACCTTTACCCTGAGAAAAAAGAACGGCACAGTTTTTACATTCTCTTCTGATGCAAGGCTTGCGTCCATCACAGACAGAAACAATAATATTACAACCTTAACCTATACAAATAGCGAGCTTACATCCATCACAGACCCCTATGGCAGGACAGTCACCCTTACCTATACATCAGGCAAACTCACATCCATAAAAGACCCTTTACTCAGAGAATATACCCTCTCCTACACAGGAGATTTTTTAACATCCATAACAGACCCTGAAGCAGGAAAGACAACATACACCTATGATGCAAACAATAGAATAATATCTGTGCAAAGCCCCAATACCGGCATAACCGTATATGCCTATGACACCCAGGGGAGGATACTCTCCTCTCAAGACCCATTGGCAAACACAAAATCCATACAATATATAGACACAGAATCAAAGGCCATAATAACAGACAGAAACGGCAACATAACTACATACATCTACGATAAAGACCTCAACACCATAAAACAAAACATAGACCCCCTTGGAAATATAACAGCATACACCTATGACACAAAGGGTAATCTTTTAACAATAACCCATCCTGACGCTGCAACAGAAACATCTACATACGACACCAACAACAACCCCCTTACCTTTACAGACAGGGGAGGAAACACAACAACCTATACCTATGAGCCCAATTATAACCAGATAACATCAATAACCGACCCATTGGGGAGAAAGACACTCTTCACCTATGATGCAAAGGGCAATCTTATAACCATCACAGACCCATTGGCAAACACCACAACCCTTGCCTACAGCGCCAATGGCAGGATTACATCCATAACCGATGCCATGGGAAATACCGTAACAATAACATACGATGCATCTGGAAACATCTCCAGCCTAAAAGACCAGCTTGGCAATACCACCGCCTTTGAAACAGACACAATAGGCAATCTCAGGAAAATCATAGATGCCAATGCAAACCAGACAGCTTATACCTACGATAACCTCAACAGGCTCACTCTCCTTACCAATGCCCTGAGCCACATAACAGCATTTACCTACGGCCAATCATGCAGCTCCTGCGGAGATAATGGAAATAACCCCACCTCCATAAAAGACGCAAAACTCAACACAACAAACTTTACCTACGACCTAAACAACAGACTCACAAAAGAAACAGATCCATTAAACAATGCTACAGCATACACCTATGATGCCAATGACAACCTCACATCAAAGACAGATGCCAACAGCAACACCATAACCTATACCTATGACAGCCTCAACAGACTTACAGCCAAAAACTACCCTGACACCACCAAGACCCTATACACCTACGACACCATGGGAAACCTCATCACAGCAAGCAACCAAAACATAACCTACACCTATACCTATGACAATAACGGCAGAATAACCAGTGTCACAGACTCATTCGCAAGGGTAATAACCTACCAATACGACAAAACAGGCAACAGAACCCAGATGACCATGCCGGACGGAAAGATAACCAATTACGCATATGATACAAACAACAGATTAACCCAAATCCTTACAGACGTAGGGCAAAGCTTTAGCTTTGCATACGACAGCCTTAACAGAAGAACCACCCTCCTCTACCCCAATGCCATGCAAACAACATACACCTTTGATGCAAAGGGAGACCTCATAGACATCATCACCCAAAAGGCGCTCACAACATACAAACAGACCTATCAATACGATAAGACAGGAAACAGAACCTCATACACAGAGCCAAGCGGCATCCATAACTACACCTACGACCCCACATACCAGCTTTTGAGCGCAGACCACACAAACATTCCTGATGAAAACTACACATACGACCCGGTAGGAAATAGATTAAACACACAAATCGACGCAGCCAACAGACTCACAGAAGATGCAAATTACACATACACCTACGACAACAACGGAAACCTCATCCGGAAAACACACAAAATAACAGGAATCATAACCCAATACACCTATGACTTTGAAAACAGACTCATAAAGATAAACCTACCCCTCGGCATAACAGCAGAATACAAATACGACCCATTTGGAAGAAGGATTGAGAAGAACATCAGCGGACAGATAACAACAAAATACCTCTATGACAGAGAAGACATTATCATGGAATATGCCGCCATCATCCCGACAAACACTAATATCACAACAAAATACATCCACGGCCCTGGCATAGACGAGCCCCTATCCATGATACGAAACAACAAGACATACTACTATCACGCAGATGCACTGGGAAGCATCACAAGGATGACAGACCAGAACGGAAATACAGTGCAGACAATAAAATACGACACCTTTGGGAACATAAAATCCATATCAAACCCCCTCATAATCCAGCCATACGCATGGACAGGAAGGGAATTTGACATAGAATCAGGCTTCTACTATCTGAGGAATAGATACTATGACCTAAGGACAGGGAGGTTCATCTCCAAAGACCCCATAGGGTTTGGGGGCGGGGATGTGAATTTGTTTAGGTATGTGGGGAATGGGCCGGTGAACTGGGTGGATCCATTTGGATTGGGGCCAAAAGATAAACTTTTTGGATTGCCAAAAAAGTTTTGGAACTGGTATCACAGACAAAGGAAGGAAAAGGGCGATCCAGATATTACAAAGGAACAAGCCGATGAATATTACCAAGAATGGAAAGATCTCGGTAAACCTAGACCGGATGATAAGGGAAAATTCAGGATTTTTTCTTTTTATGATTTGCTTTTTGAAATTCAACAAGAAGCTTGCAGGCAAGGACTGCTATCTGGTGATATTGCTTGTCTGCCAGAGAATCAACAATGTCCATCTTCCATATAGATTGAATTAAGTTAGGGGGGGCGGTGAAAGAATATATTGTCTCAATAGATATTTTAACTGAGTCCTCAGTAATAGAAAAGCAATTGTCTGAACTTTTTGGGCTGACAGGCTTAAAGTTTAATTGTAGAAAAACAAAGAGCGGATTGCTATGGAAAATAGAATCAAATTTGGGAGAGGAGGCTTCTTTGATTGACCAGATTGAATCAATAGCAATGGCATTTAAGAACCCTGCTGATTTATCTGCTATAGACAAGAGCATTGTCAAGGAGGTATCCCTTGTAATTGGTGTGTTTTGTGATACCGTGACATGCACTATAAATTTTCCGGTCAAGTGTCTTGCTTTGATTAGAAATCATTTCCCAAGTTGTGATGTTGAAATTACATTTTATCCATGCACAGAGAAAAAGGAATCAGCAAAAAAAGGGAAGCAAAAAGGGGACAGGCTACTTTTCTAATGTAAAAAATGGACATAAGCAATGCCGAGAGTTGTTAGAGGATTAGCTGATAAATTTATATATCACATTACCAAGTAGGGGTAACGGAAGACAGGAAGTTTTTCACAAGGACAACGATTATGAGGCATTCGTAGAGATCAGACGGTTAAGGGGACGATTCTATTAAATGAGAAAAATGAGACATTTAATGACTCAACAAAGAGACATCCATAAAATTCAGTTGCTTATTTTCATGCAGAGGTTATATGCCCATCTGCTGATTTTGAAATATTTTGAATTGCTTTCAAAAAGAAATTCATCAGGCAACAAGACCACCCTCCTCTACCCCAATGGCATACAAACAACATACACCTATGATGCAAAGGGAGACCTCATAGACATCATCACACAAAAGGCCCCTTCGACTGGCTCAGGGCAGGCCACAAGCACATACAAACAGACATATCAATACGATAAAACAGGAAACAGGACATCATACACAGAGCCAAGCGGCATCCACACCTATACCTACGACCCCACATACCAGCTTTTAAGCGCAGACCACACAAACATCCCTGATGAAACCTACACCTATGACCAGACAGGAAACAGATTAAACACACAAGTCGACGCAGCGAACAGACTCACAGAAGATGCAACATACACATACCAATACGACAACAACGGAAACCTCATCCGGAAAACACACAAAATAACAGGAATCATAACTCAATACACCTATGACTTTGAAAACAGACTCATAAAGATAAACCTACCCCTCGGCATAACAGCAGAATACAAATACGACCCCTTTGGAAGAAGGATTGAAAAAAATATAAGCGGCCAGATAACAACAAAATACCTCTATGACAACGAAGACATTATCATGGAATACGCCGCCATCATCCCGACAAACACCAATATCACAACAAAATACATCCACGGCCCGGGCATAGACGAGCCCCTGTCCATG
>Ga0209431_10004710_pt1 | contig 10676 bp, 13 predicted proteins | sample RifCSP13_3_FD_184021 | JGI IMG/M metagenome (GOLD analysis project Ga0209431, IMG submission 184021) | Soil microbial communities from Rifle, Colorado - Rifle CSP2_sed 13_3 (SPAdes) (version 2) | ecosystem: Environmental > Terrestrial > Deep subsurface > Rock core/Sediment | place: Rifle... | reverse complement strand
TAATCAGTAATACCTATTATAACAATATCATCCTCAACCCTTGCCCACTCGTGTTCTTTTGTGTATTTAAGCACTTCTGGAATCTCTACCATTTCTTTTCTCCTTTGCTAGCTTCTTAGTAAATATTTAGCCACAAAGACGCTAATGCGCTAAGTAGAATTATGAAGTTTTTCTTTGGACTTCTGTCCCCGACAAATTCATCGGGGACTGGATTCTGGCTCCTGAATCTACTTTAAAATTCATATTCATCTTTGCGTCTTGGTGCCTTAGTGGCTGGATATTTACCTTGCCTCTTATAAAAAGGAAGCGAAACGATTTTTGCCTTTCTATTAGTTCCACGAATCTCTATTTCAATCTCATCGTCAAAATATATATCTGTTTTTAAGTAACCCATTCCAATCGGTTTTTCAAGGCTAGGCGATAAAGTCCCGCTAGTAACAGCGCCGAGTAAAATATCACCCTTCACGATTCCATATCCCCGTCTCGGGATTCCACGCTCTAGCATCTCAAATCCATAAAGTTTTTTTTTAATTCCTTTCTCTATTACACCGAGAAGAGATTCTTTTCCAATAAAACCACCCTTGTCAAATTTTACAAATGAACCAAGCCCTGCTTCAAAAGGGTTTTTATCCTCCTCAATCTCATGTCCGTATAACGGGTATCCCATTTCAATCCTAAGTGTATCTCTTGCACCAAGTCCGCAAGGCTGGATACCATAAGATTGTGCATTTTCTATAATTTCACCCCAAATCTCTTTTGCCAAGTCCCAAGGAAGAAAGATTTCAAAACCATCTTCTCCTGTGTATCCAGTTCTTGCAACTATGAGATTTGAGTCCTTCCATTTAACAAACTGGAAAAAGAATCTCTTTAATCTGCTGAAATCCATTTTAAGAACACTGCTCAATACTATTTGGGAATTAGGACCTTGAAGAGCTATCTGTGAATATTCCGGGCTTTTATTTACCACTATAGCCTTAAATTTACTCTCTTCGCTGTTAATCCACTCGTAATCTTTAAGAGTGTTCACAGCATTTACACATATAAAAAAATGCTCGTCCGATATTTTATAGACAATGATGTCATCTATAATACCGCCCTCAGGATTGCAAAGGAGGGTATATTGGGCCTGAAGGTTATTCAGTTTGCTAATATCATTAGTGGTAACCAACTGGCAGAGTAATGATGCTTCTTTGCCATAGACCTCGATCTCGCCCATATGGCTTATGTCAAAGAGCCCTACTGAGTTCCTTACCGCTAGATGCTCATCCCGAGTTCCTATATATTCAAGTGGCATCATCCAGCCTGAAAACTCTATCATCTTTGCACCCATCCCTCGGTGAACGTCATAAAGCGCAGTGTGATTCATCCTAGTTTATGAGTTAACATCGGAATAGAAGGTTGTCAACAACATAGATAAGCAAAAAACTTTCCGTGATTCTCATTGCGAACGAAGCCCCCAAATAAGGATAAGGCGGGACTTTCCAGTCCCGCTGCTAGTTGTCATCTCGAGCCGTGCGAATATCTTTCATATCCAAAACTATATGAGTAGGCTACGAGTTCCGTCCCATTAACACAGTACAGGTCTGTAGCGCCCCTATAGGGATAGCGATTCCATACCCTATGTCAAGGGTAGGTGGATAAGAATCCTCTATTTGAGACGCATATCAAAAATTAAAATGGTATCATTAGTTTTTAATATGACCAAATCTGAGCGGATTAAAGGATTTTACACCGCTTTATTCAAAAGGTACGGTTCTCAAGGGTGGTGGCCTGCCGAGTCTGAGCTTGAGTGCATTTTGGGAACTATCCTTACTCAAAACACTTCATGGAAAAATGTAGAAAAGGCTTTAAAAAATCTGAAATGTAAGGGTTTAACCTCGATTGAAAAATTATCTTCTGTTCCAATCCATGTACTTGCCGAACTTATTCGTCCCTCTGGTTATTTCAACCAAAAGGCAATAAAAATCAAAAACTTAATCAAATTCTTAAATGAATACTACAATGGAAGAATAGAAAGGATGTTCAAAGAAGATCCAAAGAAACTTAGAGAGAAACTTCTAGGCATAAAAGGCATCGGTCCTGAAACCGCAGATAGCATTCTTCTCTATGCGGCTAAGAAACCGATATTTGTTGTAGACGCCTATACATATAGGATTCTTTCAAGGCACGCTCTAATTCCTGAAGACTCTGATTATGGGGAAATTCAAGAGGTATTTATGGACGTCTTACCAAAAGACACCCACCTTTTTAATGAATATCACGCCCTATTAGTTAAGGTTGGAAAAGAACATTGCAGAAAGAAACCTATATGTGAAGGTTGTCCCCTAGATTATGATCCACATACGGTTTAAAATTAGCCTCCCCACTCTAACCCTCCCTCTTGAAGGGGTGCATTATTTCGAACGCTGTATTCTTTGAACCCAAGGCACGAACTTGTTCGTGCCAAAAATAGCACAGACTTGTCCTGAACTTGATTCAGGACAAGTCTGTGCCTACAATATTTAAACAGCTTTTAATTGGAAATGGTATAAAGGTAAAGTGAAGAATGTAGCGGCGATCTTCAGATCGCCATAAAGAAAATGCCAAGCGAGGTATGGAAGGCTAAAGCCTTGCGCTACATAGGTGAATTGGGTTAAGTATTTGTGTGTAGAGGGAACCTTCGGGTTTCCATGCGTGTCATGCCCGAATGTATTAATCGGGCATCCAAAAACGGGCTAGTTACATGGATTCCCGCTATAAGCGCGCGGGAATGACAATAAAAAAGGAGGGTTAAAGCCTTGCGCTACTTTTTTAATTCAAATTCACCTTAACAGTCTCTACTACAGTCTTAAAACTCTCAGAATCCCTCACTGCCATCTCGGCAAGGGTTTTTCTGTCTAGTTCAACCCCTGACTTTCTAAGCGCTCCCATGAATTCGCTATATGATAGACCATAAGGTCTTACAGCAGCATTTATCCTTACTATCCATAGCCTTCTAAAATCACGCTTTCTCCGACGCCTGTCTCTATAGGCATAGGCAAGTGCACGAAGGACGGTTTCTCTAGCCCTTCTTATAAGGTTCTTCCTTCTTCCCCAGTAGCCCTTTGAGAGTTTTAATAATCTTTTCCTTCTCCTTCTCGATGCAACTCCACCTTTGACCCTCATTACTTCTTCTCCTTTAGTTCTCAGTTAACATACTGCAAATAGTAACCATTTAGCCACCCATAAAACGATGCATGATCCATGATACACGATTTATCTTGCATCCTGTATCGTGTATCATGTATTTAAAGATACGGCACAACCTTTCTTACCCTTTTTGCTTCTGCTCCCTCAAGATAGCTCGACGTACGAAGCCTCCTCATCCTCTTTCTTCCCTTTTTCTCGTTTGAATGGCTCTTTCCGCCATGAGCCATTTTCACCTTACCACTTGCGCTTACTTTATAAAACCTTTTAGCAGCGCTTCTATTTGTTTTTATCTTGTTTTTTCCCATTAGTATTTCCTATTTGTAATTATTCAGCCACAAAGAAACTAAAAAAAGTTCAAGAGTTGAAAGTTTAAAGGTTTAACGTTTAACTCTTGAACTCTTAAACCTTAAACTTTGTGTCTTTATGCCTTAGTGGCTCCTCCTATTTTTTCTTGGGTACGATAATTGTTATAAGATTTTTTCCCTCAAACTTCGGAGATGAATCAATTAACCCAATATCCATTATCCTTTCAATTATCCTTTCAGCAAGCCCCCTTCCTAACTCAGGATGTGTAATTTCCCTACCCCTAAAGGATATCCTAACTTTTGCCTTGTGACCCTCATCTAGAAATTCTCTAATGCGATTTATCTTGACATCAAGGTCATGCTCGCCTATATTCGGCCTAAAATTGACCTCCTTTAGTAACTGCACCCTCTGCTTTTTACCAACGGCCTGCTTTTTAAGCTCGTATTTATATTTGCCATAATCCATAAATCTACATACAGGGGGGGTTGCATTAGGCGCAACTTCAACCAGATCAAATCCTTGCTCCTCTGCCATTTTAATTGCCTCACGGACTGGAAGAACACCTATCTGCTTTCCATCGGCTGCTATTACTCTGACTTCTCTTGCCCTAATCCTTTCATTTACCCGTATCTCGGGTTCTCTAACTATGGCTATTCTACCTCCTTCCACGTATACGGGTCGTTCTCTTTTTCGATAAAATTCAAGAAGTCCTCAGTCTTCATGGAAGGGAGATTCTTCCCTCCGCGCTTCCTCGGTGCAACTGTTTTATTATCGACCTCCTTTTCTCCTATAACAAGTAGATATGGAATCTTCTCAAGCTGGGCTTCTCTTACCTTTAGTCCTAGTTTTTCGTTCCTGAAATCCCTCTCTACCCTTAAATTATGCTTCCTTAGAGTTTCATAAACATCTTGAGCATAAGAAATCTGTCCTTCCCCGATTGTAGCAACACGAACCTGAATGGGACTAAGCCACAGTGGAAAAGCGCCTCCGTAGTGTTCAATCAATATTCCAAAAAACCTCTCAAACGAACCGAGTATTGCTCGGTGTATCATAATCGGGGGATGACGTGAGTTATCATCCCCAACGAAGTTAATGTTAAATCTCTCTGGGAGATTAAAATCTACCTGAATTGTAGAGCACTGCCAAGCCCTGCCCAAAACGTCTTTTATCTTTAAATCAATCTTGGGACCATAAAATGCCCCCCCTCCTTCATCAGTTTCATAATTAAGCCCCTTAGCCTTAAGAGCGCCTCTAAGCGCTTCAGTAGCCCTTTCCCAATTCTCTACGCCTCCTACAAACTTTTCTGGTCGGGTAGATAGGTATACCTCATAATCATCAAATCCAAAGGTTGTTAGAAAAAAAACAGTTAAATCAAGCACACTGAGAACTTCCTTCTCAATCTGGTCGGCCGTACAAAATATATGGGCATCATCCTGAGAGAACCCCCTAACCCTTAGAAGACCATGTATTACCCCCGAGCGTTCGTATCTGTAAACAGTGGCGATTTCAGCCCATCTAAGTGGGAGATCTCTATAGCTCCTTATTTTAGATTTATAAATCAAAATGTGAAACGGGCATGTCATAGGCTTTATCTGGTAGACAATATCTTCTATATCCATTGGGGAATACATATATTCTCGATAAAAATCCAGGTGTCCGCTTGTCTCCCATAGGTCCATCCTTGCAACATGCGGGGTGAAGAGAATATCGTATCCACGGCGTTCATGTTCACTCCGCCAGAAGTCCTCGATAACTCGTCTTATTCTTGCCCCTTTAGGATGCCAAAGGACTAACCCTGGCCCTATCTCATCTTGAATGCTAAAAAGGTCAAGCTCCCTTCCAAGCCTTCTGTGGTCGCGTTTCTTTGCTTCTTCTAGTTTTGTTAGATAATCATCTAGGTCCTTTCTATTCCAAAAGGCAGTGCCATAAATCCTCTGAAGCATTGGATTCCTCTCATCACCACGCCAATATGCCCCGGCAATGCTTAAAAGCTTGAATACCTTCACAAACCCCGTTGACGGGGCGTGCGGACCTCTGCAGAGATCGTACCAATCGCCTTGTTGATAGATAGTAATTTGCTCATCAAGGGGGAGTTCGCTTATGATCTCAACCTTATACGTCTCTCCATCATTTTCAAAAATCCTAATAGCTTCCTCTCTCGACACCTTTTTTCTGATTAATGGTTTATTTTCCTCTATGATTTGCTCCATCCTTCCTTCGATTTTCTCTATATCCTCAGGCACAAATCCCTTTGAGTAATCAAAATCATAATAAAATCCATTCTCTATAACAGGTCCAATCGTAACCTTAATCTTCTCATTATCCTTATTGAAGATGCTCTGAACCGCCTCTGCCATGACATGGGCAGCCGTATGTCTAATTAGATCAAGACCAGCGATAGAATTGAGAGTGACCGGTTCAATAGCAGAGTCTGAATCTAATTCAAACCAGAAGTCAACAAGCCTTCCGTTCACCTTAGCGCCAATTACACTATCTCTGATTCCAAGGGATTTAAATATCTCACCAACTGTTATTCCCTTCGGAAAGGTTTTTATTACCCCATCTGGAAGTTTGATTTGTATTTCGCTCATTATTAGCAATCTAGCCATCAGTAATCAGCAGAATAGTAATAGCAATTTTTTGTTTTTGCTGATAGCTGACGGCTAATTACTGATGGCTATTTCCCTGGTGAGCGCGGCAGGATTTGAACCTGCGACCTCTTGCGCGTCAAGCAAGCGCTCTCCCCCTGAGCTACGCGCTCAACACAAAATCGTAACGATTAATTCTACTTAGATGAAACCCTGACTGTCAAGAACAGCCCAAGGCGTGAGCCATGGCGTGATTCGTCATCGAGCCATATAGAACACAGAGCATTTATTGAATAAAAAATCTCTATTTCCTCTGTGCCCTCTGTGGCAAATATTAATTTGAAACTCACCCAAATGCCTGTAATATTAAATTCGATGAGTGAAAAAATTCCAAGAGCATTAACAATCGCAGGTTCTGATTCAGGGGGAGGGGCAGGGATTCAAGCTGACTTAAAGACCTTTACAGCATTTAAGGTGTTTGGCATGTCAGTCCTTACTTCCATTACCGCTCAAAACACCGAGTCAGTTTCAGGAATTTACGATTTGCCACCTGATTTTGTAAAACTCCAGATACACGCTGTATTAAGTGATATAGGGGTTGACGCTGTAAAAACAGGAATGCTTTCAAATGAGGATATAATTTCAGCCGTCGCCGAAAAGATTAAACAATACGGAATCAAAAAACTGGTAATAGACCCCGTTATGAGGGCAAAAAGTGGAGATACACTTCTAAAACCTGAAGCAGAAAGGGCGCTAATTGAAGAACTTTTACCTTTAGCCTATATTGTTACTCCTAATCTTTCTGAGGCCGGAGCGCTTTCAGGGATAAAGGTCTCATCACTTGAAGATATGAGGGAAGCGGCAAGAAGAATTAAATTAATCGGTTGTAAATTTGTACTTGTTAAGGGAGGGCATCTCAAGTGGTCACATGAGGCTATAGATATTCTATATGATGGGAAGAAGTTTCATGATTTTTCTTCACCGAGAATTAAGACTAAAAACACCCATGGCACAGGATGCACCTATTCCGCCGCAATATGTGCAGGACTTGCAAAGGGACTAAATGCGAGAGAAGCCATAAGGCAGGCAAAAGATTATGTTACAGAAGCTATAAGAAATTCCTTCAGTTTAGGTAATGGGCACGGACCATTAAATCACTTTTGGAGATTCGAATAATCGTGATGCACGATACAGGATACACGATGCAGGATAAAGTACAGATTTAAGTTTCATGAATCATGTATCATGCATCTTGCATCATTTTATTAATGTAAGTTCGTGTACATTTTGGCTAAATAGTTACCAAAAGGAACAAAACAGACATGGCAAAAATAATAGACGGTAAAATGGTTGCAGAGCACCTGAGGAAAGGGATTGCAGAAGAGGTAAATAATCTCAAGAGGAAAACAGGATTAGTCCCCGGGCTTGCGGCTGTGCTTGTGGGTGATAACCCTGCATCTCAAATCTATGTGAGAAATAAGAGAAAAGCCTGTGAAGAGGTTAGCATCTACTCGGAAGAATATAAGCTTCCAGAAGAAACTGCAGAAAGCGATTTACTTACACTTATTGAAAAGTTAAATCACGATGAAAAAATCCATGGAATACTCGTTCAGCTCCCTCTTCCCAAACAGATTAATGAATCAAGAATCCTAAGAACCGTCTCTCCATTAAAGGACATCGATGGTTTTCATCCTGAAAACGTAGGACTTCTCGTCGAAGGGAATTCCAGATTTATCCCCTGTACCCCACACGGCGTAATCAAACTCTTAGATTACTACGGTATAGAAATACAGGGGAAAGAAGCAGTTGTAGTAGGAAGGAGCAATATAGTAGGAAAACCCGTCTCGCTTCTTCTTCTACACCGACATGCAACTGTTACAATATGTCATTCGAGGACTAAATCACTTGGGGAGGTTACAAGGAGGGCTGATATTTTAGTAGCTGCGATTGGACGCGCCAAACTTATCACAGAAGACATGGTAAAAGAAGGCGCGGTTGTGATTGATGTAGGTATAAACCGTCTTCCCGACGGAAAGCTTGCAGGTGATGTGGATTTTGAAAACGTTTGTAGCAAATCCTCATTTATTACGCCTGTCCCAGGCGGAGTAGGTCCCATGACAATTGCTATGCTTCTATGGAATACATTTTCATCTGCAAGGAACTATAAAATAGGACATTAGTTAGTGGAGGTGCTATCCACTTTTTTCAAAACCCTTAATCCACCATCTAAACTGAAAATGTAACCTTAAATGTTGTTCCAGAGTTTCTATTAAGCTCGATTGCCCCCATAAGCTGATCTGTCAAAGTACATTCTAATTGCAAACCAAATGTTTCTGTCTTTCGGAAATCCAAATTCTTGGGAACCTAAACCGTTATCTCCGACAATAAGGGTGCAGATTTGGCCTGACGCCTCATATCTGCCATTATTACCTGAACGAAGTTCTATCCTGATTTCACCTTTCCTATCATCTCTAAAAGCGCGCTTAATAGAATTTGTGACAAGCTCATTGATAATAAACCCGCAAGGAATTGTCGTATCTATATTTTCTATGGCTGTGCTCATATCTAGGGCAACATTGTAGATCTCAGACATGTCTTGTGGATAACTTCGAAGATATTATGTAAAAAATTATTCACTATTAGTACCCACTTGCGTTAAGAAATTATTTATAACGTTGTGTTTTCAATAAGTTAGATTTAAAGAAAAAAAATTCCTAATTGTGGATAAATTATGGAAGGAAATGTTCTATATTTGTGGATAAGTTGTGGATTTATGTGAATAGTATATTGAAAAATCACCTAATTTTAATACCTTCTTGATACACCTAACCTCACTTAAAAGCTCAGAAATAGATTTCCTTAATACCGGATGTACAAAACTTGGGGCAATCTCAAATAGGGGTTGGAGAACAAAACGTCTAAGATGAGCCCTTGGATGAGGAATAGTGAGATCATTTGTTTCTATTATAAGATCTTCATAAAATATAATATCTAGGTCAATTATTCTCGGACCCCATTTCTCTAGGTTCTTCTTTCCCAATTCGGCCTCCAAGGATTTAAGAAAGGACAAAAGTTTCAAAGGAGAAAGACAGGTTTCAATCTTAGTCATACAGTTTATGAAATCTGGCTGGCCCTCTTTGTCTACAGGCTCGGTTTCGTAAAAGGATGAAACGGTAATAATATTTACAGAAGTCGAAATTTCTTCAATAGCTCTTGCGCAGTTTTCGATCCGATTTCCAAGATTTGAACCTATTCCTATAAAGGCTATTGGCATTCGAATAAGCTCCAAATTAAGGCAAATCCCAAATCACAAGCACCGAACAACAAACAAAAAGGTTTATGATCGTCACAAATCTCGTGATATTATATATCATCATAGTCAACCTTACTATGAATCAACGGAGGTAAAAACATGGCGGTCTTATCTGCAAAAGAAATAAAAGAAAAACTTAAAGGCTTAGATGGCTGGGAACTAAAGGGCAACGAAATCTATAAAATTTACAAACATAAGACATTTAAAGATGCAATTGCCTTCGTAAATATAGTATCAGACCTAGCTGAAGAGGTAAACCACCATCCAGACTTTCTGATTCAATATAATAAGGTTACTCTAACCCTTTCAACTCACAGTCAGGGCGGTGTTACTGATAATGACATAAGCCTAGCAAAGAAGATTGATAAAGCTAAATGAGTCAGGCGTGACTCGTGAATGGTGGTTCGTGGATCGAGCCTCAAATCACGAATCACGATACCCGAGTCACGAATAACCATTATTTCTTCTCTATAACTTTATAATCCCCTTCTTTCAGTATAATAGTTTGACCGTTTTCTTTTACCGGCTTGGCTTGTTTCTTCTTAGATGAAATAAGAAAACGAAGAACGATAAATCCTAACATAGCAGCTCCAAAGATAACGCCGATAAAAAGACCTAGAATAGCAAATATAGCAAGGACTATTAGTACAAATAAAACAAGTGGAATGATAGGTAATGGCAACTTGCCCTTATAAAAATAGATTCTAGGAACTGTATTCAATGTTCTCCCCCATTTTCGTGAGTAGTGAATTGCGTATAGTGAGTCGAGATCGTGTATCATACATAGCAGCAACGAGTTACGAATCACAAACCCCAAATCACAAATACCTAAATCGGAACCTTCACTCGTTCGAGTACATCTTTAAGCGCTTCCTCCTCTCTTCCCTTTCCCCCCATGCGATCGTGTTTAAGGATGACCCTATGAGCAAGAACTGGCACAGCCATTTCCTTTACATCATCTGGAATACAGTAAGCCCGCCCCTCGATAAGCGCGTGGGATTGCGCTGCACGCTTAAGGGCTATCGCTCCCCTTGGACTCACCCCAAGCTCAAACACCTTAGGATTTCTTGTCTCTTTTATAATTGTCAAGATATAATCAAGAATAGATTCATCCAGATGAACCCTTTCAACCATAGTCTGCATAACTAGCACCTCTTCCCTAGATACAACTGGTTGTATACCGTCCCAGGGTTTTTCCGGGCTGAACTTTAAGAGGATTTCCTTTTCACTCTCATAATCCGGATACCCAATACTTACCCTCATAGAGAATCGATCTAGCTGGTTTTCTGGAAGTGGAAAGG
>Ga0209431_10004708_pt1 | contig 10682 bp, 11 predicted proteins | sample RifCSP13_3_FD_184021 | JGI IMG/M metagenome (GOLD analysis project Ga0209431, IMG submission 184021) | Soil microbial communities from Rifle, Colorado - Rifle CSP2_sed 13_3 (SPAdes) (version 2) | ecosystem: Environmental > Terrestrial > Deep subsurface > Rock core/Sediment | place: Rifle... | reverse complement strand
GGGCCGAGAGGATGGCCCGGTCGATCTCGGCGATCGTGGCCAGCGTATTGAACTGTCTGCCCAAGCGGCTGGCCATCGTGTTGAATGATCCGGCGAGTTCCTCGAATTCATCTCCGCTCGTCACCGCCACCCGCGTCCCGAAATCCCGACTGGCGATACGCCGGGTCCCTTCCTGCAGCCTCTCGAGAGGAACCAGACTCCTCCGAATCTGGCTGATGCTCAGGAGGAGCACGACCCACAGGGACAGGAGAATGACCAGGGGGAAGATCCTCTTGAAATTGGCCATCGGGGCAAGGACATCGGCTTTCGATTCACCCAGCACCACGGCCCACTTCGGGACGAAGAATCTGAACTGGAGGGGGATGGTCCAGTAACTGGCCAGAAACTCTCTCTCGTCGTGTCTCCATTCGAATTGTCCAGACGCGGAGTGCGTCATTGCGCGCATGACCTGCTCTGGGAGCGACACGCGGCCCGGAAGCGAGCACACGAGGAAGATGAGGGAGTGATCCAGTATACAGAGTTCGGTATTGGGCGGGAGCGCATTCTCGTCTCCGATGCCCCACAGATACGTGGTGTTGATCTCTCCCAGCAGAGTTCCTCGCGTCGGGTGTTGTGGATCGAGCGCCATCGTCATGAACATGCGTGGTGGTACATCGGAGCCAAACCGGCTGGCGACGACAGTCTTGCCGGCAGTCATATGTTGCTTCTCCGCTACGGTCAGTTCTGGTGGATCCCCCATCCGTCCAAAGAGATCGTTGCGCCTTCCCCCACCGCTGATGAACGTCAGGCTCGCGAAACGCTCCGGCGAGCCTTCGCTGAATACATCGGATCCCTTGGGGGGGGATGTGCCGGTCCGCGTGGCCAGCGTAGATGCGACGATCCTCATCTCACCTTCCAGAAACAGGAGCCGCTCATAAATGCCCAGAGCCACGGCCTTGCTCCCCTGGTGGAGCCGCTTCTGACTCTGCCTATTCAGCTCTTGGGTGACCTGGCCAAAAGAGACAATTGCCAGGGCGGCGATGGGGAGCAGGGCGCAGAGGACGAACAGCAGGAAGATGCGGCGGGCCACCTTGCTGCGGAGGAATGTCCACTCAAGCTTCATGATCTGGACCCGCCCAAGTGCCGTTTCAAAATTTCTCACCCAATACAGAGGTGTGCGATACCGGGGCTAGGCTTGCTGGCTTCCTTGGTCCGTCTACGGGGCAATGAGCTGGAACGGCACTAGAAATCTGCAGCCAGGCCGACATAGCCGCCATTGACGCACCGGACGATGTCATCCGCGCCTTCTTTCGAGTCGAGTTTTTCTTTGGTTAGTCCGTCTTTGCCTTTGCTGTACAGGTCGAAGTCCCAGTTTAGCGGCTTAAATAAGCCGTCCTTCCGGTGCCCTTTAGGCGCCTTGCACTTCTCCTGGGTCTCATCACAAGAGATCTCCAAGTATTCGTAGGGGTTGTTCCAGGGGTCTCGCAAATTTGCCCGTCCCACCTCGGCGAGGTTGCTTGGAAACCTGCCGTTGAAAAGGTGAAAGACGAAGATCTCCTTCTCCACGATCCGGATGTCTGCCATGGCCTTTGCTATTCTCGCGTTGTCGAGGGCATTGGCATACAGGGGGATTCCAAGGGTTGCCAGGGTCGCCATAATCATCACAACGATCAGCAATTCGATGATCGTCAACCCGAGGGACCGCTCGTTCGGCCTCAAGAGACAGAGTAGCCCCCCTTGTCGAATCCCTACGCGTAAGGCTGAAGATCCTTTTATCATAGCTGCCAGAGGCCTGTAAACCCCGCCTCGTGAGTTTACGTGAGCGTCAGACCTTTTCCCTCTGCTGTTGAGCATGCGCGCTCGCTAGACCCGCGGGAGGCGGACGGAGTCTTCTGGAGTGGCAGAGGACACAACTGCCGGCACCGATTGGTCCTCCTCCCGTTCCTGATCAGGATGAAGTCGAAAATGCCCGATCGATTCCTCTAAGCGTTCCGTCTGCACCTGGATATCGGTGATGCGCTGATGCATTTCATTTACGGATCCGCGCTCGATGGATGGCTTGAGTGCCAGTATGGCTGCCCGTACTTCCTCGGAGTGCTTCTGAATGCCTGCCAGCTTGGTCCTCAAGCCTGCGATCATCTCGTTGAGGCTATCCGACTCTTTCCCCAGGTAGTCGGTCTTTCGAAGATTCGCCCGTACGGAGAGATCCCCTTCGGCGATCGCCTTGAAGATGCTCCGAAAACGGTAGAGGGGACCAGCGATGCGATGCGAGACCAAGACCGAGTGCAGGGCAAGCAAGACAAGCACGACGAGCATGGCTGGCCAGACCCGCGCATGGAGAGCGAGGAATTGACCGGCCACTTCCCCTTGTTCGAGGACTGAGAGGCTGCCGCTTTGGAGCTGGAGAATCAAGGGGAGAAAGAGGGCGCCAGCAAAGATCAGGAGAATCGTCACGAAATAGATGAGGTGGATAGCCAGGAGCCGGTATTGAAGACTCTCGATAAGGATACGCCTTCTCTTGAATGCCGGAGCGCCCATCTAACGTGTCTCCTTCGTCCAGACAATGTCTCTCTGATTCTTGAACCGGACCGCGCCGTTGTTGGCGGGATCGTAGTAGAAGGCAAAGGTGAATCGCTGCCCGTGGTGATTCAGGTGGGTGATCGTGTACAGGATGGATCCCCCTTCTCGAGTTTGATCAACGTCGGTGAGCGCATGCACTTCGAAATTCTCTCCCCCGTGTCCAAAGATTATGGCGTCATTTCTGATCTCGAAGTAGCGATCGGCGTACTTGGGGTGAGGAGTCGTCCACACGCCGAGCAGATACTCCGGGACCGTGCTATCCTTCTCGGATTGGCAGCCAGAAAAAATGGCCAGGAGGGCGAATGCAATGAGAATCCTTCTTGCGGTCATCTCCTTCGACCTCGCGTTTGTGATGGAGGATAACCCATTCCCCGTGCTTTGCGACCAGTGCGCAAAGAGCAAAGAGAAGATTCCTGGGGTCGTTTCTCCCGCCCCGGGTCAAGGAGTATCCGGTGGAGTAGTGTCACTCAGTAGAGTCTTTTTTTAAAAGCGGTGCAAATCCCGGGCCAAGGGCCTGCCTTTGCGGAATCTCATCGGTCAGCGGGGAGGGTGTCAAAACTGCAACGGGAAATAGGCCGCGCCCCCACGGATGGATAGACCGTCTAGGGGGGAGGGGTAGTCTTCCGAATCGTGCCAGCGAGGGGTCGTGGTGGAGTCAGTACTCGGAGGCGATGCCTACGTATCCGCCATCGCTGGCGCGGACGATGTCATCCCAGCTCTGCTTGGCGGTGAGGGGGGGCGCACTTTGACCGTCTTGACCCATGCTGTATAGGTCGAAGTCTGAATTGATGGGAACCAGGTTCTTGTCCTTCCGAAAATCCCCCTTTCCCTTGCCTGCGGTGGCGATGTCCAAATACTGGTACGGATTGCCGTAGGGATCCAGCAAGGTTCCGCGTCCTATCTGGTTGAGGTTGGTCGGAAACGTTCGGTTGGACAGCTGAAAGACCAGGATCTCTTTCTCTAATACTCGGATGTCTGCGATGGCCTTTGCGATTCTCGCTTTGTTGAGGGTATCGGCATAGAGAGGGGCTCCAAGGCTGGCGAGGGTCGCCATGATCATCACGACGATCATCAGCTCGATGATTGTCAAGCCAAGGGAGCGCTCGTTTTGCCCCCAGAGACGAGACCGGGTCATCCGGTGAATCCCCGGCAGTGAGGGTGCGCATGCCTGTTTCATATCGGCCATACAGTCTGTTATCGGTTTGCCGCTTCTGGTCCCTGCGTGGTGAGGCCCGCGTCCTTGTCCGTGGCTTCTGGATGCGTTCGGAATTGGCGAATCGACACCTCGAGTTCCTCCATCTGGCCATGCAGTTCCTCGAGCCGTCGATGCATGTCTTCAATGGATCCCTGCTCGATGGATTGCTTGAGCGCGGTCAACACTGTCTGCGTCTCGATATGGTGACTCTGGATGGATGCGATCTTCGCCCGAAGGCTTGCGATCATCTCGTTCAGGCTCTCCGACTCTTTTCCGAGATAGTCATCCTTTCGAAGGTTTGCCCGCACGGACAGATCCCCTCTGGCGACCGCCCCAAAGACCTTCCGGAAACGGTAGAGGGGACCTGCAATTCGATGCGAGACAAAGGTCGAGTGGAGGGCAAGCAGCACAAAGACGACCAACATGGCGGGCCAGACCCGCGCATGGAGAGCGAGGAATTGGCCGGCCAGTTCTCCCTGTTCGATGACGGAGGCGCTGCCGCTCCTAAGCTTGAGAATCAGGGGGAGAAAGAGGGCAGCCGCAAATATCAGAAGGATAATGCAGAAATAGAGGAGATTGATGAACAAGAGCCGATACTGATAACTCTCGATCAGAATGCGCCGTCTCTTGTAAGGGCGTGTGGCCATCTATAGCCTCTCCTTCGTCCAGGCGATCTCCCTTTGATTCTTGAACCGTATGATACCATCGCTAGTCGGCTCATAATAGAAGGAGAGGGTGTACGGTTGCCCGAAATGATTCAGGTGGGTGATCGTGTACACGATGGCCTCCCCTTCACGCACCTCGTTGACGTCCGTGAGGGCGTGGAGTTCGAACGCGTCACCCCCGGTGCCAAAGATGATCATGTCATTCCTGATCTCGATGTAGCGGTCGGCGTACCGGGGTGCCGAGGTCGTCCACACCCCCAGCAGATGGTCAGGGACAGGATTCTCCTTCTGTGCTTGGCATCCGGCGAGGGTGGCAATGAGGGCCATGGCGGCGACGATTCCCCTCGGTGTCATCTCCTTGGACCCCGCGTTCTTCATGGGCAGGCAGCTTCTATTGATTCGGCCTGGTGTCCGGTTATCGGGCTCCTCAGAAGAGTCTGTCTATGAGAGTTTGCCAACCGGAGCCCGAACGGGGCCTATCTACGCATTTTATCGGCCTGCGGCGACGGTGTCAAACCACTACCTCCCTGCCCCTCATGCGGGGCCGCGGTGGTGACGTCTTGGCATTCCGTCCGATGGCCCAGCGAGGAGGGCTTTCTCCGGTGCGGATGCGGTGTTCGGACAGTGGAGGGACAGGCAGGGGCCTCAGCGTTTGGGGATCTCGATAGGAAGGTCGGTCCGGTCTCCCCATTCCTTCCAAGAACCGAGGTAGTTTCGTGTGCGCGTATAGCCGAGCAGGCGGTAGACAAGATAGGCGTGGGCTGACCGGTAGCCTCCGTGGCAGAGGGAAACAATCTCTTTGTCTGGCGTGAGGCCGCGTCTCGCGAGCATCTCTCGGAGCTCTGCGGCCGGCCGGAGCGCCCCATCGGGACCGACGAAGTGTGTCCATTCGAGGTGAGTAGACCCCGGGATGGTCCCGCCGCGGGCGGCCCGTACGTGCTCGCCATGGTACTCGGCGTCGGTGCGTGCGTCGTGAATCTTCACATCCGGGTCTTTCAGGTGGTTGAGGATGTACTGCGCCGTAGCGAGACGGTCCTCTACGGGCTTCTTGAGATGCTTGGAAAACCCGGTGCGGACGATCCGACCTCCCGCCTTTGATCCAATGTCCGGCGCGCTTCCGAACATGGGCCAGGCCTCGCGCGTCAGGGGGAATCCCGCCCCCTTCCAAGCACGGATCCCCCCGTCCAGGATGTGGACGTCTTCGTGGCCCAGGTACTCGAGGAACCAGAAGCCGCGGGCCGCGCGGAACCCGGTATTGCACTCGTAGAAGACCACTGTCTTGTCGTAGTCAACGCCCCGGATCTCCATCAGGTAGGCCAGTGTCCAGATAAAGGCGGCAAGGGCCTCGGGCCGCGTGTCATTCAGCGAGACGCCGTAGAGGTCGAAGTGGCCGGCACCCTCGATGTGGCCGGCACAGTAGTCCGGAGCGGGCCGCGTGTCGATGATGATCAGATCGTCTCCCTTGTGGTTTCCGATCCGCTCGCGGAGCTGTCGTGGCGTCCAGGCCAGGTCGGGGTTCACGAAATCCTTGTAGGCCATGGCGGGACTCGCCTCACGGGTTCAGGGTTGAACGCGCGCGGGTGGTGCTCCAGCCGACGGCACCACAATACTTGAGTTGTGTGCGGCGATCAAGGGTCATACCGCATCGGTCCGCGCTCACGCATTCACGCATGGATTCCAGGGCCCCCTTGCATGCGAAACACTTGGCGGAGGAGGGTGGGCGGACATGCAATTCTTCATGCGTTCGAGTGTGACCTTGTCGAAAGAGCCTCCGGCAAGTCACGGACCTGGTCGGCTCCGACAGGGACGGTGATACTCGAGCTTTCGAGGTCATCATCGATGGGCTGATATTGGCCGCCGAGACAGTCGGAGAGGAATGCCTCGGCGACGGCGTTGAATGACAGGCGGTTCTCCGGTCGTGCGAAGCCATGTCCCTCATCAGGGTAGAGCACGTACGTGACCGGGATCCCCTTTTCCTGCATCACCTGCACGATCTGGTCGGACTCGGTCTGCTTCACCCGCGGGTCATTGGCTCCATGGCCGATCAGCAGTGGTCGCTGAATCCGGTGCGCGCAGGTGAGGGGGGACCGCTTCGTGAGGAACGCGCGACCCTCCTCTGTTCTGTGATCACCCACGCGGGTGGTCCAGAGGTCGACCTGAGGCTGCCAGTACGGCGGGATCGACTCGAGCAGTGTCACCAAATTCGAGGGACCCACGATGTCTATCCCGCACGCGAACGTCTCTGGAGTGAACGTCATGCCGACCAGGGTGGCGTATCCGCCGTAACTGCCTCCCATGATCGCCACGCGCTGGGGGTCGGCGATCCCGTGCTGGATGGCCCAATGAACGGCATCGACGAGATCGTCGTGCATCTTGGCGCCCCACTCGCTGGTGCTGGCGTTGATAAGGGCCTTTCCGAATCCGGTGGACCCACGGAAGTTCACGCTCAGGACTGCGTACCCGCGGTTGGCCAGCCACTGATGCCACGGATTGTAGCCCCATGTGTCGCGCGCCCATGGTCCGCCGTGTACTACCAGGACCGTCGGGAAAGGCTCGTGAGGCCTGGCGTCGCCATCGCTGTGGCTTCCCGGCGGCAGTGTGTAGTAGCTGACCAGGTTCAACTCATCACGCGATGTGATGACGATGGGGTACATCTTGGCCAGAGGCAGACCCTCTAGCTGTTCCCGATTCGTGAAGAGAAATCGTGCCTTCTGTCCCGCACGGTCGTACCGATAGTAGCGGACCGGGCCATCGTCCATGATGTAGGCGACGATCCAGTACCGGTCGTCGAGGGTCCGACTTACCACCTCGACATCGCCGGTGGCAATCGTGCGCAGGGTGGCCCAGTCTCCCGCAATGGACTGGTCGAGGATCTGCCAGACCTTGCGCTCGTACGTGAACGCGGCGGCCTGCACCCTCTTCTCCGTTGGATGGACCAACACGTCGCTGACGTCCGCCCGAGGGTCCTCGGCCAAAAGGGTCTGCTTCCCGGTGTCAAGATCGAGTGCCATCAGCACCCCGGTGTTCCGGTTGCGGCTGTCGATCATGTACAGAATCGTGCCCGCCGTATCGAACCCGACCGGGGATGTGGTCAGCGTGTCCTCCATGGGGATGCGTGCAAACGGTGTCCACCCTCCGTGTTCGGTCGCCCTGAGCATCTCACTGCCCCCGTCCGGCAGGACGCGCACCGCAAGGCGAACACGGTAGTCGCGGTCGGTGACGAAGCTAGCGAACCCCTCGTTCTCCTGCACGAGACGCCTCTCCCCCGTGCCGATGTTGATGCGGTAGAGATCGTGAAGCCGGGGATCGCGGTCGTTGAGCGCGACCAGAATTTCGTCCGGAAACTGCGGGCTGATCCCCTGGAATCGGGCCTGCACACCTTCCAGGGGAGTGAGATCTTTGGCATCGCCGGTGGCCAAGTCTACACTGTACAGCCGCCAGTTCTCATCGCCGCCCTTGTCTTGGATGAAGAGAATATGGTTGTTTGTATAGGCCCAATCGTAGAAGCGGATGCCACGTTCAGTGTCCCTTGTGACCGGCCTCGCCGCTGTAGGATCATCGGCAAGCCCGACCCATACGTTCAGGACGCCTGCTACCGGGGCAAGGTAGCCAATCTTGGTCCCATCGGGGCTGAGCTGTACAGAGGCCTTGTCCGGGTTGCCGAACAGGATCTGCCGTGGGATGAGGGGGATGGTGTTCCGGTCAATCATCTGCTCTCCTCGGCCCGGTCTTCTCTCAACGCCCCGGGCTCGGTCAGCTCAACCACGGCGTTCGCAACGGGAAGTGCGGTCTGTCCGGTGTCGCACACCTTTCCTCACATGTTGTGTTTCAGGGGGCGCCGCCATAGCCAGCCATAGATCCCCAGATTGACAGCGATGACAAGGAGACCCAAGGCGATCTGCAACTGGCGCGTAAGCGCGGCCGGGTACAGTACGGGGAGGATGTAGTGCTCGATGAAGCCGGCCCGGTAACCGTTCGCCCCGCCTCGATTGCGGAGCCAGTTCTCGAGGGGCGTCAGGGGGCACACCCAACCGGACAATTCGATGAATGCAGCCCAGAGGAAGGCGGGGGCGTGTACCCACACACAGCGTTTCCATCTGGCCACCAAGAACCCCCCCAGTACTGCGAACAGAACAAAGGCGAGATGCATCGCGACAACCAGGTCCGCTGATATGCGATAGAGCACGTCCTGCTTCCCTACATGTGACCCCGATCGGGGCCGGCCAGTTCCTCCACGATGCCAGTAATTCCGGTCACCACGCGCGCCATACGGGCATAGTCGATCTTGTCTGGTGTGTCGTCCGCCGTATGGTAGTACCGATATCGGAACAGGGCAGTGTCGGTGACCATGAGCGCGGGGTACCCTTCCTCCCAGAAGGACCAATGATCCGACCATCCGATCCCCGTGATCCAGCTCGGAGCCGCGATGCCCTCCGAGGGGAAGTCCGTCTGTTCACGGAATGTCGTCATGGCTCGGCGCAGTAAATCGCGTGACGCAATATTGCCGACAAAACCTATGAAGTTGGCGGTATCGGGATACATAAGACCGAAAGGGAAAGGGTATCGCTGAGTGCCTCGCTCCTCGGAGTAATACCCGATGGTCTCAATGGAGAGCATGGCGACAACCTGCTCTTCTCTCTGACGCGATCGGGACGCGTAGACACGGCTTCCCATGTGGTCAGTCTGGAAAAAAGGCGGCTCCTCGTTGACGAAGGCCACGAACCGTACCGTTCGGGAGAGGGGCCGACCGGCAAGGAGGCGGGCCATCTCCAAGAGTCCGGCAACACCGGAAGCGTTATCGTTTGCACCGGGGCTGCCGATGACCGAATCATAGTGGGCCCCAACCACAACAATCTCTCTCGGAAAGGAGGCCCCGACCAGTGCGGCTTCAAGGTTCCTGACCACGGCCCCTGTGACCGTGAACTCTTGTCTCCGCACTTCAAATCCCAGATCGCGAAGGACCTGTGCGATGTAGTCGGCGGAAGCTTCGAGGCCCTTGGGATGCCAGAGATTCCTCTCGCCGATCTCGCCCGCGAGCACCGCGACGTGCTTCTTGAGGCGGTTCTCCAATACCCGCTCGGTTTCCGATAGTGGGTGGAAGGGACCCGAGTACGATCTTTTGGGCACCCTGGTAATGTACAGCAAGCCAGCCACTACAATCAATACTACGGGCAGCCATCGTAGGAGGAGGGAACGCCACTGGCGTCTTCCTCGTGGCACGAACCCGTGCCCCATCATGGTGTCATTGTCGAGCGTCTCATTTATTCACGGGCTACCGATTTCGCCGTCCCGGGGGCTGTAATGGAGTCAACACTTCCACTCTGGATCGGGTGGCCCATCACGGCATCCATTCGGTGAGATGACCGAGACCGCATCCTCTCCTCGATAGGAGTCTTGATGGCACACATTCTGCAGGGAAACGCTTCTCGGGTGACCGCGCATCCGCTGACTCTCCGGTGGCGTTTTGTGGAGGGACCGGAAGGCGCAGGGTGAAAGAGGGATGACATGAGTCTTGCGCCGGAAGAAAAGGCTCCTTCTGACGGGAAAGCAGCTGAGCGGCGCGCGCTGATCAGGCGGGTGATCGAACAGATCTCCGTCGATGTCAGGCGTGAACTCGATGTCTTGCGAAAAGGGGGCCCGCCGTCCGCGGATTTATTTAAGCGGCTCATGGCTAGCCTCGGCCCAGCGATCGCCCAGGCATTCTCGGTGAGGGAGGATGAGGTCGCCATTCTCCTGGTAAGGGATCAAGGTCTCATGCTCGGGTTTGCTTACCCCTTCACCTTTTACGGGGATCAGAAGAATCGCTTCCCCCTCAGCGCCTCGAGCATTGCCGGGGAGGTCCTTCGGGCCAGGAAAGGGAGGATCGACAACCACGTCTCCCAGATCCAGCACCTGGACATCTACGAGCGGATCAACCTGAGGGCACACAGGCCTCTCAAGATCCAGAAGATGGTCTCTGCCCCGTTGCTCACCCCCGGGGGTGAGCCCATCGGGGTGATCCAGGTGAGCAGGAAGGGGAAATCCCCGGAAGAGGCTGGGTCCAACTTCACCCCTCATGACCTCTGCAGCTTGACCGAGCTGAGCAACTGGCTCGCCCCGCATATCCTGGGAGTGATCCCACCCGATTGCTGAGGGATCTGCGGAAGTGCTGCTCACCTGCGATCCCGATCCCCTGCCCCCGGTGTCGCTCCAGCCGATTCAAACCCGGCGCATCTTGCTACGGGCGCTTCCCCTACTCGGTCGACTCCTCCGCGAGCTGACTG
>Ga0209431_10004707_pt1 | contig 10682 bp, 9 predicted proteins | sample RifCSP13_3_FD_184021 | JGI IMG/M metagenome (GOLD analysis project Ga0209431, IMG submission 184021) | Soil microbial communities from Rifle, Colorado - Rifle CSP2_sed 13_3 (SPAdes) (version 2) | ecosystem: Environmental > Terrestrial > Deep subsurface > Rock core/Sediment | place: Rifle... | reverse complement strand
CCTAGAACTCTTAAGACAAAAACATTGAATTTTCTACGAGTTGTTAAGACAAAATTTTTCAATGAAAAAAATTAGCATCATCATCCCATTCTATAACAGAGTAGAATGGGCTAAAGAAGCCATTGGGAGCGTCCTGGCGCAGACCTATCAAGACTTCGAGATCATTATCGTTGATGATGGCTCAGATAATGATTATAAAACCGAACTTGAGTCTCTTGATAAACGGATTAGGTATCTACGGCAGGTAAATAAAGGGCCTTCGTCTGCAAGAAATATGGGGATGAAGAGCGCCTCAGGATATTTCATTGCATTCCTCGATTCTGACGATTTATTTTTGGAAAGAAAACTTGAAATCCAGATGGGTGTGATGGATGATCACCCTGATGTTATGTTTTCACATACATCATATTATCAAGTCAATGATCAAGGGAAACAACTCAATGCTATTAAATCTGGCCAATTTACGGGAAATGTTTATCCCGGTATTCTTGCGTTCTGTCCTATTGCAACTCCGACAGTAATGTTGAGAAGAGAGGTTGTTGAAGGCCTTGAATTCAACGAAAGAATTAGAGTCGCAGAAGATATTCTCCTTTGGTCTCAAATCTCAAAAAAAAACCTAATCATAGGAATCGATATACCTCTGACCAATGTCAGAATGCACGGCAAAAATGCAGCCATCGATTTGGATAAACAACTTGAAGGACTGTCAAATATCATTAAATACGGCCTTGATGCGGATAGCTCCATTTCCAAACATGACCGGAATAAAGTTCTGCATGACATATATCGACATATCGGTTATATACACATCAAACAAAAACGATATATTCATGGCTTCATAAACCTTACTCTAGCTTTTAAGTCAGGCCTCTCTTACAAGCGATTCTCCGAAAAATTGCAGTTTCTATGGCCTCTAGCTCACAGCCTTAGTTACAAAATAGCCAAAAAAATAATTCCGGGACCCATCAGAAAATATTTGAAGGATATTGCCATGAGTCTGTTCAAACCGAGCTAGTTCCCTTCGCCTTTTGGCAGGGCTATCGCATAATAGCAGATTTTTCTGAAGTTAATCCAATGAGCGGTATTTTTGTGGAGTCCAAATGATGACAAGAAAAGATTTACTAGTCACAGTAATTACTCCAACTTATAATCAGGCTGATTATTTAGACGAAACTATTCAAAGTGTCCTTAACCAGGATTATCCCAATCTTGAATATATAGTATTAGACGATGGCTCAAAAGACAATACTATTGAAATTCTCAAAAAACATGGTGACCGAATAATCTGGGATAGTCATCCAAATATGGGTGAGGCAAGGACTGTGAATAAGGGGTTTTCTTTGGCAAAGGGGGAAATCATCAGTGTTGTCAATTCAGATGATCCTCTCCTGCCAGGCGCGATTCAAAATATCGTCCGGCTGATGTGCGAAAATCCCGAAATAGGGGTTGCTTATCCTGATTGGAATATGATTGACGCTGATGGGAGGATAATCCGACGTATTCAAACGTTTGATTACAGCTATATTAATATGCTTCGATGGCATCATTGTGTACCTGGCCCGGGGACATTCTTCAGACGCGACGTGATGAGTAAATTGAACGGGCGTGATCCACAATTTCGCTATGTAAGTGATTTTGATTTCTGGCTTCGGGCTGGCCTCATTACTGATTTTGCGCGGATTCCTGTGACAATGGCTACATTTCGAATGCACGCGGGTTCAGCATCGTCCAGTCAGGCCAGTGAGGATATGGCTGAGGAGCATATCCGGCTTATCAATAAAATATATTCACTCCCCTATATTACGGACGAAGCGCTTAAAGTTAAAAGGGAAGCATATGGAAGTGCATATTACATTGCCGGATGTGTATGCCAGACCTGCGATCTATCCGTGCGCAACAGGTATTTTTTAACAGCCGTTGCCCGTAATCCCCTAAAGTATTTGTTTGAATACCGGAAGCGCTGGGGAACTATAATTCCTATTACATTCAAGCCACTATACCACTTCGCCTTGGCAATAAAACTGATATTTACAAATCCCCGGGAGTTGATTATGGCCATCAAAAGGAAACTGAAAGTTGCCTGAAATTAGCGTGATCATTCCGTTCAAGGACCGAGTAAATTGGGTACAGGAGGCCGTAAAAAGTGTTCTGAATCAGACCTTTCAGGATTTTGAAGTTATTCTGGTTGATGATGGTTCCAGCGAAAACCATCGAGCCAAATTCGCGGAATTGGATCGTCGCATTAGGTATCTTCGCCAGGATAATAAGGGTCCGGCTGCAGCCCGCAATTCGGGCATTAGATCAGCCAAAGGAGATTATATAGCGTTTTTGGACTCGGATGACTTGTTCGTTCCAAACAAACTAGAGACACAAATTACCTTAATGAAAGCTAAGCCAGAACTCGCTTTTTCACACACTTCATATTGTTATGTTGACTCTGCCGGGAGGTCATTAGAGGTGATACACTCTGGAACCTTTACTGGGAAAGTTTACCCTAAGATATACCATGGATGCCCAATTGCTACACCCACTGTAGTGGTTAAGAGAAATATTTTTGATCTAATATCCTTTTCTGAAACACTTCATCTCGCAGAAGATATCGTTCTTTGGATAGCCATTTCACGAATAACGAATTTTCTAGGAATTGACATCCCACTGACTCACGTCAGAATTCACGGAAAAAACGCTATACTGGATCCATCTGCTCAAATTGCAGGGTTATCCAATATTTTTGAATATGCATTCAAAACAGATCACGACCTTGGTTTTTTTAGAAAGAGATTTATTAGATCGGATATATATTCAGGGTTTGCTTATCTTTATGGAAAGCAAAAGCAGCCGAAAATATGCCTGAAATATTTGTTGCTTTCCTTAATGAACTGCCCTATTAACATACGGATTTATATTCGAATCGCAAAGTGGATTGTTCCTCTGACTGTTCGCAAACGAATTAAGAATTTATTTTCAAAAGAAAGGTGATAGATGAAAGTCCTAATCCTTGGTGGGAACGGCATGCTGGGTCACCAGTTGTGCCGCGTTTTACCCGAACGCATGGAAGTTTGGGCTACTTTCCGTGACAACCCGAACCGTTACGCCCAGTTCAAGCTCCTTCCGGAGGAACAGAATATCCGGGATGTGTCGGTGCAGGATATCGCGCGTTTAAGCGAGATACTGGACACGCTAAAGCCGGACGCGGTTGTCAACGCGGTGGGCATCGTCAAACAACGCGATGAAGCTAAACAGGCTATCACGTCCATTCAGATCAATGCGCTGTTCCCACACCAGTTGGCCGACTTATGTATTCCGCGCGGCATCCGTGTTATCCAGATTTCAACAGATTGTGTGTTTTCTGGTTTACGCGGCCATTACACCGAGATTGATGTTCCTGACCCTGTTGATCTATATGGACGTACGAAGCTATTGGGGGAACTCAATCGTCCCGGCTGCCTTACCGTGCGAACCTCTATTATTGGCTGGCAACTGAATACCTTCTCCAGCCTGCTGAGCTGGTTTGCCCTGCAGCGCAATAAGCATATCAAGGGATATCACAAGGCAATCTATAGTGGTTTTTCCACAAATGTGATGGCTCAACTGATTGGCGATATACTGCAAACGCGGCCCGATCTGAGTGGTCTCTATCAGGTGGCCAGCGAACCGATCTCTAAGTATGACCTTCTGGTAAGGCTGCGGGAGTTCCTTGGCTGGGAGGATATTGTCATAGACTCTGACGATCAATTTTTCTGTGACCGCAGTCTCTCCGGCTTGCACTTCAGCACAGCTACTGGCTGGCGTCCGCCAACCTGGGAAGCCATGCTGCAGGGCCTGGCAATGGAATGGCCGCGCTATGCGGATCTTTATGTTCAAAAATAGGATGGTACAGAAAGAGGCTTTTAGAAATCCATATGGACTTTTTGTTGCTTTGGTATTTTCGTGGTGGATGGTTCCCATATGTGCCATGCAGTATGAATTTGAAAAACAACCGCAGTAAAGGATAAAACAATGTCTTTCTTCGATGATAAAGTGATTTTGATCACCGGCGGGACCGGATCCTTTGGCAAGAAGTTCATCCAGGCCCTGCTCAGGGAACATAAACCGGCCAAGGTGATTATCTACAGCCGTGACGAGCTAAAACAGCATGAAATGCGACAGGCGGGTTTCGATTCCCCCAATCTACGCTACTTCATTGGCGACGTCCGTGATCGAGCGCGGCTGGAGCGTGCTTTCCACGCTGTGGATATCGTTGTTCACGCGGCGGCACTTAAGCAGGTGCCGGTCTGTGAATATAATCCGCAGGAGGCTATTAAAACCAATATTGGTGGTACCAGCAACGTGATCGAAGCTGCAATAGATACGGGTGTGAAGCGGGTCCTGGCCTTAAGTACCGATAAAGCTGTCAATCCCATCAATTTGTATGGCGCAACCAAGCTGGCCGCTGAAAAACTTGTGGTGCAGAGCAATGCCTACGCAGGAAGTGGCGTCACACGCTTAAGCTGTGTGCGCTATGGAAACGTGGTTGGCAGCCGTGGCAGTGTTGTGCCTGTCTTCATCGAACAGCGCAAAAAAGGCAGGATCACAATCACCGATGAGCGCATGACTCGCTTCTGGATCACGCTTGACCAAGGTGTGCATTTCGTGCTGAACTGCATCGAACAAATGCAGGGCGGTGAAGTATTCGTGCCCAAAATCCCCAGCATGAAGATCACTGATCTGGCCAAAGCGGTTGCCCCCGAGTCAAAGGTGAATGTGGTTGGCATTCGCCCGGGCGAGAAATTGCACGAAGTGCTTATTTCAGAAGATGAAGCGCGCACGACTGTGGAACTGGAAAAGATGTATGTTGTCCAGCCTGCCGAATCATTCTGGTTTGGTCATACCTGGGAGCAGCAGGGTCAATCCCTGCCTGATGGTTACCGTTTCGCCAGCAACACGAACAGCGAGTGGCTGACCATCGATGGCCTAAAGGAAATCATTGCGCCGATTGAGCGCGGCCAGATCGATGACTGAACCCCAAGCTTCACGAAAGTTGAAACCATGAAAATCCTGACCGTGTTGGGGACGCGCCCCGAGATCATCCGCCTGAGTCTCGTGATTGAAAAACTCGATTCCATTTGTGACCATTTTCTGGCGCATACCGGGCAAAACTATGACCCAAACCTGAACGACATCTTCTTTCAGCAGTTGGGCGTCCGAGCTCCGGATGTTTACCTGGATGCGAAGGGCCCATTTGGGGAACAAGTGGGCATCATCCTGAGCAGGATCGAGCAGGTGATGCTGGCCGAAAAGCCGGATAAATTTCTCGTCTTGGGTGATACCAACAGCGCGCTGGCGGCCATCGTTGCCAAACGGCTGGGGATCCCGGTGTACCACATGGAAGCTGGAAACCGTTGTTATGATGATCGCGTGCCTGAGGAAGTGAACCGGCGCATCATAGACCATTGCAGCGATGTCCTGATGCCTTATACAGAACGCAGCCGCCAGAATTTATTGCGCGAGGGTATTGCAGGTCAGCGCATCTATGTCACCGGCAACCCGATTCTGGAAGTGATCAAACATTACCAGCGGCAGATTGATAACGCAGGGGTTTTCGACAGGCTCAATGTAGCGCCCCGGGAATACTTCCTTGTCACTCTGCATCGCGCCGAAAACGTGGATGGTGAAGCCCGCCTGAAGCAATTTGCAGACGCGCTCGATCAGATTCAAAAACAACATAAATATCCGGTTATCGTCAGCACCCACCCGCGTACGCGTTCACGGCTCGAAGCATTTGGGATCACGGTCAATAACCCTGCTATCCGTTTGATGGAGCCATTCGGGTTCTTCGACTTTGTGGCACTGGAACAAAAAGCTTTCTGCGTTCTTTCAGACAGCGGCACAGTTCAGGAAGAATGTGCCATCTTTAAAGTGCCCAACGCGACCTTGCGCGATGTTACCGAGCGTCCGGAAACAATAGAATGCGGCAGTAATATCCTGACCGGAGCCGACCCAACTCAGATCCTTGACTGTGTGAATACGGTGCTTTCTCATACGGCGAACTGGAGTCCTCCAGTGGAATATCTGGTTGAGAACGTCAGCCAGACGGTAATCAAAATTCTAATGGGGTATAAACATAGTTAGATGCTGTCCAAACCATTGGTAACCATTATGACCCCCGTGTACAATGGGGCGGCTTATCTGGAAGAATTGATCGTTAGTGTGCGCGATCAGGATTATCCGCATGTGGAACATCTGATTATTGATGATGGCTCCACTGATAATGGGGCCACGCTCGAAATACTCGGAAGATATCCTCATCTTCGCTGGTGGAGTCGCCCAAATCAGGGGCAGTATGCCACCATGAACGAAGGGTTGCAGGCCGCGCAGGGAGAACTGATCTGTTTTCTTAGTGTGGATGACATGCTTGTGCCCGGTGCGATAACAAGGGTAGTGGATCTTTATCTCTCGCATCCCGCGCTGGATGTTATCTACGGAAAAGTGCTTTTTGTCGATCGGCATGGCGAACCGTACCCAATGTTGTTTCGGCGGACCCCCTTATGGAGTTATCCGTATTTTGCACATATTTCCCACTCGTCTCTATATGTGCGCAGATCTGTTCTCATCTCGCGCAGCCTTCTTTTCCGCACGGACTACAAGTACGTCGCTGACTATGAGTGGATCATTCGCCTGATGGAAAATCAGTTGGAGTTTTGTTTCCTGAATGAATCACTCTCCAAAATTCGCAAACATGATGAACAACTAACCGCAAAGTTTCACGCTGTAATGAAAACAGAAAAGGACCAGGTGCTGAAGGAGCACGGCATTAACCGCGTTGCCATTGCCTTATTTGCTCTTCTGGATATGATCCTCAGCGGATTCTCCACACTTTTTTCCCTGCGAAAAACCGGATTAAGAGGATTAAAGCTTACATTGCAGCGCTGGTATCATAAATACTGGCGTCGTTGATGCTCTCTGCATGGAAGGGATTGCTTTAAGCAAATATGCATACAAATTAGCTGGCAGGTGATATTTTTGTGGCGATATGTTCCAGTGCTTTGCTGACAGTTTTTTCCCACGTGAATAATCTGGCTTGATCGAATCCTTTGCGCCTCAGCTCGGACCTCAAGCCTGCATCCGTGGCCAGACGGATCAGCCCTTCTGCAATGGACTCGCTCGAATGAGCATTCACCATAAGTGCGGCATCCCCCGCGATTTCGGGCAGGGAGGTCTCGCTGGAAGTAATTACGGGTGAGCCGCATTGGAAGGCTTCCAGTACGGGTAATCCGAGGCCTTCGAACAGGGATGGATAGATTGTGAACTGAGACAATGTATAAAGGGCGGCCATCTCTTCGAATGGAACCTTGCCAAGCTGGTGGATACGTTCTGAAATCGAACCACTGAGACGCTGGATGACTTCATCTGCATTCCAGGAAACGCTTCCCGTGAAATACAAATGATGGGGAATTTTATCCTTCACTGATTCAAAGGCATCCAGCAGGCGCGGGAAATTCTTCCGAGGCGAAATGCTGGTAGGAAAGAAGATGAAAGGTTCCTCGAGTTTGTAACGCATCCGTACATCGTTTAGAACTGACTTATCCTCCACGGGCCGGTAGGATTCTGAGGCGGCTCCAAAGATGTTCAATACCTTTTCCGGCGGTGTGTGAAGCAATCGGATAACATCCTGCCGTGTGTGCTCCGATATGGTAAAGATACTGACCGCCTTGTTTGCCGAGAATCTCATTGCCCATCTCATGTAAATTGTGTTAAGTCTTTTATAAGGGTCTAGAGCGCCATAAAAATATCCAAGGTCGAGCATAATGGGGATCGCCTTGCAGGGAGGGGAGATCGAAATCGTTCCCTTGGGGAAGATGGTGAGTGAGATGCCATCCCGTTTCATTTGTCGTGGCAGCAGAACATGATCCCAAAGGAGAATATTCGAACCCGGGACCACGTGTTCCAGCGCATCTTCAAAAAACCCAAACGAGTCTGAACTGTTATAATAAACGTGGATTTCGTAATCTCGTGCCTGGCGGATGAATTCCCGCGTGAAATCTTCAATATAGGAATTAGGTCCGCTAAATACCTTGCCCAGCCCGCGGGCAGAAATCCCGATTCTTGGTTTGGAGTTCATAGGAATATCTTGCATCCGTATAATACCATATGGCGTAATTGTGAATAATACGTGGATACAGGCGCGTCATTTCTATACAAGCGCAGGTGTTGCAAGCGCACACTACTGGCGTCCAATGTAGTGTTTTGAACTGAGATCGAGTTTTCCCGGAAAGCAGGCAATCTTTCAGGGATAAGTAAAACGTTACGATGAATCGATCACTTCTTACAAGGTCCGAAAATACTCTGTTACTGCTTGCGGTCGCCTGGGTACTCTATGGAGCCTACAGGGAGTTCTACAGCATTGCCTGGGGTTCCGGAATTTGGCTGGGACAATTTTCCTTCAAATGGGCGCTGGCCTTTTTTGTTTTTGTCCTCTTTTGTGTTTCTTGCCTGGGCGCTGCTGCAGCGACACTCTGGTCTCCTCATAGATCGGCACCGATCTTTCATCGTCTCTCGAACTTTCGCGAGCGTTTGAGCCTTGTCCGCTGGGTTTTGGCCATCCTGGCCTTGATCGTCCCTGCATGGATTCTTCAATATACCTTTTATGGAGCAGTCCTATACAGACCCTGCTTGCGCATTCTGCTTTGGGGCCTGTCTACGCTTTTGCTGGGAAGTCTTTTGACCCGGGGAACCAAACAGTTGTTGACCTGGCCCTATCTTCTGGCTGCGCTCGTGTTGACAGGCGGTGTATTCAATTTTGTTGCGCCTCTGGCAGAGGTGACCAGTTATCCATTTTCACTCGGATGGTCTGAAGGAAACCGTCTATGGGATTATTCGGTGTTGTTGGGACGTGATCTTTATGATTATCCTGCGCATAAGCCCATCCCGGTTTTGCTGGATGTTGGCAGGCAATTTATGGGCGGCATCCCGTTTCTCCTTCCCGGTGTTACGATTTGGCAGGCTCGTTTATGGATTGCGTTGACAAATATCGTTCCCTATTTGATTCTTGGATGGATCGCGTTCAGGCTGCCCAGGAAGTATTTCCTTCCCTGGGTACTGGCCGGGATCTGGGCATTTACTTTTGTAAGACAAGGCCCGATTCACCCGCCGTTATTGTTAAGCGCCATTCTTGTTGCTTTAGCTTGGGGCCAATCCCTATGGATTGCAATTCCATTGGTCATCGTATCCAGTTACTTCGCCGAGGCCAGCCGTTTTACTTGGATGTTTGCACCGGGCATGTGGGCCGGGATGCTCGAGTTAAGCGGCGTTGTCTATCCAAATGGGATTCTCGGTCGCAAAGCCTGGACAAGGGCAGTCTCAGTAGGGCTTGCTGGGCTCTTTGGTGGCTATTTCGCCCCCAAATTAATTCCCTCTGCAATAAGCTGGCTTACATCATTTGGAGCACAACCACAGAGTGAGATTATTGCCGATTTGGGGAATCAGGTAGGAGGACCTGTACTTAGCACGGGAGTCTCTGCTCAGCCCCTACTTTGGTATAGATTATTTCCCAATGCTACATTGGAGTACGGCATTCTAATGAGTCTGTTACTGGCAATTGCTCCTCTGGTTGTTGTTTTGATCCACCTTTCCGCGACTCGTCGTTGGGTTCTCACTGCCTGGCAAAAGCTAGCCATTATTTTGCCCTTGCTCGCTTTTCTCGTGGTTGGTTTGATCGTTAGTGTGAAGATCGGTGGAGGTGGGAACCTGCATAATCTGGATATGTTCATCATCGGACTTCTCTTTGCAACTGCGATAGCATGGCGTAATGGAGGTCGTGAATGGATCGAGCAGGCGTCCACATCGCCTGGATGGGTTCGAATGATGATTTTGTTGATGATCATTATCCCAGGTCTTCAGCCGCTGCTGAGTCTGACACCCATTTCGATCTCTGACGATATGTCAGCGGTTATGACGTTAGCGGACATACCGCCTGCGGGCGCTTTACCCGATACCCTTCCATCCGAACAGGATACGATGAAAGCTTTGGAGAGAATCCGTTGGGAAGTGGAGATTGCTGCTTCCAGCGGAGATGTTCTTTTCATAGATCAACGCCAGCTATTGACTTTCGGATATATAACGGGGGTCCCACTCATCCCCGAATACGATAAAAAAGTACTTATCAATCAGGCAATGAGTGAGGATTCTCAATATTTTCAGAGCTTCTATCAGGATCTGGCATCTCAGCGTTTCTCATTGATCATTTCCAACCCCTTGCACATGCGTATCCAGACTGATACGGATGATTTTGGCGAGGAGAACAATGCCTGGGTAAAGTGGGTTTCAACGCCGGTCTTGTGCTATTACGAACCCATAGCCACCTTGAAGAAGGTGACAGTTCAGCTTCTGGTGCCCCGTCAGGATATATCTGCCTGTGATCAAATGCTTCCATTGGTTGAAAATGAATAACTCTCGACTTCGTTGTGCGCGATAAATTTGAGTTGGAAGCGTCTTGCAGGTTGGCCGCTGACGGTCAAGATCGGCTCGAATTCAACCTGCGGGACGTTGCTTTCAACTTGTTTGAAGTGCACCCAACTCATATAGTTAATATGGAATCCCTTTATCTAAATCTGTCATATCTTCTACCTCGCCTTGCCCGCCACTTCCTTCCCGAAAAATTAGTTCGCGCTTTGCTTTTGTATGGCTGGATCATTCGCCCTGGC
>Ga0209431_10004699_pt1 | contig 10691 bp, 8 predicted proteins | sample RifCSP13_3_FD_184021 | JGI IMG/M metagenome (GOLD analysis project Ga0209431, IMG submission 184021) | Soil microbial communities from Rifle, Colorado - Rifle CSP2_sed 13_3 (SPAdes) (version 2) | ecosystem: Environmental > Terrestrial > Deep subsurface > Rock core/Sediment | place: Rifle... | reverse complement strand
CCGGCCGTACAGCCCCGAGGTCCCCGAGAATCGCCACGGGACCCCGGCCAGGTTCAGGCTCCGGACGATCGGGTCCGCGTCGGCGTTGGCCCGGACGAGGATCGCGTGGTCCCGGGGCGCGACACCGGCCTCGATGCGTAGGCGCAGCTCGGCGGCGATCCAGTCCGCCTCCTCCGCCCCGCTCGCGAAGGCAAGCCGGCGAACCGGCGGGGCGGACGGGACCGACCGCTCCGGGCGCAGGTGCTTGGAGATGCCGACGCGAGATTCGAGGCGCTCCGGGTCGTTGAACCGGACGAGCCGATGGGCCGCGTCCAGAATCGGGGCGACGGACCGGTAGTTCCGCCGCAGGACGACCGTCCGGGCCCCGCGGTGGCGCTCCCGGAACTCGAGGATGTTGCTGATCGCGGCCCCCCGGAAGCGGTAGATCGACTGGTCGTCGTCGCCCACGACGGTCACGTTCCGGTGGGGCTCGGCGACGATCGCGACGAGCGCCGACTGGGCCCGGTTCGTGTCCTGGAACTCGTCGACGAGGACGTATCGATAGCGGGCCTGGACGGTCGAGCGTATCGCCGCCGACTCCCGGACGAGCCGGAGCGCGAGGGCGACCTGGTCGCCGAAATCGATCGCGCCGCGCTCGGCGAGGAGGGTCGTGTAGCGCTCGAAGGCCCGGGCGAGCTCGGTCTGCCGCCTCGCCGTCTCGAGCGCCGCGGCCACGGCGTCGATATCGGCCGCGCCCGCGTCCGAGGTCCGCGCCAGCGCCGCCTCCCCGGCCGCGGCCTCGGCCGCGAGGCCCGCGGCGTACTCCGCGTAGCGGTCCGGGCTGACGTCCTCGTCGCGGGCCCGGGCAAAGAGGCTGGCGACCGCGCCGAGGAAGCGGGTCGGATCGCCGAGGGGCAGGTACTCGTCCAGGCCAAGCTCGAAGAGCCGCTCCCGGAGGAAGACGATCGTCTCGGCCCTCGTCAGGACCCGCGCGTCGGGCGAGCGCCCGGCCTCGTAGGCGAACTCGCGGATGAGCCGGTCGCCGAAGGCGTGGAAGGTGGAGATGCTCGTGTCGGCGAAGCCGTAGGGCACGAGCCCGTCGACCCGGGCCTGCATCTCGTTGGCCGCCTTGTCCGTGAAGGTCAGGGCCAGGATCTCGGACGGCAGCGCCCGCCGGGTCGCGATGAGCCAGGCGATGCGGCGGGTGATGACCTCGGTCTTGCCGGTGCCCGGCCCGGCGACGACGAGGAGCGGGCCCTCGCCGTGGGTGACGGCCCGGCGCTGCTCCGGGTTGAGCCCGCCGAGGAGAGCCTCGAGGCCCGGGTCCACCGCGGCCGGGTGGTCGGCGAGCGGACCGAAGCCCGCCCAGACCGGGATCTGCTCCAGGGTTACGGGGCCGCGCCGCGCGCGCGTGCGCCTCACGGCCGGGGCCACGACAAGCGGCGGGTGGCTCGCGGCGACCGCGAGGCGCGTGGTGGGGCGACGGGACGGGTCGGGGGCAGGTCGGTCCATGGACGCAGGATCGGCGCCGGGCGTGCCACCTCCGCTGGCACGACGCGCTCCGTCAGCCCGCGGCGCGAGCGGGCGGCGCCGTCGCGATCCGGAGCGCCTGGGCCTCCTCCTCCGAGAGGGCCGTCTCGGCCTTGCCCCCGGCGACGGCCTTGGCGTAGATCCGGGTCCCGCCCCGGGCGTGCAGGCTGCTCATCACGAAGCCGTCGCCGTGGACATCGAGGAGGGCGAGGGCGAAGCTCTGGTTGCCGCCGGTGTCCTCGAACGGGTTGAACCGGACCAGCCCGACGCGGGAGAAGGCGAGCTTGAGATCGCGCTCCAGGATCGCGGTCCGGGCCTCCACGGCATCGATGTCGCGGACGACCTCGTGGACGCGGGTCAGGTGGGCCTCGAGGATGGCCTCGAGGCTGCGCTCGTCGCTGCCGCGGGTGAGCGCCGCGAGCCGGGACCGCAGGCGGCCGATTCGGCGGGCCTCGACGATGGCGAGGACGAGGAGCAAGAGCGTCGCGATCGCGAGCCCGGCGACGATCGAGCCGAGGTTGTCGCGAACGATGGCGTCGAGGTCGATGGCCGGGCCTCCAGGGCGGTCCGATTCGGGGTCGATCGGCTGTCCGATCGAGTCTAGCGCCGCGCGCTTGGCCGGGACTCACCAGCCCGCCGGTGTATCCTTCCCGCCCGGCGGCACCCCTCTCCCGCCGCTCGCCCGGAGGCCCGGCGCGGCCGAATCGCAGGAGCACCAACGGTCCATGGCCAAGCGAACCCGCTATCCCGGCCGCCCGACGGCCCGTCCCGGCGCCCGCAAGCCCGGCGCAGCGCCGGGCAGCAACGGCGTCCGCGCGTCGGCCACGTCGCCCGGGTCATCCGCACTGCGAACCGGTGGGCTGACCCAGGCCGAGCTGGACCGTGCGGCCCAGATCGAGGCCGAGCTCGTCGCTCGCGAGAAGGCCGCGATCGCCGAGAACGCCCGGCGCCGGGCCCGATCGGCCCGCGTCGACGTCACCCTCGTGAGCGACCCGGGAACGCCGCTCTCGGTTCGTGCCGCCCACGAGTACGCCTACGTGGCCCGCGACGTCCGCAGGATCGTCGTCACCGGGGTCCTGATGTTCTCGATCCTGGCGGCCCTCTGGATCCTCGTGAACGTCGTCGGGGTCGGCCCAGCCCAGTAAGGGCCGCAGGGCGCCGGGCCTCGCGCGTGGACAGAGCGTGCATAAGGGGCTACCGGAAGCTGAACATCTCCATATACTCACCTGTCCGGGCGTCAAGCACGACGTTCAACTCCGTCGCCTGCGGTTGGTCCCGACGCAGCTCCATGGGCATGTGCCTTCCGCCAAAGACCGGTTGCGGGACACCGCGCAAACGGACAATCCAGGCTGGTACGTCGGCGTAGTCGAGGGCAATCGAGCCATCAGTGAGCTCGACTCCGCGGACGGTATCGGTGAACGCAACGTATTGGACGGAGGCGTCCTTCGGATTCGGAGCCAAGCCTGCCGCGTACGACATCGCAAGATCAAGCGCCTTCTCCGCGGTTATCAACGGGGCCGTCTGAGGCGGCCCTCTCAGCTCGAAGCGGCCATCGAGCGTCTCAGGAATATCGTATCCACTCACGAGGGGAGGGTGGGCCGCACCGCCCGACGCGCTGACGTACCCGGCTACGACGACTACGGCGCCAACGAACACCAGGACCAGGACTCCCCGGGTCGACCGACTTCTCATGTCCGAGTCCTCATGCCAGATTTCAGTTCAGGGGATCGGTCCAGATTCCGAAGAGCGTGGTACTGCTGCAGCAATTGTGATAGCGAGGACCCTCCGCGAACCATGACGCCTTGGACGATGGAACTGAAACCCACGCACCGTCGGTGGTGCGAGCGTATTGGACCTGCGAGAAGACCGCATGGGTTGCTGCCGTACCCGGCATGTTGTCTTGGAGACGGTGTGTCTCGCCGAAGAATTGGGTGTCCCACGGCTTGTCCCACCATGTGTTCGGGTCAAACGTCGTCGTGTCGTAGATTGTGCTCCCGACCCACATCCTTACCCGGTGTATGGTCGTCAAGTACTTGGTGGTATAGGTCTGTCCGCTTGCAGGCGGCCCACCCCAAACCGTGTGCGGCACTTCAGCCATCGTCCTTCGCCACTGCGAGAAATACCGGTTAGGTGTCGTGGTCAGCCGAGTGTAACCAGATTGCGCATATCCGCCGTCCGGGTCTGAAAACTCTGTCGCCAACATCGACCAGGCGCTAGAGAGGCCGTCATTTGCTCCCCAACACGGGTCGCCCACGTTCGATGTGACGTACCCCTTGCGCCGTAACTGGGCAGGTCGAAGGTCTGGAATCCGTTGAAGTAGAACGACGTGGAACCTGAGCATTGCGGCGCCGCCGTCAGCGCCGGGGGTACGGCCAACGAGACCGCAAGGAGCAACACCACCGCCCGACGGACCGTAATCCGGGGCCGCCAGCGTGTCGCCCCCACAGCGACGCCAACCCGAATATTCATGATCCCGGCCCCCTCTACGAAGTTGTGCGAGTCGTCGACTTCCTGTCCTCCCTGACATCGGCAGGCCTAGCACTCTCGACCCCCAGGGTCAAGATGCTTCCAGCACGTTCGAGGTCTCCTGCCCGTGGCCCTGGAGTGGCGGGCAGAATGAGCGGCCGTCGTGTGGCTCCGCCAGGAGCGACTCGGATAGGGCAGGCTGTCAGTGCCATCGTTGAGCTCAACGTGCTTCCGGCCACGAGAACCGCTAAGAAACCACATCGGTTTCCCCCTCGATACGCGGGTTCAGCGCAGGTCGGGAGCCCCGCTCGAGGCCCGCCACTCGGGGGTCGCCACGGACGCGAGAGGTCGTCATCCGACAACAGGCATCGATACGTGCTGTTAAGAGGCCCCCCTCGGTAGACTGGCCCCTATGCCGACGACACGGACAAAGGCGGTCGGAGCCAGACCCGTCCCCCTATTTCAGCCGCCGCCCGAGCGGCAGCCACTGGCCGCCCGGATGCGGCCGCGAGACCTCGACGAGTTCGTCGGCCAGGAGCACCTCGTCGGGGAGAAGGGCCCGCTCAGTCGCGGCGTGGCCCGCGGTCACCTCGCCTCGCTGCTCCTGTGGGGGCCGCCGGGCACCGGCAAGACATCACTGGCTCGCCTCCTCGCGGCCGCGGTCGGGGCGGAGTTCGCGACGCTCTCGGCGGTCATGTCCGGCGTCGCCGAGGTCCGGGCCACGATCGCCGAGGCCCAGGAACGCCTGACCCTCAACGGCCAGCGGACGGTCCTCCTCATCGACGAGATCCATCGCTTCAACAAGGCCCAGCAGGACGCCCTCCTGCCGCATGTCGAGGACGGCACGATCACCCTCGTCGGTGCCACCACCGAGAACCCCTACTTCGAGGTCAACTCGGCCCTCCTGTCGCGGCTTCGCGTCTGGCGCCTGGAGCCGCTGGCCGACGAGGACGTTGCGGCGATCGTCCGGCGCGCCCTCGCCGACCAGGAGCGCGGGCTCGCCGGCGAGCTCGGTCCGAAGGGCGGGGTCGAGCTGTCGGCCGAAGCGTTCGACCACCTCGTCTCCATCTCGGGCGGCGACGCCCGCACGGCGCTGAACGTCCTCGAGGGCGCGGCCGCCCTGGCCGAGGCCGCGGATCGGCGCGACGGCGATGGCCGCGTCTCCCCGAGCCTGACCGACGTCGAGGAGGCGGCCCAGCAGCGGATCCTCGCCTACGACCGCGCCGGCGACGGCCACTACGACACCGTCTCGGCGTTTATCAAGAGCCTCCGCGGCAACGATCCCGACGCTGCGGTCTACTGGCTGGCGGCGATGATCGCGGCTGGCGAGGACCCGCGCTTCATCGCCCGGCGCCTGATCATCAGCGCGTCGGAGGACGTCGGGAATGCCGACCCGCGCGCCCTCCAGGTGGCCACGGCCGCAGCCTTCGCCCTCGACTGGATCGGCCTGCCCGAGGCTCAGTACAGCCTCGCCCAGGCCGCGACCTATATCGCGACAGCCCCGAAGTCGGACCGCTCCGGGGCGGCCTATTTCGCCGCCGCCGGCGACGTCGAGGCTATGGGCTCGCTGTCCGTCCCGCTGCACCTGCGGACGGCCGGCGACCGGCGGATGAAGCACCATGGGATCGGTGTGGGCTACCGGAACCCTCACGAGTTCGAGGGCGCCGACGTCGACCAGCAATACCTGCCCGACGAGCTGGCCGAACGCCATTACTACCGTCCGACCGACCAGGGATACGAGTCGACGATCTCCGAACGGATGGCCCGCCGGGCCGCGGCTCGCGAGGCCGCCCGCGAGGCCGGACGGACGCCCCGAAACGCCATCCCTGGGCCCGAGATCAAGCGCTCCGACGTCATCCGGAAGCGCGAGGAGAGCCGTAAGCGCCTGGCCGAGACGCAGAAGAAGGACGCGGCCGGTTAAGGTGCCGAGCCCGTGAAACGAATCGGCGGGCGCGCAGATCGCCGGCGGAACGAGATCGTCGGCTCGGGCGTCATCTGATCGTGTCCGGGAACATGTTGCCTGCGGTCACGCGGTTGGTCGCCGCACTGCTGCTGGTCGCCGCCTGTTCGGCACTGGCGAACGATCGCGGACAGCCGACGGGTGGTCGCGGTCCGAGTGCCTCGCCCTCAGCTCGTCCGTTGATAGTGCCTTCCGAGAATGAGGGACCACCGCAGCCTCAGTGCCCTGATTTCACCCCTCCTCCATATGACGAGCTGCGGCCGGTGCCGGGGATCGCGGTCCGGGTGATCGACAGAGCGCACTTTGAGATCACAAATGCAACGACCTGGACCTACTTTGGCCGGGTCATGAGCTGGGTGACGGAGGACGAACTTGTCTGCGGTCGAGGCGTGATCGGGCACGACTCGCCGGTAGGGCGAATCGGCCCCGGCGAGACAATCGAGTGGTCGGACGGAAGCACCGTGGATGTTCCGGTAACCGTGGAGATCTGGGACCATCCCTGTGGCGAAGGCTGTGACGGGGCGCCGATCGGAGCCTACCTCCTGCCCATCTCCCCACTGGAACCCGCACCAGGATCGACCTGATCGACAGCCCCGGCGGGCGCTAGTCGCGACCCGTGATCGTCGCGACATCGGCCTCGTTGCCCTCCGGGTCGGCGAGGGTCCACCAGGCCGGGACGGCCCGGTCGAAGGCCATCCTTCCGCCCGCCGCCAGGGCCGCCCGGACCCGGGACTCGGCCTGCTCGAAGGGCACCCAGACCGCAACGTGCATGCCGCGGTCGCCCGACGCCGGCTTCCCGACCTCCTCGAACCGGATCCCCCGGGGCCCGACCCCGGGGGCCGATGTCCTCGGCCGGGCTGTCGCGTTGGGGCCAGCCTAGCCGCCCGACGGGACTCGATGTGTCAACTTTGGACCGTGCGCCCTCCCAATCCACCGATATCGATCGCCCGCGCGTCGCGCGACGCCGGGCCCATCCGTCGATGACCCGATGACCCTCGCCCGCCGCCTGATCGACCGGGTGTTCCCGCGCGGCGCCCTGATCCTCTCGACGCTGACGCTCGGCTACTTCGCGATGGGCCTCGTCCGCAACCGCGCCCTCGCGACGACGTTCGGTGCCGGCCCCGAGCTCGATGCCTACAACGCGGCCTTCCGGATCCCCGAGATCGCCCTCGACGTCCTCGTCGCGGCCGGGCTCACGGCGCCGTTCGTGCCGATCTTCAACAGCCTCCGCCTGCGCGACGAGCCGGCCGCCCACGATTTCGGCCGGACGGTCCTGACCGTGGCCGTGCTCGTGATGTCGGTCGTCGTCCTCGGCCTGTTCCTCGTCGCGCCCTGGACGGTCGACGTCGTCGCCCCATCCTTCGACATCGCGACCCGCGGGCTCTACGTCGAGCTGTTCCGGATCATGTGCGTCACCGCGGTCCTGTTCGCCGCCTCGATCGCGGTCGGCGAGGTCCTCGTCGCCCACCAGCGATTCCTGTTCTACGCCCTCGCCCCGATCCTCTACACCGGCGGGATCGTGGTGGGCACGGTTGTCGGAGGCGAGCGCTACGGGATCCACGCGACGGCGGTCGGGGCCGTCGCCGGGGCCGTCGCGCACCTCGGGATCCGGGTCGCCGGGCTGTGGCGGACGCCGTTCCGGATCCGTTTGCGCCTGCACGTCCGGAGCGCGCCGTTCCGCGAGTTCGTCCGGTTGATGCTGCCCCGGATGGTCAGCCACCCGATCGACCCGCTGACCCTCACCTTCTTCACCAACCTCGGCTCGTCGTTCGGGATCGGGGCGATCACGTCGTTCAACTTCGCCTCCGACTACCAGGTCGTGCCGGTCAGCCTCATCGGGGTGTCGTTCTCACTGGCCGTCTTCCCGGCCCTGGCCGCGGCCTACGGCGCGAACGACGGCGTCACCTTCCGGGCGATCCTCCGCCGGAACGTCATCACGATCGGCGGGCTCACGGTCCTGGCCGCGATCGCCGTCGCCGTCCTTGCCCGGCCGCTCGTCGAGATCCTCATCGGCGGCGGTGAGTTCGGCCCGGACGACGTCGATCGGACGGCCACGGTTCTCACCGCGTATGCCCTCGCGATCCCGCTCGATAGCCTGTCGTATCCGCTGTCGCGGGCCCTCTACGCGACCCACAACACGATCCTCCAGGTGATCGCCTCGATCGCCGGGTTCGGGACGATCGTGGCGATGGGTCTCGCCCTCGCGGGTCCGGTCGGGATCGTGGCGATCCCCCTCGCCGCGGCCGCCGGCGGCGCCGTCAAGGTGGCCCTCCTGACGCTGTTTCTCGTGCCACGGGTGCGACGGATCGGGGCCGGCATCGCCTGAGCTCGAGGGCTCCAGACTGCGAGTCTGGGATTCCTGCGTCGCGCGGCGCAGGTGGGGCCTTATGGGGCTCCAGGTGTCGAATCGCAGACCTAGGGTCTCGAAACCACGCTCGGCGGCCATCGGACGCGGGCGCGCCGCAGGAAATCAAGACTCCGGGTCCAGCCGGACGCCGCGGCCGCAGGCCCGCGGGGACTCGTGCCCTAACCGTCGGCGCCGAGCCCCAACGACAACGTCGGGATCATCACGATGAACCGGCCGTCGCGATCCGGGTATTTGCCCTCGGGGCGCTTCCAGGGCAGGAAGTTGCGGACCATCTCGGCCTGGTCCTGGAACGTGCCGGGCGGGTCCGACGGGCCCCAGATCGAGGAGATGTCCGGGTACCACGGGTCCAGGACGTAGGCGCCGCTGACGACCGCGTCGGGGAAGATCGAGGGGTTGGCGTCGGCCCGAAAGCCGCTCATGACCCAGGTGTGGGCGCCGCGCCAGGCGAGCAGCACCACCGGTGCGCCGGTCGCCTCGATCGCGACGGCCGAGCCCCGCAGCGCATCCTCGCGGGTCTCGTAGGCGTGGATCTCGTAGCCCGGGACCCCGTACGCGGCGAGCGCCTCCGACATCGCAGCCGGGCCCCAGCCCCCGTTGTGGCTGTCGTCGTAGCTCTCGAACTCGTGAACCCGGCCGGCGATCTCGCGCTGGACGTCATCGGTGGCATCGACCTGCCCGTGCATGGCAAGGACGATCGTGATGCCCGCCGGCGCGCACCACGTGTCCTTGATCTCATGGGAGAAGACCGCGTTCGGGTCCCCGGCAATCACGACGTCGACCGGAACCCGGACCGGGGTCGGCTCGGGCGTGGGCTCGAGCGTCGGGGTCGCCTCGGGCGGGAGGGTCGGTGCCCGCGTCGGCCTCGCCGTCGGCGCGGCCGACGGGCTGGGCGTGACGACGACAGTGGGCACGGACGAGCGAATCGGCACGGGCCCGGCGATGAACCGGTCGACGCGATCGAGGACGCGCTCCCATCGATCGCCCGCTCCAAAGGCATCGGTCCAGATCGCGGTCGTCCCGACGACGGCGAGAGCGAGGCCGATCGCGCCGATCGCGCGCAGGACGCGCCGGCGCCGCCGCGGCGGGGCGGTCATCCAGGGCTGCGGCGAGCGCGACTTGATCGTTCCGGGCATGGTCCGTTTCTCGACGAGCGAGCGATCCATCATGCGACGTCCGGGCAAATCGGGTCGCCGTCCGCGATGCAGGCTCGGCCGTCGCATGCGACCATCGGACCTGCGTCGAGACCAGCTGCCTGGAGACCGCAGTGACCCGCTTCGAGCCCAACCTCCGGATCCCCGGCCCGACATCCCTGCCGCCCAGCGTGCGCGAGGCCGGCGCACGCCAGATGATCAATCACCGAGGTCCCGAGTTCGCGGCGATGCTCAGCCGGATCCGGGACGCGATGCGACCGTATTTCGGCACGTCCGGCGACATCGCAGTCCTGTCCTGCGCCGGCACCGGCGGCCTCGAGGCGGCCGTCGTCAACGTCCTCTCCCCCGGCGACCGCGTCCTCGGCGTCTCGATCGGGGCGTTCGGCGACCGGTTCGCGAAGATCGCCGAGGTCTACGGCGCCGACGTCGACCGGATGAGCGCCGAGTGGGGCCACGCCGCCCGCGCCGACGAGCTCCGCGAGCGCCTCCGAGGCGGCACCTACCGGGCCGTCCTCCTGACTCATAACGAGACCTCGACCGGGGTCATGAACCCCATCCCGGAGCTCGCCGCGGCGGTGCGGGCCGAGGCCCCCGACGCCCTGATCCTCGTCGACAGCGTCTCCGCCCTCGGCGCCGTCCCGTTCGCCATGGACGACTGGGGCTGCGACGTCGTCGTTACCGGCTCCCAGAAGGCCTGGATGGCCGCCCCGGGGCTGGCCATGGTCGCGGCGTCGGAGCGGGCCTGGGCGGCGATGGAGACGGCCCGGATGCCCCGCTTCTACCTCGACCTTCGGAAGCACCGCGACAGCGCGGCGAGCGGCGAGACGCCCTGGACGCCGGCGATCGCCGTGGTCTTCCAGGTCGACGAAGGCCTCAAGTTGATGGCCGCCGAAGGCGCCGAGAACGTCTTCGCCCGCCACCGGGCCTGCGCGGCCGCCACGCGCGCCGGCCTCGAGGCCCTCGGGTTCGCCCTCTTCGCCGACCCGGCCGATCGGTCGACCACGGTGACGGCCGCGTGGATCCCCGAGGGGCTCGACTGGAAGGCCTTCAACGGCGAGGTCAAGCGCCGCGGCGTCGTCCTCGCCGGCGGTCAGGGCAAGCTGACCGGCCGGATCTTCCGGGTCGGCCACCTCGGCTCGGTGACCGTCGACGAGATCCTCGGCGCGATCGCCACGCTCGAGGCGGTCTCGGTCACGGCCGGCCGGCCGGTCCAGGCGGGCGCGGGCGTCGCGGAAGA
>Ga0209431_10004695_pt1 | contig 10699 bp, 9 predicted proteins | sample RifCSP13_3_FD_184021 | JGI IMG/M metagenome (GOLD analysis project Ga0209431, IMG submission 184021) | Soil microbial communities from Rifle, Colorado - Rifle CSP2_sed 13_3 (SPAdes) (version 2) | ecosystem: Environmental > Terrestrial > Deep subsurface > Rock core/Sediment | place: Rifle... | reverse complement strand
GAGTTATATTCTCTTTGGAACGGTTGTGTGGCAGATAATAATCAAATATCGTATTAAAAGGCTTTACTTCGCTGGGCAGATTTGAGTGTTATCGGGTTCTGTTTTTCTGTTCCCGTCGGCGGTTCGCCTTGCAAAATATATTAACAAGAATTGTTTTTTGTATATGTAGCCGTTCTTACTTTGAATTTGCGAAGAGTAAGTTTTTATACGGCTTCTCCTGTATAACAGTGTTATAAATTGGTTGGTGAAACAACATGAAGCAAATCTACAACAACGTTATAGAAACCATCGGGAAAACCCCCCTTATACGACTAAACAAACTCACTGCAGGCTTAAAATGCACCGTAGTGGCAAAGATGGAATCGCGTAATCCAGGCGGAAGCGTCAAAGACCGCATATGCCTCAGCATGATTGCAGAAGCTGAAAAACAGGGGCTAATCAAACCCGACAGCGTCATCATAGAACCAACAAGCGGCAATACAGGCATAGGCTTAGCCATGGTCGCCGCCGTAAAAGGCTACCGCCTCATCCTCACGATGCCCGAAACAATGAGCATCGAGAGGCGAAACTTACTGAAAGCCTACGGTGCCGAACTCGTCCTAACTCCAGGACCCGAAGGCATGGGAGGAGCCATCAAAAAAGCCGATGAACTCGCCGCGAACACGCCTAAGTCTTTTGTTCCGCAACAGTTCAAGAACTTGGCAAACCCGAAAATCCACAAAGATACCACGGGTCCGGAAATCTGGAACGACACCGACGGAAAAGTCGACATACTCGTTTCGGGTGTAGGCACAGGCGGCACCATCACAGGCGTCGCACAATACATCAAACCGCTGAAGCCCCATTTCAAAGCCGTAGCCGTGGAACCAGCTGCTTCGCCAGTACTGAGCGGAGGAGTAAAAGGCCCTCATAAAATCCAAGGCATCGGCGCAGGGTTCATCCCAGATGTCTTGAAGCGCGACTTAGTTGACGAAGTCGTGAAAGTAAAAGACGAAGACGCCATGCAAACCGCAAGGGAACTCGCCAAGAAAGAGGGCTTACTCGTAGGAATATCCTCTGGAGCAGCAGTTTGGGCAGCGCTAGAAATAGCGAAGAGACCTGAAAACGAAGGCAAGCTCATAGTCGTCGTCCTGCCTGACACTGGAGAACGTTACTTGAGCACGGTGCTTTTCCAGGAAGTTTCTCCAGCGCCTGCTGTCAACATTTAGCCGTTACGAGAGACGACGCTTCTCTTATATTCCCCTTTTTCCAAATACAAAAGGAAGGGAACGCTAGGTGAGTTCAAACTTGGACCAAACCAAACCCAAAAAGAAACAAGATGACCAAATCTACGCTTGGAACCCAGAAAAAATGCTGGACGCCCTTCTGACCGGGCAGGAGAAGATGCAGAACAATTGGGTCGAGAAAGGCTTACCTAAGCTCGTTGACTGCGTAGTCAAGAACTATGAATCCTTCGGAGGCATGGACCACCTTGAAGGAAAAGACCTTCCATCCAAGAAAATCGTCATCGAAGTTCTCGAAGACCTACTATCAGTGCTTTTTCCAGGATACGTAGGAAATACAGAAATCACCAAAGCCAACATGAAATACGTCCTTGGCAACATCTTAACTTCAGTTTACGACCGACTAACCGTCGAAGTGGAGAAAAGCCTCAAGCAAATCTGCAGAAAAATTATGGAATGTCCAAAAGACGTTTGCCAGAGAAGAGCTCAGGTAGTTGTCAAGAACCTGCTAGAGAAAATCCCAGAAATAAGATCCATGCTCAGCGGAGACATCGAAGCCGCCTACAACGGAGACCCCGCAGCCATGAGCACCGACGAAGTCATCCTAAGCTATCCATGCGTCCTCGCTATTTCAACCTACAGAATAGCCCATGAACTCTACCTGCAAGCGGTCCCGCTTATTCCAAGGATAATGAGCGAGCACGTCCACTCACTCACGGGCATTGATATTCATCCGGGAGCCAAAATTGGCAAGAACTTCTTCATCGACCACGGAACAGGCGTAGTCATCGGAGAAACCACAGAAATCGGCGACAACGTCAAAATCTACCAAGGCGTCACATTGGGCGCTCTAAGTTTCCCCAAAGACAAGAAAGGACGCATCATCAAAGGAAGAAAGAGGCATCCAACAATCGGAAACAACGTGATAATCTACTCAGGGGCTACGTTACTCGGCGCTGACGCCGTGATAAGCGACAACGTGGTCATAGGCGGAAACGCATGGATAACCCAGCCTGTGGAACGAAACATTAGAATAACAATAGCGCCGCCTGAGCAAAAATACAAAAAAGCGGAAACAAGTCCGTAAGAAGCTTAATATTGACTAAATTAGGCGGAAGTTCTCTTTAACCGTAGTCAATGCTACATGTGTGTTTGTCCGCTCAACGAATGGTAAAGTCAACAAACGCTTGGTAAACGCACCTAAATCCTCGCGACTCTTGAATTTGGCAACGATAACTGCGTCTGTCAAGCCCGTCACGTCGTAAACGCTGCACACGTTAGGGATTTTCGCTATCTCACTCTCTGTCTCAACCAGCTTACCTTTAGCAACGGTGATTTCCGTGACGACAGTCAACTCGTACCCGAGTTTCTCATGATCCAGCATCACTGAATAGCCTTTGATTAGTCCATCATCTTCCATTCTCTTGATTCTCGAAAGCACCGTGCCTACGGAAACGCCTACGTTTTTGGCTATTTGTCTGCTCGAGAATCGGGCATCTTCTAAGAGTGCTTTCAATATTTTGCTGTCAATTTCGTTTAACACCATTGTAGATGACTCCTTGCACGTTTTTCCAAAGAGGATAAGGTTTTTGAAACGTTCTTTTAATAATCTCACGATTATATTTATAAACGTTTAGTTTCATATCCCCGCCAAATATCCAGCAGATTTTCACGTTGCAGCGCAGAATCGCAAAATGCCTTGTCGCAATTAACAGAAAAGACGTGACAATGTTAAATTAGTAGATCAAGACACCAATAATAACCGTGAGCTAAGGCAAAATGCAAGCAAAATACGACACTATACTGGTGCTGGACTTCGGAGGACAATACTGCCACCTCATAGGCAGAAGAATCAGAGAACACGGTGTCTATTCAGAAATTGTTCCGCCTGACATCACGGCGGACGGAATTAAGGATCTAAATAAGAAATTTAACGTTAAAGGCTTAATTCTTTCAGGGGGACCGGCTAGCGTTTATGAACCGAACGCGCCTCGGATTGACCCTGCAATCTTGGAGTTGAACCTGCCAGTTTTAGGTTTATGCTACGGACACCAGCTCATCGCCCAAATAGTCAAGGGAAAAGTAAAACCAGCCGCATGCCGAGAATATGGCATCGCAGAGGTCAAAATCGACAAACCCGTGGGCGTTTTGGACGGCTTAGGCAACAAAGAGACAGTTTGGATGAGTCACGGCGACACCGTCTTCGGGTTACCACCTGAATTTGAAGCTTTGGCGCATACAGAAAGCTGCCCCATCGCCGCATACCGACACAAGAAAAAATCCATTTACGGACTGCAATGGCATCCAGAAGTCATACACACCAAAAACGGCGAGCGCATGCTCAACAACTTCATCTTTAACGTCTGCAAATGTAAAGCCAACTGGAAAATGGAAGACCTCATCGAAAAAATGATTAAAGAAATAAAATCGGACGTGGGCGAATCCAAAGCAATAATCGGCTTAAGTGGAGGCATAGACTCTAGCGTCGCTACAGCCCTCGCCGCCCAAGCGCTAGGTGACAAACTCACCGCGGTTTTCGTAGACCACGGATTTATGCGAGAAGGCGAACCCGAAGCAATCCGAGACACATTCCAAAAATTCAAGATCAACTTTGTCATAGCGAATGCACAAACACGTTTCATGGAGAAACTCAGAGGAGTAGCTGAGCCGGAGAAGAAACGCAAAGTCATAGGCGAAGAGTTCATCCGCGTCTTCGAAGAAGAAGCCGACAAATCAGGCGCCGAATACCTAATCCAAGGAACCATTTACCCAGACAGAATCGAATCAGGCTTCAGAAAAAACTCTGAGGTAATAAAATCACACCACAACGTTGCAGGATTGCCTAGTAAAATCAAGTTCAAGAAAATCGTTGAACCCCTCCGCGACTTGTATAAGGACGAAGTCAGAAAAGTCGCCAACATACTCGGCTTACCCAAAGAAATCGTCAACAGGCAACCGTTCCCAGGACCAGGACTTGCAGTCAGAATAATTGGCGAGCTCACAGAGGAAAAAGTGAAAGTAGCAAAAAAAGCTGACGCCGTCGTCCGCGAAGAAATCGAGAAAAACGGCTTAGAAGACAAACTGTGGCAGTATTTCGCCGTCTTAACCGACACCAAAGCCACAGGCGTAAAAGGCGACTCCAGAGCTTACGGTTACGTTGTGTCAGTTAGAGCTGCTGAGAGCCGCGAAGCCATGACCGCCAACTTCGCTCAAATTCCCTACCCTGTTCTCGAAAAAATCTCAACCAGAATCACCAACGAGATTCCAGAAGTAACCCGCGTCGTTTACGACATAACCCACAAACCGCCAGCCACAATAGAATGGGAATAAGCGCTATTTTTCAAATTGTTTATATCCAGAAAGCCATGAATACATAGCGTACTGCCAAAACGGGTGTGAAACCAACTGAAAGCACTTATCCTCATCGGCGGATTCGGCACCAGACTGAGACCACTGAGTTGCACAAGACCAAAAGCACTTTTCCCAATAGTCAATAAACCTTTGCTTCAATGGACCTTCGAGCGACTCGCTGCCAACGGCATCAACGAGGTTGTCCTAGCAGCGAACAGGCTGACAGAATTTTACGTTAAGCAGCAGCGAATCCCAAGATCCGGCATAAAAGTGAAATACTCGCATGACCCACCCAAAATGCCTCTCGGAACCGCTGGACCGATAAAGAAGGCGGAAAAACTCCTAGGACACAACGAGCCTTTCATAGTTTTAAACGGCGACATATTCGCCGACCTTAGCTACAAAGAACTTGTAGAAAGCCACAAGGAGGGAAAAGCCATCGCTACAATCGCGCTTCACGAGGCTGACGACCCAAGCAGGTATGGCGTTGCGGAACTTGCAGAGAACAACCGCATAAGGAGATTTATTGAGAAACCGCCCAGAGGCGCCGCACCGTCCAATCTCATAAACGCGGGAGTTTATGTCCTAAGCCCGAAAGTGTTTGATTACATTTCAGCAGGAAGAGCAGTATCCATGGAACGGGAAGTTTTTCCGAAACTGACGGAAAAAAACGCTCTATACGGTCACCGAGTGACAGGTTTGTGGATAGACATAGGCAAGCCTGAGGAATATCTCCAGACAAACAAAATTCTGCTCGATATGCTGCGCACAAAAACATTGCTCCAGAAAACAAATAATTTCGAGCTGAAGAATCCCGTCGCTCTTGACAAAAGCGTAGCCATAGGGGAAAACTCTGTCATCGGACCCTACGCAGTTCTAGGCAAAAACGTGGCTGTGGGAAAAAACGTACAAATAAAAGACACAATAATTTTCCCAGGCGCAAAAATAGATGACTTTACAACCATAAACGGCGCGCTAATAGGAGAAGGCGCACTAATAGGAAAAAAAGTCAATATTTCCCAAGGGTGCATCATTGCCGACCAAGCAAAAGTAAAGGACGGCGTTTCCCTTCAACAGAAAGTCTCAGTTTGCTCAGCAAGGGAAGTGAATGAAGACACATTAAAATCGAAGTCTAAGAATATTTGTTAGAAAGTGGAGACTGAAAAATATGAGCCAAAGAAAACTTTTTGGAACAAACGGCATTAGAGGTGTAGTTAACCAGGAACTAACTCCTCAGATGGCAATTAATGTAGGTTCGGCAATTGGAACCTTTTTCGGGAAGAAAAACCTGCTCCTCGGCCATGACGCCAGAACCAGCGGCCCAATGTTTTCGAAGGGGGTTATCTCAGGGCTTACAGCCACTGGCTGCAATGTGTATTTTGCAGGAATGGCGCCGACTCCGGCGTTGCAGTTCGCAATTAAGAATCATAGCTTTGATGGCGGAGTAATCATAACTGCGTCGCACAATCCTCCTGAATACAATGGAATTAAGGTCATTTGGAGCGATGGCATAGAAACCAGCCACGAACAGGAAACTGAAATCGAAAACATTTACTTTAACGAGAAAGTGAAGTTCGCAGAGTGGAATAAGCTCGGCGCAACCCACGAGTTGCCCGGAGTTAACGAGGAGTACGTGGAAGCTATAAAAAAACACGTGAACCTCCCCAAAATTGCAGAAAAACATTTCCATGTAGTCATCGACGCTGCTAACAGCGTAGGCGGATTAACCGCGCCAATTCTGATGCGAGACTTAGGATGCAAAATCACCAGCATGAACGCGAACATTGACGGAACTTTTCCTGGGAGAATGCCTGAACCCAGACCAGAGAACCTAGAAGAACTATCCAGAACGGTGAAGGCACTAAACGCGGATTTGGGCGTAGCCTTCGACGGCGACGCTGACCGCTCCATATTCGTGGACGAAACGGGGCAGATTCACATGGGAGATAAAACCTTCGCCGTCGTTGAAAAGCAATTCTTGATAAAAAACCCCAACTCGAAGATAGTGACGCCGGTAAGTTCTTCAACGCTCATCAAAGACGTTGCAGATGCTTACAAAGGCGAAATCGTGTGGACCAAGGTGGGAAGCGTCACTGTTTCACAGAAGATGAAGGAAATCGAAGCCAAGTTAGGCGGAGAAGAAAATGGCGGAGTCTTTTATGGTCCCCATCAAGCAGTGCGCGACGGAGCCATGACCACCGCATTAATATTGAATATCATGGCTGAAACTGGCGAGAAGCTTTCAAAACTCGTCGCGGAACAACCCCAGTACTTTCTCGAAAAAGGAAAAGTCGAATGCCCCGAAGACAAGAAACAAAAACTGCTGGAGAAGCTTCTTGACCAAGTGAAAGGCATGAACGTAAACAAACTTGACGGAGCAAAAATCTGGTTTGAAGACAAAAGCGCCATTCTGCTGAGACCAAGCGGAACAGAACCCGCTTTCAGGATGTACGCTGAAGCGAAAAACCAAGAAAGAGCCACCAACTTGGTTCAAGAGTACACTTCAAAACTGAAGAAAATACTCGAAACCATTTAAGAAAGACCAACAACTTTGTAGAAGTGGCGAAAACATTGCCCTCTATCCTACAATTGAAAGCAGAAGAAGTAGACACGCCCGAGAAACGCGGAAAATACACAGTAGGCGTCATAGGATGCGGGCTAAGGGGCATTCTTTACACTGAGGCTTTTGCTGAAGCGGGCTTCAAAGTTATTTGTGCCGACGCGGATCAAAGCCTGATTAAACGATTATCTAAAGGCAACGTGAAACTCGCTAACTACGAAGAAACTGAAACTAAACTGAAAGGTTATGTGAGAAAAGGGCAGTTAACCGCGACAAGCGACTTGAAAACTGCAGCCTCAAAGAGTGACATAATCATCCTGACGGTAAGCGCCAAAATTGACCCAAAAAAGAACCCTGACTACTCAGAAGTTAAAAATGTATGCAAACAAATCGGCGCAGCACTTCCCAAAGGATGCTTAGTAGTTTATGGAGGCGTAGCGGGATTTGGCTTTGTTGAAGGAGTGGTCAAGGAAACCATTGAAAACACCTCAGGTCTAAAAGTGAGAGAAGATTTCTGCCTTGCTTACAACCCTCTCCAGAACCCGACGGCGCCTGTAAACCGACATATCGGAGATCGAGAGTTGAGAGTCGCAGCGGTGGATAAGTCTAGTTTGAACTCAGCTTGCTTGGTTTTTGAAACCATAGCCAAGAAAGGAGTCAAGAGAATTTCGGATATGAAAATAGCAGAGTTAACCGCGCTCTTCGCCAGCGCAAGACGTGACGCAAATCTGGCTTTGACAAATGAATTAGCAGTTTTCTGCGAAAATGCAGGTGTAGACTACATGGAGACCTTGAAGCTAGTTGATAACTATGGATGCGAAATGATTGATTTGCCTACTATTGTGGAGGGAAACAACCGAAACGAGGCTTATTTACTTCTTGAAAGCGCTGAAAACTCCAATTCCAAACTTCGAGTCACCTCGCTAGCCAGACAAGTAAACGAAGAAATGATCAAGCATGCAGTCAATCTTACTCAGAATACTTTAAGGAGCTGCGGGAAGACTTTGAGAAGGGCAAGAATTGCTTTGCTAGGTGCTGCAATACCAGAAACTGCGGCTGAAGCGTTTACTGAAATGTTAGCGGCAAAAGGCGCAAAGATCACAAGTTATGATCCTGAGGGCGCTGAAGCAGGGGAAACAGGTGCACATTCTGTTAAGAAGACTTTGAACGAAACTGTGGAGGGGGCAGACTGCATAATTATTTTGATAGAGCAGGATCAGTTTAAACACCTAAACTTTAAGAAGATACGTGCGTTAATGAGACCACCTGTGGCACTCATCGACTTAGCTGGAATAATTGAGCCATCCAAAGCGGAAGGTGAAGGGTTTGCGTACCGCGGCTTTGGAAGAGGTGTTTGGAAAAAATGAAGAAACTAGGCGTGGCAGTAATCGGGACAGGATTTTGGGGAAAAAACCACGCGAGAGTCTACAAAGAACTGGCTTCTACCAACCTTATTGCCATATGCGACGTCAACGCCGCAAGAGCAAAAACCATAGCTGATCAATTCGGCGTAAAAGCTTACACAAACAGTTCCCGCATGTTGAAAAACGAGGAAATCGAAGCGGTTAGCGTATGCACATGGTCAACTATTCTCGCCAAAGAAGCACTCAAAGCGCTAAAGGCTGGAAAGCACGTGCTTGTGGAAAAGCCCATGGCTACTAATTCGAAACAAGCAGAGAGACTTTTGAAAACTGCAGAAGAGAACGGCTTGCACCTAACGGTTGGTTTCTTGATGAGATTTATTCCTGGACTGCAGCACATTAAAGAAGCTGTTGCAACCAAGAAAATCGGGGAATTAGTGTCTGCCACAGCAAAACGCGTTTCCGAGTGGCCTGAAAGAATCGGTGACGTGGGCGTGGTTAAGGATACTGCTATTCACGACATTGACGTCATGAGATTCATTTCGAATGAGGATCCAATCAGTGTTTACGCAAAGACCGGAAGCATGAGGAACAAGAAGTTTGAAGATTACGCACAGATAATGCTCACCTATGAAGGCGGGAAAAGCGCGTTCATTGAGTCAAACTGGTTGACGCCGTACAAGACTCGAACGCTGACCGTTACCGGAAGCGACGCGATCATGCGGTTGGATTATATAACGCAAGACCTGTGGATAGAAAGCAAAAAAGAAAACGTGCAACCCAGAATCCCGTTTCAGGAACCTTTGAAACTGGAACTCCAGCACTTCGCAGAATGCACGGTAGAAAAGAAAACGCCGCTGGTGACAGGAGTAGACGGATTAAAAGCCCTGAAGATAGCTGAAGCTGCTTTGAGATCTTCAGCAAAAAACACTGCGGTAAAACTAAACTGATAAAAAAACAAAGAGTTGGATGTTTAGCCTTTCAAGCTGAAAGGTTTGCCTTCGACGACTATATTCTTAGGGATTTTGTCTTTCCACTTCTTCAAGAAAGGCAAATCTTCAGCTTCTTTTCTCAATTCATCAGGCAGCATTTCTGGAATTTCTTCGCGGATGGGGTACCAGCGGAGGCATTTGGGGCAAACAATAACGCCTTCAACGATTTCGTCTTTTTCTTCGAAAACGTGAAGTTCAAGCGGGTAATACTTGTCTATTGGGCAAGCGAGTATGTCCATCAGTTTCCGTTTCATAGCGATTCACTTTGAGAAGAGTAACGGGTTGTCAGACTATTAAAATTTGCTTAACGTGTCAAAGCATGCATGTCGGACTGCAGAGTAGTTTCCGTTGCAAATTGGCTGCGCGCCTAATTGCTTAGGTGCCATATGTGCTTTTTGAGTGTTTGCTGTTTCACCCTTCTCTTAGAGAACTGATCGAAAAAAGGAAGCAGAATGCGGTTTCAACTAAATACCTGAACATCTGCGACAAGTTGGAACCAGTTTGGACCAGTACTTCTCACAACGCGGACAAATGGATTTTCAAAGTCAACCCCTGAAACGTCAAGTTTTTCCTTTACTTTCCGCTTAACTTTATCCGCTGGATTTTCATTCTTGGCGGCGTGTTCGAAGGTGTAGATGTGTATCCAGCCGCCTGACACTTTGAGGGCAGACACTGCGCATGGCAGGTATTCATAGGCTTTTTCAGGTAAGGGCATAATTACGCGGTCGGCACAGTGATGCAGTTGGTTTTGGATGATTTCTTTGGAGTCGCCGAGCAGCGGAACTACTTTGTTGAAGACTCGGTTTAGCCTGATGTTTTCCTTCATGAACTGGACCGCTGTGGGATTAATGTCAATAGAGAAAACTTTTGCTGTCGGCTGGCGCTTTGCGATGATTATGGAGAAACAGCCGACTCCCGCAAACATGTTCACCACAGTCTCGTTTGGCTGAACGAGTTGGGCAATGCGAAGCCTTTCACCTGACAGTCTCGGAGAAAAATAGCACTTTTCCAAGTCAACCGTGAATGAGCAACCCGATTCCTTGTGAACAGTGCAGGTTCGGTTTTCGCCTGCCGCATGCTTTAGGCTGCGCAGTCTAAAGTTTCCCTTAACCCCAGCTTCTTGCACGAAAACTGCCTTAACGTTCTTATGCCGATTCATTATTGCTTCTGCAATTTTCTCAGGACTCACCGCGGAACGACTGGGCGTTTTAG
>Ga0209431_10004694_pt1 | contig 10700 bp, 7 predicted proteins | sample RifCSP13_3_FD_184021 | JGI IMG/M metagenome (GOLD analysis project Ga0209431, IMG submission 184021) | Soil microbial communities from Rifle, Colorado - Rifle CSP2_sed 13_3 (SPAdes) (version 2) | ecosystem: Environmental > Terrestrial > Deep subsurface > Rock core/Sediment | place: Rifle... | reverse complement strand
AGAAAGCAGATCAATGCTCCTGCACCCCCGCCTGGAACTCTAGGTCCTTTCGCCCTAGCCGATGCAGAGGTACTGAAACAGTCATTTAGTCAAGCAGGATTCAAAGATATTCGCGTCGAGTCAATACAAATAACGTTTGGCTTTGATTCTCCTGAAAGCTATACGAGGTTCCAACAGCAAGTAGCTGCGCCCATTCAAGCCATGCTAGCTAATCAAACTGAAGAAAGAAAGAATCAAGTGTGGAATTCAGTTACAGAAGCAGTAGGGCAGTATGCTGACTCTCATGGCAGAGTGAATCTTGATAATGAAGTAATTTGCATCATGGGAAAAGGGTAGATTTTGGCAAATAGGAATGCGACAGTTAGTTTTGCTTGCATTATTAATCCATCTCTCTGACTGTCGATTTACTCTTAATTGAGAATTGAGCCGTTCTACAATGACTCGTGATTAATTTCTGGCTTCCATTTTGTCTGGAACCACTTTTGCAATCGAAATAGGAACGGGAACCAGCGGAAGCATCCATTAGGCCATTAGGCTGGCCTAATTTCTTTATATATCAAAAAGAATTCGCACTCATCCAAAGGTTTATGAACATGAATTCGGGTGGAGTTGATCGCCACAAGAGCTATCATTGTAGATTCTTCCGTTCGAGCATAGTTAGTGCGTGAAAATAACAAATTAACAAATCCTGAACCTTGGAACTAACCAAAGGTTCAAAAAAGAAAAGAAATGAAAAGAAAAGAGAGGAAGTCTAGAGGCTTCCCGGGTTTAGCAACGCTCCCTTGAAGCGAGCAATTCCTATTACCCCTACAAGCAGCGCAGCCAGCACAAGAGCAACTAGAGTACCAAACTCTGGCACAACGGTGGTCCCAGAGATTTCGACTGAACTGCTTCCTTCAGGTATTACGAATTTGATGGTGCTTGCCGAGTCTGAACTGCTTATTGTCTGAAACTCTACGTCTCTGTCTCCGGCCTTGACCATGTTAATGCCGTCTATCATGCTCTTTGGCAGCGTCAGCTCCACATCGCCGGCCTTATCGAAATCAATTTTTACAGACATGCCAGAGTTGATGGTTGCCGAGTTCACTTTGCTACCGCTAGAGATGCCTGTTATCGTGTATGTCTGGTCGCCTAACATTGCAGTAGCTGAGATATCGCTGGTTGCCTGGATTCTCTCCGGAACCAGTATTTTCTTGTCGATAACATCCTGTGTAAGTTGTTGGAGCTTTGCTTTTACATCGGCAGGCACTTCGCTGTCCAATTGGTTGAAGGGTGCCAAGTATACTATCCCATCACCAGCAGCTCCTTTGTAAGCTTCAATGCCGGGCTTGAATATCTCGCCTTCAAACTTCTCTTCTGCAACCATTTGCAGCGCCTGGTCAAATGCCTTGTCGATGTCTAGTACGAATGAGGTGAGAACAGTGTCTGGTGCTAGGGCGCTTTGGTCTGCAACTGCACCAAATGCGTATACATTCCTTTCTTTGGCAGCTTGTATTACCCCATGCCCTGATGTATCTGCAACATGGAACAAAAAGTCAGCGCCGTTATTGATTTGTGCTAGACCTGCCTCCTTCCCCTTGGCGGGGTTGTCGAAATCGCCCAGATAGGTTCCGATGACTTTGATGTCAGGGTTTATGTATTTGGCTCCCTGCTTGTAGCCTTCGAATATATTGATAATGTTCGGGTATTGGTCTCCGCCTACGTAGGCGATTGTATTTGTTTTAGTCATCATGGCAGCTAATGCTCCCAGCAGGAAGGTGCCTTCTTGCTGCATCGGGAATATGGAAGCGACATTATCAGAACTAACTGTTCCTGTAAACACCACGATCTTTGTATTTGGATAGTCCTTGCCTACCTTGACTGCAGGGTCTCCCCACTGAAATCCGTGCGCTATTATTAGATCATAGCCATCCTCTGCATACTGCCTTAAGGTAGCCTCTATATCTGGAATGGCGATGCTTTCGGCATACGCGACCTGGTGTCCATACTTTGTCTCCAACTGCTTTGCAGCAGTATAGGCTGTAGCACCCCAGCCGCCATCGCTAAAGAGCGCGTCTGTTACCAGAGCGATCTTTAGTTGTCCGCCCTGAGCATGGGCCAGCTGAAGAGGGGCAATTACTGCCATCGAAGATACAAGTGCCAGAGCTGCTAATACTGCGAGTGCTGAAGCTTTCTTGATATGAGACTTCATAGGTGGCATCCAGACGAGAATGTATTATAGTTTTGTAGCAATTTGCTCGCTAATTATTATATATCATAAATTAGACAAAGAGAATCACATTATTTATTTATTTATTTATGCCGAAATGGACTGTTTCCCAAGATCAATTGTGAATTCCTAATAGTCATCCTGTATTATCATGTATAGATGCCTAACACTAATGCCTCTATCTCTCTCCTCGAACATAAGGTGTTGCAAGTGCAGCCGGGGCTCCAGCTCGCTTGTACATCCCAACAAGGACCGCTATTGGAATCAAATAGGGAAGCATGAGCAGGAACTGGAACGGTACGCTTGTTCCTATCGCCTGAAGGCCGAGTTGGAATGAGTCGACCATCCCAAAAACCAATGCTCCGACCAATATCCACTGAGCCTTCCACCTGCCAAAAATTACCAAAGCCAACGCAATCCATCCTGCACCCCCCGTTACATTTTCAAGGAAATATCCGGTCTGAACGAGCGAAAAGTACGCGCCTCCTATGCCTGCCAAGGCCCCGCCAATTATGACTGCGAGGTAGCGTATCTTGTACACATTAACTCCAAGAGCATCTGCCTGTCTTGGATTTTCACCAACCGTTCTTATCTTGAGACCAAGGTTAGTCTTGAATATGAAAAAGTAGGTGACAGGCACCAGTAAAAGGGCAATGTAGACTAGAGGGTCATGGTTAAACAAAATAGGCCCGATGCCCGGAATGCTCGAAAGTCCCGGTATGTCCACTTTTGGCATGAGCTCCACACTTGGCGCTGTCGTTCGAACGCCGAAAGTCAACCTGTAAAGCAGTGCCGCGAGTCCTGTTCCCAGCAACCATATAGCCAAACCCGCAGCTAATTGATTCGTCCTTATGGTAATGCTCATGAATCCCTTGAGGACGGCCAGCGCTCCTGCCGCTGCCATTGCTAGCAAGATTCCCACGACATAGTTTCCGGTAAAATATGTCCCTATAAAGCCGGCGAAGGCTCCCATGAGCATCATACCTTCAATGCCTAGGTTTAAAATTCCGGAACGCTCTGCGATTTTTTCCCCCAAGGCAGCAAAAAGCACAGGCGTGGCCAGGCGAATGCCTGATGCAATTATGCCGATGATAACAGCTTCGGTTTCACCAGCCAACTTTCATCGCACGCCTCCAATGTTTCTTTTACCAAGCCAGATTATGAATAATTGTCCTACAAGTACGAAGACAAGGACCAGCGCTTGAAGAGTCATGGAAAATGCACTTGGCACACCAAGGCTTCTATACATGGTTTCAGAACCTGTCATCAGTACCGAAAAGAAGAATGCCACAATTGCTACGCCTATTGGATGCTGCCGTCCAAGCAGCGCGATTATGACTGCGATAAATCCGTAGCCAGGTGAGATGCCCTCTATCAGGACGTGCTGGACTCCCGAAACCAGCATACCGCCGGCAATTCCGGCGAGCCCGCCACTTATTGCGAGAGTAACAAGGACACTCTTTGTGATGTTCATTCCAGCATAGCGCGCTGCCTTGATATTTGCCCCAACGCTTCTGATTTCGAATCCGATCTTGGTCTTCCATAGATAATAAACTCCGACTGTCGCCAAGCCGGCGATGATCAAGCCTGCATGAACCCGGGTTCCAGGAAATATTATTGGCATTTGTGATGCATCGTCTATCTCCGGGGAATAAGGGTTAAACCCTGGCGCTTTGATGGGTCCATGCAGCAGAAATGATATGAAAAGGAATGCAACAAAGTTTAGAAGGACAGTTGAAATAACCTCGTTTACGCCAAACTTGACTTTAAGCACTGCAGGAACCAGAGCAAAAAGTGCGCCAAAAATAAAACTCAAAATGATTCCCAGAAAAATCGCAAGGCCTGGAATCATGCCCACTAAAGAGATACCCACAAGCGTGCCGCCAAGCGCGCCCATGTAGAGTTGGCCTTCCGCCCCAATGTTCCATTGTCTACACCTAAATGCGACCGAAACAGCAAGCCCAGTCAACAGAAGTGATGTCGTTTTCAATAACACATCTCCGAATCCAAAGGCAGACCCAAAAGCCCCCTGGAACATAGTGCCATACGCTTTGCCTACGTCCACGCCTGTTGCACCAAGGATAATGGCGCCTACGACAAAAGCCAAGCTAGCAGACGCAAACGGAACAAAAAACTTTACATCTCTAACCTTATTACGGGTCTGAGTAAATACGTCGAGGACGCTCATTTTGTTCCCCCCGGCGGAACTGCAACTTTGCCTCCCATCATAAGGCCGATAGCCTCGACGTTTGCATCTTTTCTATCCATCACAGACACGATCTTGCCTTCATAAATGACTGCAAGCCGGTCGCAGACAGTCAAAATCTCGTCCAGGTCGAGCGATATCATCAAGACTCCGACCCCATTGTCGCGCTGCTTTACGAGTTGTTTGTGAATGTATTCTGTCGCGCCGATGTCGAGACCCCTCGTTGGGTTGTGGACAACCAGGACTTTGGGGTTTCTTGCAAGCTCTCTAGCCATCAGAACTTTTTGCAAGTTTCCCCCGGACAACGAGTTAACCGGGACATTGATTCCGGGGGCTTTTACCTCGAAATCAGTCACGACCCTTTCCGCAAAATCCTTCATCTTTTCCTGTTTTAGAAATACCTTTCCAGAGTATTCATCCTTGTACCACCTATCAAGTATCAGGTTTTCAGCGATAGAATACTCCAAGATTAATCCAGTATTGAGTCTATCCTGTGGCACATATGCCAGTCCCCCTTCTCTAATTTTTCTGGGCGAATGGTTTGTTATTACCGAGTTGTCCATGATTATTTCGCCGCTCTGGACCCTTCGCAGACCTGCAACTACCTCAGCAAGCTCCGCTTGGCCATTTCCATCAACGCCTGCTATGCCAAGGATTTCTCCTTTTCTCAGTTCCAGCGAAAGTTCTTTTAGGAATATTACTTTTGCATTGTTGAGCGCGGACACATTTTTCAGCTGAAGAACAGCGGGGTTTTTTGCAGATGCTTTCGATTCTATATTTTCTATGATAAGCCGGCCAACCATCATCTTTGCCAACTCTGACTCGCTAGTTTCAGCTGTTTTTACAGTTCCCACTACCTTGCCACCACGGAGGACTGTTACTCTATTGCTCGCTTCCATTACTTCGTGCAGCTTGTGCGTAATGAATATTATAGAAAGGCCCTGATTTACCATCGACTGAAGTGTAGCAAATAACGCCTTTTCTTCCTGCGGCGTTAGCATAGATGTGGGCTCGTCCAGGATGAGGATATCAATATCCCTGTATAGCGCCTTGATTATCTCCACTCGCTGCTGCTCTCCAACCGCCAAGTCGGCTACGGTTGCCTTTGGATCTATCTTTAGACCGTACTGTTCGGACAAATGCAAGATTTTCTTTTCAGCACTGGCAAGGTTAAGAAATAATCCCCGGGATTTTAGGCCGACAATTATATTCTCTGTGACAGAATGAGGAAGGGTGAGCAGAAAGTGCTGGTGGACCATCGCTATCCCGAGTTCCATTGCGTCATTTGGTGATTTGATTGTCGTTTTCTCTCCCCTGACAATAATCTCGCCAGCATTTGGTTGATACAGCCCGTAAAGGATGCTCATCAGAGTTGTTTTGCCCGCGCCGTTTTCGCCAAGGAGACCATGCACCTCTCCCTTTAGCAGTTCGAAATCAACATTGTTGTTTGCCACAACATCGCCAAACTTTATGGTGATTCCCTTCATCTTCAATATGGGCTCGCCAGAGCGAAGAGATGAGAGCTTTTTTGCCTTGTACTGGCCGCTGCCTTCTATATCGTCACGAAGGCTCCCTTCCTTGTTATGCCGATCAAACTTTCGTTTTAAAAACGCAATAGAACTCCGTCCTAGATCTCAATATTATACTTTGGTATTCAATCCTAAGATTTTTGTCATATATCATAAAGTTTGAAAAGATAGATACAATGTGTGGACCTGATAGGCGATCTGAATGTAACTAACTAACTAACTAACCTAAAGATCGGCATTTCCACAAATTCCACAGACTGGGGTCTATAATTGTAGATATTTTGCACTTCTGCCATTACGGTCGTATCACTAGGTTGTAAAAAAAACAATTATGCTTTAACTGTAGCAATGAGTAGCCTAACCTTAAATACCGACAGCGGCTTCGTCATTTCTGTAAAGGATTGCCCCAACTAGATCTGTTTCACGTCATAATAAAGCCGAATTTCTATCGCGACTCTTTGCAGCTAATGAAGATTTCTGACAAGGTAAGACGCGTTTCAAGTGGTATAAGCGAGGCTTCAGTGATAACGGCAACTTCTACGAACAAAGGAATACTTATCCGCCTTGGATTCCCGCCTTCCGTAATTCAGGAGGCAAAAGAATCTGATATCATTATAGCCGTCAGGGCCCAGGACCAAAGCTCGCTAGATCTAGCCATCCAGAAGGCAAACGAAATGCTCGAATCGCCTGAGAAAATTTCGGCCGGCACCGAGGAGACTTCTAAACTGACGGATTTAGACTCTGCGCTAAACGTAATGCCCGACGCAAATTTGGTTCTTCTGTCGATTCCCGGAGAGCATGTTAAGGATATTTCGCTAAAGCTAATTGAACGACGTATACACCAGCAGATATTCAGCGATCATGTGCCAATAGAAGATGAGCTGGAGATTAAAGAGCGGGCGGTCAAAAACGGCGTATTGATTCTGGGCCCGGGGGCTGGCACTTCAATCATCAACGGGAAAGGCATCGGGTTTTCTAATGCTGTTAAAGAAGGTCCTGTAGGAGTTGTTGCAGCCGCCGGGACAGGTCTGCAAGAAGTAATAACTTTGCTTGACCATTGCGGAATCGGCGTAAAACATGGTCTGGGAGTTGGAGGAAGCGACCCAAAGGAGAAGATAGGTGGCCTCATGATGCTAGAATGCATTAAATTGCTTGAGAAAGATCCCGACATCGAAGTTATCGGGATCGTTTCAAAGCCTCCTTCCCCATCGATTCAGGAAAAGATTATCGAATATATCTCGCAGGAAGGCAAGAAAAAGTATGTGTTAGCATTCATCGGAGGCCAACAATTGCATGCTGACCGGACGGGAGGAAGAATCATCCAAGTTGGCAGCCTTGCATCTTCAGTTCTGGCATTTGCAAAGCATGTCGGCAAAGAACAATTCATGAAGGCAGGAGCTGCGACCCGCATCTCCCAACAAGATCTCTTAAACACGCTGGAAAAGGAATGGATCAAGTTGCGCGACGCGCAGAAATTCATCAGGGCGCTCTACACAGGCGGGACTTTTACTTACGAAGCTCAAGTCATCTTGAGCGAAATATTGCCCGGCCCGATCTATTCAAACGCTCCGATCCTAAACATAAGGGAGATGGCCAGCTCCCTGACAAGCGAAGCAAACTCAATAGTAGACCTTGGCGAGGAGGAGTTTACGCAAGGCAGGCCCCATCCAATGATTGATCCAACAATAAGAAAACTCAGAATTCTAGAGGAGGCAAAAGACCCACAAGTTGGAGTGCTACTAATGGACTTTGTGCTTGGGTATGGCTCGCATCCAGATCCAGTTGGAGCGGCTCTTCGCGAGATAGAAGAAGCAAAAGAGATAGCGGCAAAGGACGGAAGGTATCTTTCCGTGATATCCCACGTATGCGGCACAACGGGTGACCCACAAGGATATGAGAGCAGCATAGGCAAGTTGCAATCAGCCGGCTCGGTAGTCTTGCCGACTAACGCCATTGCAGCGGTAGGAGCGGCACTAGTGGCCCTCAGGGGCAAGGTAGATCTAGAAAAGATTTATTCTCAATATTTGACGCTTGGCGGAGAGCTGGAAGATGGGTGAAGCTAGAAAGCTTTTCGACGTAGAATTGAAAGTCATAAACGTCGGGCTGGACATTTTTTACAACGCTCTCCAAATGCAAGACGTAAAGGCAGTGCACGTCAACTGGAAGCCAGCACCAAAGCTTGAGAAGGAAACAGAGGACATTCTTGACAAGATTCTGTAAGAGGGCACCTTGCGGACATACGTGAGTGCTCGATTATGATAATGACAGAGCAACGCAATTTTGATTGCACATGCATTGGAGATTTGCATAGCTGGCTCTTGCACGAGGGAAGCGGCACGGTTGGAAAGACGCTGAATGCTTTTGATACCACGATTAACATACGAACTGCCAAAGATGAACTTCTGGTGATCACTTTGGGCAAACTACGCTCGCCCATGAATCTTAACGTAAATCCAGGTAATGCAAATGTAAATTTGGGATTCAAACAGATCGTAGGAGAAGATGCAAAAGCTAGGATACTGAATGAAAACGTCGGCAAGCGGCCGAGGGCCGCGCTCTTGGTAGGAGATGCAGTTATCATGCTCAGCGAACATGATAAATTTCGCAATCACTTTAGCTGCCTAGAGCCACGCGCAATTCAGACATTTGCAAGAAATAGTGATAGAATATTCTCGGCACTAGAATCACAGGCGCATGCGAACAGGTTCGGCTGCTTGCTAGAGCCGGACGTTACTACAAGAGGATTGCTTGACGCATTTCTCGTTCAGCTAATCAAAGACAAGACAGTTCTCGACTACCACGAATTCAAAGCTAGAATATCAAAGGAGCTGCTAGAGCTATGCGGCAAAGGCCCGGGCTTTACGCCTGCCGGCGACGATTTTATTGCCGGCTACCTGACGATGTTTAATTGGCTGTGTGGTTCGTTGAAGCTTGGCCAAGCGATTATTCCAGGCAGCGAGTTCTCGTTACAAACAACCTGGACGAGTTTCAAGTTGATCGAATACAGCGCAAGAAATCTTCTTGACGAGCAGGTGCAGGAAATGATCAACTCTGTCGCTCGTAATCAGATCGATGATTATGTTCGATCTATCGAATTAATTAGCAAAAGGGGTCACACTTCCGGCGTCGATTTTGTGACTGGGATGACGTTTGCAATGTATACAATCACAGACAGGTTACACAGAACCAGAGTTCTGGAAAACATTTCGCGAGTTTTGAACAGCACATGACCAGTTGTCAGTTCGGAGGAAATTCTCATCTAAGTGCAAGAGGACATCGAAGTCGTGAACAAATTTGCCGCCATTCCTGAAATCTGTCAAATACCGTGGTCGATGCACCCAGACTACGCGGAAGCGCATTCCACTGACAGCCAGTACGTAGAATGTAGAAAATGGCGCTTCTGGCCTTCCTGTCGTCCATCCTTGGACGTCCTGCTTTCTTCTTCTATTTCATTGGTGGTGGAAGCAATGGCACTATCCGTTCCCATAACACAGCTTATTGAGTGAAGAAACGTGTTCCAGACCGACCTTCAATAGCTTTTGATAAATTTTCGAGATTAGCTATGATTGCTTCGTGACCCCCATTTCTGACAAAATTAATACACGCCCGCACTTTTGGACCCATGCTCCCTTCTTCGACCTCGCTGAGGATGGCATCAACACCTTGGTGAACCTTTACCTCGGACAGGAGCTTCTGATTTTTTTCCCCATAATTGGTATATAGGCCTTCAACATCGGTAAGTATCACCAATTTACCAGCACCAATCTGCGTCGCCAATTTTTCGCTTGCCAGATCCTTATCGATGACGGCGTCTATGCCAGCCTTACTGCCATCGGCCTCTTCAATTACGGGTATGCCTCCTCCGCCACAAGCAATGACCAGGAATCCGGAGTCTAGCAGTGAACGGATAACCTGACTTTCTAAAATCACGGACGGCTTTGGCGATGGAACTACTCTCCGATATTTGCTGTTCCTCTGATACTTGATTGCAGCAGATGCATTACCTTCAAGTAGAGGATCAACTTGGTCGCCGCCTACATATCCTATGACTCCTGTTCTCGACATCATACCCGCCAATGCTCCTAGAAGGAATGTTCCTTCTTGTTGCATTGGAAAGATAGAAGCCACATTATTAGAACTGACAAGCCCTGTAAACACCACGAACTTGGTGTTTGGATAATCCCTACCGACCTTGACAGCGGGGTCTCCCCACTGGAAGCCATGAGCAATGATCAGGTCATAGCCGTTTTCTGCATACTGCCTTAAGGTGGATTCTATGTCTGGAATTGCGACGTTATCTTGGTATGCGAGGAGGTGTCCATACTTGGTCTCCAATAGCTTTGCAGCGTTGTGTGCAGTGGCACCCCATCCTCCATCGCCGAAGAGTGCATCTGTAACGAGTGCAACCTTTAGCGGCTTGATTTCTGCTGACGATATTAAGTTGCTGGGGACGTATGATAAAGCGGCGGCTTCCACCCGTACGCCAATTTTATTGAGGACTACTATATTCTTGTCAATTACATCTTGCGTTAGTTGCTGCAGCTTTGTTTTTATTGCTTCTGGCACTTTGTTACCTAGGTCATGGAATGGTGCCAAATACACAATGCCAGAGCCGGGGGCTCCTTTCGCAGCTTCTATACCAGGCTTGTAGAGCTTGCCGTCGAATCGGTTTTCCACAACCATTTGCACGGCTTGGTCGAACGCTTTGTCTATGTCGAGAACAAATGAAGTAAGAACAGTGCCCGGTGCTAGGCCG
>Ga0209431_10004693_pt1 | contig 10700 bp, 8 predicted proteins | sample RifCSP13_3_FD_184021 | JGI IMG/M metagenome (GOLD analysis project Ga0209431, IMG submission 184021) | Soil microbial communities from Rifle, Colorado - Rifle CSP2_sed 13_3 (SPAdes) (version 2) | ecosystem: Environmental > Terrestrial > Deep subsurface > Rock core/Sediment | place: Rifle... | reverse complement strand
GACGAAACAAAGGTCTCAAAGAAACTGCGGTGATAGTCGCCTTCGCGATCGCCCAGGTGTATGTACAGATCAGCTTCGCAGAACTTCCTTCAACCGCCACTGTACCATCGCCCCAAAACATAATCATCGGGCGGCTTACAACCAGGAACAGTCAACCGATTACTGTTAACGGCAACAGTGCGGCCAGCGGGGCGAGCATTCAAACCGGAGCCACCATCCAAACTCCGGCAGACGTAAGCGCTACCATAAATCTGGGACCACTCGGCAGTGTGGATCTGGCGCCCAACACCACTATCCGACTTGATTTCGATGAGCAAGGTAACATCAAAGTTACCCTGATCTCGGGCTGCGTAATCATTCGAGCAAAGCGGAACACGGAGGGACAGATAGACACTGAGCAGGGAAATGCGGCCAAAACTGATAAGAAGAAAGGTGGCATTCTCGACGTTTGTTTCCCGCCGGGCGCCTCCAGTCCAATAGTGGGTCAGGGAGCAGCGGCCGCTGCGGGCGCTGGTGTGTTGCTCGGTGGCTCAGCCGGTGCTGTGGCTGCAGGTGGAGGAATCGGAGCTGTCACGATCGGAGCCATTGTTGCGGGCGGCACAATTGCGGCCGTGGCTATTCCCATAGCCCTGCGTGGTGGCGGCGGCAGTCAAAGCACAGTCAGCGGCAGTACACCGTAGTCGTTATTTCCGTTACCTGGAGACTTAAGGCGTGCTCTTCCGAAAGTGGAGGGCACGCCTTCTCGTTTGGATTAAGCTTCCAGCATCGCACTCGCTGATCATCCGCGACTAAGCTCCACCAAAATGCCTCGCGTGCGTATCCGGCACACATTGATGGTTCTGGCTGCCACGGGTTGTTGCTTTTGGGTTATCGGTCTCTCGGCGCGCGTGGCTTTATCCAAAATCTTCATCACCTACGCAGCGAAAATGGGAAATCTTGCGGCGGCCAATGAGAGTGTACGTCTGGCTCCTTCCGACGCCGAAAGCCACTTTGTCCGAGCGGAGGTACTGAAGTTTTCCGGAGCGGCAAATGACGCCTTGGCAGAATTAGAGCGAGCTGTGGCGCTTCGGCCTCGCGACTACTATCTCTGGCTGGAGCTGGGCCTTACGCGAGACGAGTTGGACGATCACGCCGGAGCGCTTGTTGCGTTTAATAAAGCAGTAGACCTGGCGCCGTACTACGCCCAGCCTCGATGGCAGAGAGGCAACTTATTGCTGCGAAACGGACAGTTCAACGAGGCCTTCGCTGATTTGCGGCGAGCGGCCGGAAGCAATCCGGATTTGCTTCCTAACGTCATGGATCTGGCCTGGGGTGTTTCCAGGCAAGACGCCAAACTTACGGAGCAGCTCGCCGGTATCAGCAGCGAAAGGGGCCGGCTAATGTTTGCGCAGTTCCTGGCCAGTCGCGGCAACGCTTCTGACGCGCTGGCACAGTTTCGGACTGTCAAAGACGTCTCTCAAGAGGCGCGGCATAAATTGGTGGAGCAGTTAATAGCAGATTGGTCCTTCGAGGAAGCGTTTGCGGTCTGGAGCGACTCCGAAGCCGGAACGCGTGTGCAGGCATTAACGGTGCAAGACGGTAGCTTTGAAGGTTCACTCGGATTTGGCGCGGCAGGCTTCAGCTGGGACATAAGTCGAAGCATTCCGGCAGTTAAGATGGCTCTTGACGCAAGCCACCCGCACAGCGGCTTAAAGAGTTTGCAGGTGGAGTTTCGAGGGGAACCGCCGGCTGATAGACTGATGTTGTCTCAATTGATTTTGGTAGAACCATCCGGCAAGTATCGACTTAATTTTGCCGCCCGCACGCAGGAGTTGGTGACTGGCAGCCTGCCACTCATGGTCATCAATGATGCTCGAGATAAGAGCATGAGATTGGGAGCGTCAGCGCCGCTGGGGCAGGGAACTCGGGATTGGCAAGTATTCACCTTTGAGTTTACAGCCGGGCCTGAAACGAGAGCTGTAGTACTGAGTCTGCGACGCGAGATCTGTCAGACACAACCCTGCCCGATTTTTGGATCTGTCTGGCTGGATAGTTTTTCCATTCAACTGGTCCAATAGCCGGCGATTGCGGCTGAGTTATCTAGAGGCTTGGTACTTCTTTCGCTGCTGCACACAGATGGAACAAGCAATATTACCGAGACTCAAGCATTCGTCTGCTTGAATGAAGAAAGTTGACCGCCTGGGATGGGCGGTAGGATTTTCTTTAACGACGTATGGCATTCGTGTGGGCGTTCGTTCGAACGACCCATCCGGCCTTGAGCGGATATGCGACCGTCTTCCTTCCGAATGGAAGGAGAGCTCTTTGTCTGTCGTGGACCGTCTCTATTCCATCATTATCGGCGGGCAGGGCCAGCGCAATTTCCGTCGCTTCAATCTTCTATATGGCGACCATGTCCGCCTCGCGCGTTCGGTTGAAGCCGATGATGTGTTTGACACGTTCGAGTCGGATCTCCGCCTAACTGTCGCGGAGTTTGCCCGTCACCGAGTGTTTGTTCATGCCGGCGTAGTTGGCTGGAAGGGAAGAGCAATCATAATTCCGGGGCGGAGTTACAGTGGCAAGTCCACTCTCATTGCAGAGTTGGTCCGGGCAGGCGCGACGTACTATTCCGATGAATACGCCGTTTTTGATTCTCAGGGCCGCGTTCACCCATTTAAAAAGGCGCTTGAGCTGCGCAGTGCCGGTGAGGTAAGGCAGACCAGGGTTGAGGTAGAGCAACTGGGTGGTCAGTCTGGCGAAGGACCTTTGCCTGTTCAACTGGTGGTGGTCACGCAGTTCAAGGACGGCGCCCGATGGAGACCACGAAGATTGAGCGGAGGCCCCGGTATCCTTCAACTCTTTTCGCATACCGTCTCGGCCCGCCGCAGTCCTGAAAGAGCGCTTACTGCGTTACAAAATCTGGCCCAGACAGCTGAATTCCTGAGAGGCCCAAGAGGAGAAGCTAGCGAGATCGCCAGGACCATTTTGAAGAGGGCTGAACAAAAAAAGTAGGTGATAGTTGAATTGATTGATGATAGACTCAGCGCGATTTTCTAACGGAGGGAATTGAGCAAAGCAGAATTGCTCTTAACATGGGATTCGGAGGCAGCATGAAGCTTAGTAACGATGAGCGACCTCTAGCTAGAAAAGAGAATCTGGTCATCAAGGAGACCGCAGACGAACTCCTGATATATGACCGTGAGCGCGATACGGCACATTGTCTCAATCAAACCGCTGCTCTTGTTTGGCGGTATTGTGATGGCAAGAGAAACGTAGGTGCGATTACAGATCGGATATCGAAAGACCTTCACACACCTGTTGATGAAAACATCGTTTGGTGCGCCGTTGAACAGTTAGGTAGAGATCGTTTGCTGGAAGAGCGTTTGGTTCCTCCCCCACAGATTGCCGGTCTGACCCGCCGGCAGATGATCCGGGCACTGGGTGTAGCTGCCGTTGTTGCAGTGCCGGTCGTGACGTCGATCGTAGCCCCTACACCTGCGCAAGCCGTTTCTTGCTTGCCTGATGGTGATTCTTGTAGTTCCCCAGCGCTGTGCTGCTCGAATCTATGCAGCGCCGGCACGTGCGGGACGTAGCCAGCCTTCTGTTGGCGTAAGATCCAGTATCTCAGTGGTCCATCCCGTTTCCTCAGGTAACAGTTTCTTTTGCTTCCGTCTCCTCACACGCCTTCGGCAAGGATTTTGAGCACTCTTCAGTCGTAACAACAATGAGATGAGCACTCAGATCTCCTCGCACAAAGCGCAATTGGTGGCGTCAGTGCTTGACGGTTCCTGGCGCCAGTCAGACTCAGGACGGCTGGAACTGGATACCGCCGACTTGGATCAGGTAACGCCCCTGCTTTACGGTTCAGGGGCCGCAGCGCTTGGTTGGTGGCGCATTCGTCATTCGAGCTTGAAAGATACTCCTTCGGGTGAACTTCTCCACCAGGCCTATCGCCTCCTGGCTCTCCAGTCGGCCATCCATGAGCAGAAGATCGTAAAGGTCTTCCGTTTGTTGCGCGAGGCGACAATCGAGGCAATTTTGGTAAAGGGTTGGGCGGCCGCGCGACTCTATCCCGATTCAGCGCTGCGGCCTTACGGCGACATTGATCTGTTGGTTCGACCGCGCGACTATAACCACGCGCAAGAAGTTCTGAGCCATCCGGACGCCCGAGACTGTTGGGTTGATCTGCATCAAAGCTTCATGGAATTGAGTGAGCGAAACTTCGAGGACCTATTTCGGCGTACGGAACGAGTCTCTTTAGAGGAGGAGGGCATTTGCATCCTGAGCGCTGAAGACCATCTCGCGCTTTTGTCAATCCACCTGTTAAGACATGGGGCATGGCGTCCGTTGTGGCTCTGTGATATCGGAGCTGCAATAGAGTCGTTGCCCGGTAATTTTGATTGGTCGCTCTGTCTTGGATGTAGTCAGCGCCGAGCCGGCTGGATCACTTGCGCTATTGGGCTTGCGCACCGGCTCTTGGGAGCACGTCTCAACGGCCTGCCCATTGCCAGTGCGGCCAGGAACAATCCCCATTGGCTCCCCGCAAACGTATTGCGCCAATGGGAAAGCCCTTTTGCCAGCAAACAGCCTCCCATGAACCATTCAGCACCAATGGCTGACTACGTCAGGGATCCCACTGGCATCGTAACGGCTGTGCGCGAGCGTTGGCCGAACCCCATCCTCGCCACGGTGAGTGTGAACGGCCGGTTTAACCGCTTGCCCCGCCTGCCTTATCAACTCGGAAACTGTCTTCTCCGAGCTACCCGTTTTGTCACTGATTCGCGACTGCGAAGAGCTCTGTCGCAATAGGGAGATCATTCCTCCGTCGCAGCCGCCTGCTGCGCAAGTTTCCACAGGTGGATGTACTCTTCCCTAACACTCGGTTCTAGACGCTGGGCCAGGTCCACTGGAAGTTGCAACACCTCAATCAACTGTTGCACATCCGCTAAGTCTCTCAGTCTTCGATGCTCAGCGCTAAGTCCGGATGCGACTTTGAGCTCTATCAGTGTCTCAAGCCGAGCGACACGGATCTCATCTAGCTGGATCGACGTTTCCGCTGGATCGGGGAAGGCGATTGATTTTGGCTTCCCATCGCCGGGATACTCACCCGTAGTGAGCACTTCGACTTTCACGCCGGTTGCGACATCCCGGAAATGTTTGCGAGCACCTTCGAAGAGCGGCATATAACTCGTTCCAACCAAGTTGTTGTGAAAGCGCTCGAGCCCCTCACGGTTCATCAATACATCAACATCCTCGGTGGGACGCACGAAGCCATGAAGTGCCAGTCCCATCCCGCCGATTACGGCGTAATCAATATGTTGTTCTGTCAGACGGCGGGCGAGTTGCCTGAGCGTCTCCTGTACGGGGCCTGCTTTCATAAAGAAATCGTCCACCTGCTGAAGGACCTTCTCGACGGAAATGTGGTTAGGGACCAGCGCCATCGTGGCCGATTATACAATGTGGCGCGTGAATCGCCGACCCTCTGGGCGGTTTGTTGAGGTGGTCCGGAAGATCCCCAGTATTGGCAATGAGCGGGCACGCACGTTCAGGTTAGCGCGAATCAATCGGATCCGAACACCTTCGAAATCGAAGGTGTGGCTGAATTTGATGGTATGGTGGATCCTGTTCTGGCGCTGCAAGGTTCCGATCACGCTGATGCGCCACACATTGTAATCAGCATAAGCACGCTGGGGTTTACGAACATTGAGGTCAACTACAAGCTGCGCGACATAGATGGATCGATTCATAACACTGTAGATCCCGTGGCGCTGCAGTTTCGCGTGGGTGATTCCTGTGACTGTTCAGGTAAGAATTATGGGGTCTGATCCGCACGGTAACGGCGAATGGGTTGGCATCGACGATCTTTATATTGTCGGGGATGAGCTTAGCCCGACCGTCGCCAATGGACTGATAGCGGGTCAAATTACTACCGCGGAAGGCGCACCTTTGCCTGGCGCCGTTGTGCGTTTGAGTGGTACACAATTTCGCAAATCCATTAGCGATACAAACGGAGTGTTTCAATTCGCCGGCGTGGAAACATCCGGTTTCTACACGTTGACGCCTTCCCATCCAAACTACAGCTTCAACCCTTTTGAACGGTCATTTGGTCAACTTGGCAACAGAACAGAGGCGTTGTTCACGAGCTCCGGATTAGTCGAACGAATGAATCCGCTGGAGGTTCCGGAGTTCTTTGTACGCCAACAATATATTGACCTGCTCGGGCGCGAGCCCGAGGAGGAGGGGTTTAACTACTGGAGTGAACGGATTGACCAATGTGGCGACAATCTAGCCTGTGGAATTGCCAGACGGCGTAGCGTGGCGGCAGCGTTTTTCGTTGAGAGTGAGTTTCAGGAGACTGGTTACTTCGTTTACCGGCTATACAAAGGGATTCTGGGAACTCAACCTACGTTTGCGCAGTTTTCCCAAGATCGATCCAGGGTCGTCGCCGGCGCCAACCTTATTCGAGCCCGGCAGGTCCTGATTTCTGATTTCGTGCAGCGCAACTCATTTAAGCAGTTGTATCCTGATTCACTGTCTAATGAGCAGTTTGTTAACAAGTTGTACGATTCGGCGTCGCTCTCTCCTTATGTGCTACAAAGGGAGGCAGCAGTTATCAGATTGAATGGCGGTGCTTCTCGTGTCGACATCATTGAGGCCCTGATAGACGATCCCCAATTCAAAGCCGTGGAATACAATGCCGCCTTTGTTTTGACCGAGTATTTCGGCTATCTGAGACGCGACCCGGATCCCGAAGGCTACAGCTTCTGGTTGGATGTACTAAACAATCGGGAACCTGGAAACTATAGTGGCATGGTCTGCTCCTTTATCACCTCCGCCGAGTATCAGAAACGGTTTGGCAGCATAATAAGCCGCTCCAACTCCGAATGCGGCAAGTAGTTAACAAGGTCACCACGGAGACACGGAGAAACACAGAGAAGGCAAGAACAGCAAATGAATAAGGGCCGCCCCTCTCACGGAGATTTCCATCTTTCCTTCTTGTGTCTCCGTGGTGTCCTGGCTCTAATCGTTGTTCACAATAGCGAAAAAGTTATCCAGTTTTGAATTAACAGTGATATAAACTCTCCTGTCCTTGAGAGTAGGCCAGCGGAAGATCAGAGCCACTTGCCTACAGCCGCTCAGTTTCTATCTGCATGAGCTGTAATCTCGTAAGCAAAAACAATTTGCGTAATCTTCTCTCGGCGACGGTTTCAATAAGCCTTCTGCTGGTATCACTTCTTCAGCCCGTACCCGGTCTCTCTCAGAGACTCGGGCAGGGCGATGGGCAGAATAGTAGTAGTCCTCTTTACACAGACTCCTTTTCAGCCAGGGATGGCGTTTTCGTTCGCTGGCAAACCGTCTTTGAAAGCGACAATCTGGGCTTCAATATCTATGCGGTGAGAAGCGGCCGCCGGGTTCGGCTGAATAGCGAAGTGATTCCTGGTTCAGTTTTTGCTGCGCAGGACAGCGCTAATGGTTTGGCTCAGTCGTACTCCTGGCTTGATCATAACGGGACAAGCGAGACGATTTACGAAATCGAATCCGTAGACATTTACGGACGTACCAGGATCCATGATCCGCTTCAACCTGCGGTGCTAGCGCCGCGATCTGATCTGGAGGTTCTGCCGAGCAAGGTTCAGAAACCTCTGGTAGTCCACGAGGCGGGCAGCGCAAACATGAGCGACTACGCTGTAAATTCTGATTTCCCGACCGCGGTTGGTTCAATTGATGAGCAATGGGCAGTCGTCGCCCAGCCGGCGCTAAAGATCTTAGTCAAGAAGGATGGTTGGTACAGGGTTACACAACCACAGATGCTCGCCGCCGGGTTTAATCCAGGAAGTGAGATTGGTAACCTAATTCTTTACACAAGCGGTAAAGAAGTGGCCGTGAGGACCTCTCACAGAGCGGGCCCGCTCGATGCCGCGGATTACCTCGAGTTTTATGGTCAGGGTCTCGATACTCCCGAGAGCGACACGAATGTCTATTATCTGGTCGCCGGAAACCGTGCCGGGAAGCGAATCCTCGGTGATTTGCACACCGATAGCAACCCCAACCCTCGCCTGGTTCAAGGGCGGGATTCACTCTTCAGGTTCCCTCCCACAACTCTATTCAGGTGGGTTTTCGAATTACTCAAAGGGCTTCCCGCCAATGACGCCGTCACAGAGCAGCGTGTCGAGGCGTCTGATGAAATTAAATCGACCTCGGCTAAACAGAACGCAACAGGCGCGGCTCCTAAGCCTCCAAGGAACAGAAAAACCAGAGCCAGGAAGTATTCGGCCGACCGGCAGCATCACCACAGTTCAGCAGTTACTGCCATGGTAGCGCCCTACTTTAGCTCCACAGTCGAACGCAAGGATCGGCTTGTTTACTTCCTGGCAGTTTTGAATGGCGACACTGAGAATTTCTTCGGCAGGGTGGTGTCCACGACCCCGGTCACGCAAACGATTACTACGGCGAATCCGGAGTTTGCGGCTGATGGTCCCGCCCGGCTGGAGATCGCGCTTCAGGGTGTCAATTTCGTCAACCATCAGGTGAATGTCGCTCTCAATGGCACGGCGTTAGGAAGTATAAAGTTCTTTGGGCATGACCACCCGGTGCAAGCCTTCGATGTTCCAGTTTCGCAGCTTCTAAACGGCGCCAACACCTTACTCTTTGCCCAGGGGTCGGCAGGCGACACCAGCATTGTCGATTACGTGCGCCTGACATATCCGCGTGCCCTGCAAGCAGACAATGCCTCTCTCCGCTTCAGCTTGAGGAGTACGCAATCAGCTACCATTGATGGCTTCACAACGCCGAACATCAGATTGATTGATTACACGGACCCGTTTTCAGTGAGGGTCACCCGTGCGGTTGCCAACCCAAACAGTTCAGGGTATGCGATTACGATTCCGCAGGGTAACGCCCGAGCAAAATCGCGCCGCTTGCTGGCGATCCCGGAAAGCCAGGTTGACCAACCTGCCGGTCTCTTATTGAACCAGCCGTCTACACTGAACCTGAACACCAATGGCGCAGAGCTGTTGATCATCTCCCACAAGTCCTTGATCGCAAATGCAGCACCTCTCGCAAGTCTGAGGGAGGGTCAGGGAATGAGCGTCTCAGTCATTGATGTGGAGGATATCTACGACGAATTCAGTTACGGGGTCCATACGGTGCGGGCCATCAAAGACTTTCTATTGTTGGCAGCGACAACCTGGATAAAACCGCCTCGCTACGTGATTCTCCTCGGCGATGCCAGTTATGACCCACGCAATTACATGGGAAGGGGCGAGCTTGATTTTGTGCCCACGAAACTGGTCGACGCTACCTATAACGAGACAGCCTCAGATGACTGGCTCACCGATTTCAATAATGACGGAAGCGCAGACATTCCTGTCGGTCGCCTCCCGGTGCGGACCGCCGCCCAGGCCGACCTGGTGATTTCCAAGATAGTCAATTTCTCGCCAGCTAACGTTCCTGCGAGCGCTCTGCTGGTTGCTGACGATCCAACGGGCTATTACTTCAATTTTGAACAGGCAAACGACGAGGTTCAATCGCTACTTCCGGGAGACGTGACAGTTCTTAGAGTGAATCGGCGGACTGATCCCAACGCGCATGCAAACGTAATTGCCAACCTGAATGCCGGGCAGCAATTGGTTAACTATTCTGGTCACGGTAACGTAGACACCTGGAGTGGGACCTTTAATTCCACCGATGCAACCGCTCTCACTAATAATAACAAGCTTCCTTTTGTGGTCGTTATGGATTGCCTCAATGGATACTTTCACGATCCCACCCTGGAGGGCATAGCAGAGGCACTAATCAAGGCACCCAACGGGGGAGCGGTGGCCGCCTTTGCTTCTTCGGGCCTCACTATTCCGGATGGTCAACACGATATGAGCAAACGGTTGTACACCCTATTGTATGGCTCTCAACCGATCGCTCTTGGAGATGCAGTAAAGCAGGCTAAGAATGCAACCACCGATATCGATGTTCGTCGAACATGGATCCTTTTCGGCGATCCCTCAATGAGCATTCGATAAACCAGACTTCATCCTACCCAAAAAATACTTCCGCCACCTTATAGACGTCTTCATCCAGCCGCTTTATGCCACTGACCGCCTCCGCGAGTGACACACTCGTGATCTTATTTCCGCGCAAAGCAGCCATGTGACCCCACTCACCTGCCAGCACCATCTCGTATGCCTTCACGCCAAAACGCGTTGCTAGCACGCGGTCGTAGGCGGTAGGTGATCCTCCTCGCTGCACATAACCTAGTTTAGTCACCCTCGCTTCAATACCCGTGCACCGCTCGATTTCGTATGCAAGCACACCCCCTATCCCTCCAAGCCTATCGTGGCGATAAAGGTTCTGCTTAATCTCTTCACTCAGAAACTCCTCCTCCACCGCGGGGTGCGCATCTTCCGCCACCACTACAATCGAGAAAGCTCGCCCGTCACGTTTCCGAGCCTCTAAGAGCTCACAGACTCTGCTCAAACGAAAAGGATGTTCTGGAACTAGTATGACGTCAGCACCGCCTGCGATGCCGCCAAACGCTGCAATCCAGCCCGTATGCCGGCCCATGACTTCCACGACCATGACGCGATGGTGCGATTCCGCAGTTGAATGAAGCCGATCGACCGCATCGGTGACAATGCTTACCGCGGTATCAAAGCCAAACGTAAAGTCGGTTCCCGCGATGTCATTGTCGATGGTCTTGGGCACCGCCACGAGCTTGTAGTGAAAGTCGC
>Ga0209431_10004692_pt1 | contig 10700 bp, 12 predicted proteins | sample RifCSP13_3_FD_184021 | JGI IMG/M metagenome (GOLD analysis project Ga0209431, IMG submission 184021) | Soil microbial communities from Rifle, Colorado - Rifle CSP2_sed 13_3 (SPAdes) (version 2) | ecosystem: Environmental > Terrestrial > Deep subsurface > Rock core/Sediment | place: Rifle... | reverse complement strand
CCGCCGAGCTACGCAACGGCACCGCTCAGCGGACTCTCCTAAACTATCCAGGGGATCATCCGGGCGCGGGTCCGAGCGCGGTAGTCGGCGTAACCCGGGTACTTGACGAGCAGGCGGCGCTCTTCGGAGCCTGCCTTCAACCAGAAGAAGATGCCGCCTCCGATCGCCACCAGCAACCCGACCAAACTGAGTTGGTACAGCGCCAGCCCCGCCATGCCGAGCGTGATGCCCCCATACACCGGATGGCGGGTGTAGCGGTACACACCCGCGTGGACCAGGCCGGCGTGCTCGAGTGGCTCTGGGTACGGCGTCAAGCTGACCCCAAGATGCAACAACCCCAGTGTCGCCTGGACGGCGCCGACAACGACCAACCCGGCGCCCGGCCAGCGCAACCATCGGCCAACCTCGATCGTATCGTCGAAGAGCAGCACGGAGATGGCCACAACCGCCCCCACCACCGCTTGTGCGACAACCCACCAACCGCCGCGCGCGGTGAACGTCGGGACCGGCCGCGCCCTCACCTGCTCCGTTGCCGTGCTGGGAGACCGGTTCGTGGGGCGCCGGGGAAGACCCTCTGCGATGGTACCTACCCCGTCGTCGGAGAGGTCGGGCCGGCCCTCCTGCTCCGGCCACCAGGTTCCGAGCGAGACCACCTCCTGATCGGCCACGCCGGGGAGGAGATCGGCAATCGGGCGGCCCTCGGGCATCTTTGCCTCCGGCCATGCCTCCACGAGGGGTTCGAGCACGAAACGCCGTTCCGCCAAGCGGGGATGGGGAACCACCATCTCCCCTTCCTCGGCTCGTTGATTGCCGTAGAGGATGAGATCCAGATCCAACCCTCGGGGTCCCCATCGGACTGCTCGGATCCTCCCGGCCTCGGCTTCGATGCGATGCAACTCGTCCAGGAGCCGGCGGGGCTCGAGATGGGTATCGATCACAACTACCGCGTTGAAGAACGGGGCTTGCTCCGGACCGCCGATCGGGGCCGTCTCGTAGAGCGACGAGACCGAAACCACCGTTCCCAGGTCGGTTAGAGCCTCCGCACCAAAGCGGAGGTACGCCTTGCGGTCACCCAGGTTGGAGCCGAGCGCGATTGCCGTCCGGGTCATCGACTGCGCCTCATTTCGATCACCACGTCATCGAACGGGACGGAAATAGGCGCAGCCGGCTTGTGTACTCGAACCTCGACGCTCGCCACCCGCTCATCTTCCAGAACGAGATCGGCCACCCGCCCGGCAACGCGTTCGATGAGATTCCATCGTTCGCTCGAGACCCGGTCGTGAATCGCCGCCGCCAAGGTCCCGTAGTCGATGGTGTCGGCCAGATCGTCCGTCGAAGCGGCGGTTGCCAGGTCGGCGTGAATGGTCACGTCAATCGCGAATTCCTGACCGGCCGACTGCTCTTCAGCAAGTACTCCGTGGTGAGCAAAGACCCGCAGCCCGCGCAAGCGGATGGTATCCACGTTCATTCCTCACTGCCGGGGGCCTTCACGACGGTACCGGTATGAGCCTCCGCCCCTCGGGACCAAGCGGACGTTTGAGTATCTCCTGGATGAGGGCGGCGGCCAGAATCGGTTCGTCGACCAGTTTCGAGTAGACGAGGTAGCCGGCCAGTACGCCGGCGACCGTGTCGTCGACGAGGTCGCGATGGACCAGCACCACCGTATTCGGGTCTTGGAGGGCCTGGTCGAGTGCGCGGAACACCCGCCGAACATCCGCCGGCTCATACTCTCCGGTGAGTGGCTCCCCCCGGACGTCGAATCCTGAGTCCCGGTAATTGGCGAGATTCTGCGTACTGCCGAGCAGAGAGAAGATGGTGGTGATACCCGCTTCCTCCTTCAGCCAGAGAATCTCCTCCTCCCGCCGAACCCGCCGATGTTGGATCCCGTACCCCCCGATTCGCTCGGAAACGGCCAGCCGACCCTGGATGACCCAGACGAACTCTCTCGGTTTGAGACCGGTCAAGGCCCTTCCTCCACATCGATCGAGCGGACAATGGCGTCGGCAATCAATACCGCCTGGCGGGCCATTTCCACGTTGTGCACACGCACGACCGCCGCCCCCCGGGTGGCTGCAATCGCCACCGTAGCCGCCGTTGCCACGTCGCGCTCTGCCGGGTCGGGTTCGTCGACAATTGTCCCCAGGAATGACTTTCTGGATGTCCCTACCAACACCGGATACCCGGTCGAAACGAGAAGGTCGAGACGGGCCAGAAGCTGGAGGTTGTGGCGGAGCGCCTTCCCGAATCCGATACCCGGATCGATACAGATACGCGGGCGCTCCACCCCGGCCATCTCGGCCATCGCCGCCCGCTCCATGAGAAAGTCGCGGACCTCGACGGTCACATCGCCATAGGTCGGGTTGTCTTGCATCGTTCGCGGTGTCCCTTGTATGTGCATCAGCACTACCCCGCAGCGGGCTTCGGCAACCAGCGCGGCCATATCGGGGTGACCGAAGGCGGTGATGTCGTTGACGACCAGAGCTCCTTCAGCCAGGGCCGCCGCCGCCACTTCTGGCTTCGAGGTATCCACGGACACCGGCACACCAGCCCCTACCAGACCGGCGATAACCGGGGCGACCCTTCGGATCTCTTCGGCGGCCGGGACCGCCTCGGCACCGGGACGGCTCGACTCCCCACCCACGTCCACGAGATCGGCCCCATCGATATACAGGCGTCGCCCGTGGGCGATGGCCCGGTCGGAGCCCAGGAACCGGCCGCCGTCCGAGAACGAATCGGGGGTGACGTTCACAACCCCCATGATCAGTGTGCGATCCGCGGTCGATAGCACACGGTCGCGTATGGCCCAGTCGACCAAGCTCAACGACCCCCGAAGAGCAGCGCCATCGCCTCGGAACGGGTGGCGGGATCCTCGGCGAAGGAACCACGAACGGCCGAGGTGACGGTGATCGATCCCGGCTTCTTGACGCCACGCATGCTCATGCACATGTGCTCCGCCTCGACCACCACCATCACGCCGTAGGGGTTCAATGCCTCCATGAGCGTGTCGGCAACCTGAGAGGTGAGGCGCTCCTGCATCTGGGGACGACGGGCGTAGGTGTCGACCAGCCGCGCCAGTTTGGAGAGGCCGGTCACGGTGCCCCGCGGTATGTATGCCACATGGGCTCGGCCGTGGAAGGGGATCAGGTGATGCTCACACATTGAGTAGAAAGGAATGTCCTTCACCATGACGATCTCGTGGTGTTCCTCGTCCTCGAAGATGGTCTCAACGACCTCGTTGGCATCCTCCCGGAGACCACCGAACACCTCGGCGTACATGCGGGCAACCCGCCCGGGGGTGCCGGCCAGTCCTTCCCGATCAGGATCCTCGCCGATGGCTTCGAGAATGGTTCGGACCGCCCCGGCGATCGCTTCGAGGTCGGGTGGGTCTGCATGCTCGCTGGCGGTCAAGGACGCCCCTCTTGGATCAGGAACTCGATTCCCGAACTGCGGCCACGCCTTCCGGAACGACGGCATCGGGGGTTGCGCCGTTGTGGCCGTTGGGAATCTGAATGCGCATAGCCCCGCTCTCGGTGTGCTCCCACTTGGGAACATCGGCGAAGACTGCGGACACCTCGGCGGCATCGATGGTCTCGCGTTCCATCAAGACGGTAGCCATGCGGTCGAGGGCGTCGCGGTGCGTCGACAAGATCTGCCGGGCTTCTTCATGTGCCTGGCTGATGAGCTTTCGCACCTCGGCGTCGATGAAGGACGCAACCTCATCGGAATAATCTTGCTGGCGGCCGTAGTCGCGGCCGAGAAACACCTCTCCGTTGGCATGCCCGTACTGCATCGGGCCCAACCGATCGCTCATGCCGTATTCCATCACCATCTTGCGGGCGATCGCAGTCGCCTTCTCGATGTCGTTGGCGGCACCGGTGGTGGGATCGACGAAGATGAGCTCTTCGGCAGTTCGCCCACCGAGCAGCATCGCCAGCTGATCAACCAGCTCACTGCGCCTCATCAGATACTTGTCCTCCGTCGGCAAGGCCTGCGTGTGCCCGAGAGATCGGCCGCGCGGGATGATCGTCACCTTGTGGATGGGGTCGGCCATGGGGAGGGCCCACCCAACGAGAGCATGACCGGTCTCGTGATAGGCGATCACCAGCTTCTCTTCCTCGGAAATCAACCGGCTCTTGCGTTCAGGTCCGGCAATGACCCTCTCGATGGACTCCTCGAGCTCATCCATCGAGATCTCCTTCTTAGCGCGCCGGGCCGCCAACAACGCAGCCTCGTTGATCAGGTTGGCCAGATCGGCTCCGGTGAACCCGGGGGTTTGCCGGGCCAGCACCTCCAGATCAACGTCTTTGGTGAGGGGCTTGCCGCGAGCATGCACCGCCAGGATGGCTTTGCGGCCCGCAAGGTCGGCGCGGTCGACAACGATCTGCCGATCGAAGCGGCCCGGTCGAAGCAGGGCCGGGTCCAGGATGTCGGGCCGGTTGGTACCGGCAATCACTATGACGCCGCTGTTGACGTCGAATCCGTCCAGCTCCACCAGCAATTGGTTCAGAGTCTGTTCACGTTCGTCATGGCCACCGCCTAAACCGGCTCCCCGGTGACGGCCGACTGCGTCGATCTCATCGATGAACACGATGGCCGGCGCCTGGGCCTTGGCCTGTTCGAACAGATCCCGCACACGACTGGCCCCGACTCCAACGAACATCTCGACGAAATCGGACCCCGAGATCGAGAAGAACGGAACGCCCGCCTCACCGGCCACTGCCCGCGCCAGCAGGGTCTTCCCCGTTCCCGGCGGACCAAACAACAGCACACCTTTCGGGATCTTGGCTCCCAGCGCCCGGAACTTGTCCGGGTTCTGCAAGAACTCCTTGAGCTCCTCCAGTTCCTCGATGGCCTCGTCCAGTCCGGCCACATCCTGGAAGGTCACCTTGGGCATGTCCTTCGTGACCTGCTTGGCACGAGATTTCCCGAACTGCATCACGCGGTTTCCGCTGCCCTGCATCTGCATGAAGATGAAGACCATGAACCCGATCAGGAACAACCACGGGAGGAAACTCAACAGGATCTCCAAGATGCCCGCCGGCTCGCCATCGATTTGGACGTCGACGCCTTTCGCCCGCAAGACAGCCGAAAGTTCGTCTTCCTCTTCGGGTGGGTAGTCGATGCGGTAGTCGGGAGTGTCGTCAACTTCGCCGACGAACTCACCCGTGAGGACGTTTGATTTGGTCAACAGGACGGCGGTGGCGACTTCACCGTCCTCGAGACGATCCCAGAATTCGCTGTAGGAGATCTCTTCCGGCTGTTCGATGCCACCCATCCATTGCTGCAACAGGATCAGCATCACGAGCACGATGAGCCCGTACGTCAAGATGGAGCGGAAGGTTCGGGTCAAGAGACTCCTCGTCGAGTTATAAGTATGGCCCGGGCATCACCGTATCACCGTCTGTGACCAGCGCAACCCGGCGGGTCTTCACCATGGTATGCAGATCGCGGAGGTAAGCCACGGCCGTTGGAAGCACCGTTGACGGCGTTACCGCGAATCCTCGTCCATGACGCCCACATAGGGCAGGTTCCGGAACTTTCCCGCGTAGTCGAGCCCGTAGCCGATCACAAACTCGGGGCCGATGGTGAAACCTGTGTATTTGATATCGAGCGGGGTTCGCTCGATACCTTCTTTGACCAGCAGGGCGGCCACCTCCAGCGACTCCGGGCGCCGCACTCGCAGACTCTTGAGGAGGTAGTTGAGCGTCAGCCCGGAATCGATGATGTCCTCGACAATGAGCACATGACGTCCGGCGATTTCCTGATCGAGGTCTTTGAGGATCCGCACGACCCCGGATGTCTGGGTGGCAGCGCCATACGACGACACGGCCATGAAGTCGAACTCGACCGGCAGCTCGATATGACGCGCCAGGTCGGCCATGACGATGAACGCCCCCTTCAAGACACCTACCATCAGGAGATCTTTGCCTTGATAGTCGGCGGAGATGGTGCCCCCCATCTCCTCCAACTTGGCGGCGATCTCTTCGGCAGAGATCAGTACCTTCCCGACTTTCACGAGCTTTCCTCCACTGTGGCGCGAACCCAAAGGTAGCGCCTGGTTGCCCTACCCACCCAACCGGCATCGGCCCTCCGCACCCCCGGAACCCAGATCACATCACCGTTCGTCGCCACGACCGGCCACCTCGATCGTTGAGCGGGCGTGATGCGCGCTTCAGCCAGGACGTCGGTGAGGGGTTTGGTGCCTCCGACGATGGCGACGTGGTCACCGGGCTCCATCGTGCGCACCGTGACCGACGCCGGCATGGTGTCGGCGTCGAACACTTCCGCGAATGGGGACAGGGGAAACACGAGTGGTGGAGTCACTTCCAACCACGCCTCGAAGTTCCACGACCCGGCCCGAACGATCCCAGGGAACGGCCACGGTGTCGGTGACGGACTCGTCGGAAGGTCCGGCCGTTCGAGGGTGACCCAGACGCCGTTCCGCTCCAGCCGCACCGAACCGGCCAGTTCGACAGGGCGACCGCCCTTGGCAACCGACAGGATCGCCGCCACGTCGGCCGACGAACCGGGATAGCCATGGTGGATCTCCCGCAGTGCCCGGCGAGCAGCCCGAGCCGCCACTGGATTCGGCACCGTAGCCAGCAGCGGTGCCGGCAAGCGTACCGTCGAGCCGCTGGTCTCAATCGGAATGGCCCGGGCCGTTTCGTCGAGGAACCGCTCGTCTTCATCGACGGCGGAGGCCAGCCGGACCAGCGCGGCCCGGACGGAAGGGTTGATGCGGGTTTCGAGGTAAGGGATGACATCACGACGCAGCGCATTACGACGCAGCGCAGTGTCCAGGTTGGTCGGATCGTCTGCCCAGGGCAGCCCGAGCAACGCCGCCAGTTCCCGCGTTGCGGCCCGGGCAACGTCCAGCAGGGGTCGGACGATCCGCCCCCTGCGTCTTGGAATGCCCGACAATCCCGCCGCGCCGGCACCCCGCAGGAGATTGCCGAGGACCGTCTCTGCCTGGTCATCCATCGTGTGCCCCGTGAGCAGCCACTCGTCCGAGGCAAGCTCATCCTCCAAGGCTTCATACCGAGCGAGCCGGGCCTGCCCCTCCGGGGACGGGCCGGGTTCAACTTGCGTTTCGACCACCGAGATGCCAAGACCGAGGTGCCCGGCCACCTGCTGCGCGGCCCGACGCAGGGCGGCTGATGCCGGCCATCCATGGTCTACGTGCACCGCCCGCACCCCCCCCCTGAGCCGATTAGCAGCCCAGGCACATACGGCGCTGTCGGCACCTCCGCTCAAGGCAACGACCAGGCGCCCATCCGGCAGGTGTTCCTCAACGCTGGCGAGAACGTCTCCGCTCAGGCCGGTCAGGCGACGCGAGCCAGCCATCGTTCCGGATGCTCGATCTCGTCCAACGTCGGCAGATGCTCGGGGCTTTGCCAGGCCCGGTCCAGCGCGCTCCACCCGGCCCGCTTCTCGACCCCCAACACGAACCGTCCACCGAGCTCGTATTGGCGCATCTTCATTTCGAGACCGGTCAGGCGGTACAAAGCCGCCGTACGGGGATCTTTGCGACGTTGCTTCAAGGTGTCCGACATCCGCTGCTGGGTAACCAGCACGCGACCACCGATTCGGTCCATCACCACATGACCGTGTCCCTCCAGGAACGACATCAACGCCTGGACCCGGTCCAGCAACGCTCGCTGGTCATCGGTGGCAAAAAGGCCCAGCAGCCCCGTATCGCCAACCAGAGGGCGACCTTCGGCGGCGGCGGCTCGAGCTTCCGCAACGAGACGCCCGAAACGTCCCGGCTCGGGTTGAGCGGTGGCCACCAGTTCCTGAACCATCCCGAGGAAGTAGCCCTGCATCCAGGGGATCCCCACGAACTGCAACCGGTGCGTGCACTCATGCAACGCCAACCAGAAGCGGAACTCGAGGGGACGGAACTGGTGGGTCCGCTCCAGGCTCAAGACGTTCTCACCGACCAGGTACACCGTGTCGCCGTCGTCGTCCTCGTCGGCCGGCAACACCAGTTCGTACTGACCCAACACTCGCCGGGCCATGAAACCCAGCAGCGCCCCCATCTCCGCCGCCACGAGTCGTTCGGACGTGAGGGCGGCGGCCTTTCCGACCAGACCAGACTTCTGGAAGCGCTCCGTCAGGCGATCGTCTGCGGGCTCGAGCATCTTCGAGAAGAACCGGATGTTCCGCTCCGCCCACTCGGCGCGGGACACCACTGCCACCCGCGGTACACCGGGACCCGCCAGGCCGGTCTCCTCCATCACCAACCGACCCGCTCGAGCCACGAACTCCGGAGCCTGGCTGCGAAGGAGACCTTCGTGGTAGGTACCCCCGAGCGGATAACGGCCGGCCACTCTCCTGGCTATTCCGGCCGCTAACGACCAGGGAATCCGGCCGCTCACTGGATGAGCCGGTACCTGGTTCGCACCACTTTGAGGAAGTAAGCCACGATGCTCCCCACGACCACCAGCAGAGCGATCACCAACGAAGTCGGGACCAGATATCGGAACGTCCACGCCGGCTGCGCCTCGGCCGGCGCCTCGGGAACGATCTCGACGGCAGGCTCGGGCACATCGACCACCGCACCCTGTTCGACCGTCGTGTTGGTGGTTTCCGTAGGTGTCTCCACTTGAGCCAGCGCGGCCGGGGCAAGGATCAAGACCAGCAACCCGATGACGAGGAGAGCCAGAGATCGGCGGTGAAGATGAGACATGACCGTTACAGCCTAACCCGCCGCCGGCGTGAGCTAGGAGCCTGCCGACGTCTGTTTCCCGAAACCCGGTTCTTTTTCCTCGAGGAAGGCTCGCAGACGATCCATCACTTCAGGCCGTGGTTCTTCGCGGAGCCGCTCCTGCACAATGCTCTTCAGGCGGCTCTCAAAACTAAACGCCCCCATGCAGGGCGGGCATTTCTTCAGGTGACGTTTGATGCGGGCTTTCTTCAGCCGGCCGAGCTCACCGTCCAGGTAGAAGTAGACCTCCGCCACCGCATCTTCGCAGATGTGCTTACTCATCTCCTGCCACCTGTTCTCCGGTGAGCCCGTGTTGCTCTGCAAACGCCCATAACGCCTTTTCGAGCGCCTTTCTTCCCCGGTGGAGTCGCGACATCACGGTTCCGATGGGAATGTCCAAGATTTCTGCAATCTCCTTGTAAGAAAAACCCTCCACGTCGGCCAGAAGTACGGGCATCCGGAAGTGCTCGGGTAGATCCTCGACGGCTGCTTTCACATCGGCTTCGACGAACTGTTCGAGCACTTCCTCTTCGGCACTCCGCGAGGCGCCGCTCGGTTGCTCCGCACCCAGTCGCTTGTAGAGGTACAGATCCTCGACCTCGCCAAAGTCGACCTCGGTTGGCCGCTTCGCTTGCTTTCGATACCTGTTGATGTACGTGTTGGTGAGGATGCGATACAACCAGGCTTTCAGGTTGGTCCCCTCCTGAAAAGTGTGATACGCCCGGTATGCCTTGAGGAACGTCTCCTGCACGACGTCCTCGGCGTCGGCCGTGTTCCGTGTCATTCGGAGCGCAGCCGAATACAACTGCGGCGCGTACTGCATGGCGTCTCTCTCGAAATCGGCCTGATCAGCCAACCAGGGCTCCCCCATCGGACAGTCAGGACGATACCTGAGGAGGTAAGAAGTACGAAGTTGGAAGTGGCCGACGGTAGGCGGTTGGCCGTCTGCAGTTCGTCTTCTTGTGGTCCGTGGTTGGCAGATGGCGGTTGCCGTGAGCCGACTACCTACCGCCGCAGGTTGCCGGCTTCCGGCCGCCCGCTGCTAACTTATGCGCCGCGCCGGAGTAGCTCAGGGGTAGAGCAGCTCACTCGTAATGAGCAGGTCCGGGGTTCAAATCCCCGCTCCGGCTCCCGTTCGCCGGCATTGGTCAGGTCGCCGGAGTCAGTTCGGCGAACAACGCCGCGAACACCAGCTGGGGACGCTGGTTCGCCTGCAACTCGGTCACCGCGTTCAGCACTCTCTCGGCGTTGGCCACCGCCGCGTCCGGTCGAATCATCGCCAGCGTGGCCGCCGGGATGTCATGATTACGAACCGGTCCCCCGAACTGAGCGGAGGCTGCGTCGGCGTACCAGGATGCGAGAATCTCCAGGCCGGTCACATGGAGAGCCCGCTTCTCCCTGCGACGGTCGCGCTCGTAGCGCTCCCGGAGGACTTTGAGCGTCGAGGGTGGAAGGTCATCGGTCTCTTCGCCTGTCTGCCGTGCGTCGAGTGTTTTCAGCAATGGCTCGGCCGCCTCGAGCACCTCATCGGCCAAACGGAATGCTTCTCCCGGATGAGGCGACACCCGTACGGGCACACTGAGCCACACGTCCCGGTAGGCGGCCACGTCCGGGTTGGTGGCCAAACCCAACGCCAGGCCGGGACGGCCTCCTGAGATCCGAGCCGCCTCTCCGGCTTGCCCGGCTCCGATGCCGCGCTCTTCAAGGGCCGCGATGAGGGTCTCTTCCCGCACCCGGCCGAATTGCACGGTGCGGCACCGGCTGGCGATGGTCGCCGGGAGATCATCTTCTGATTCCACCACCAGCACGAAGACCGTAGACGGGGTCGGTTCCTCGAGCGTCTTCAAGAGAGCATTAGCCGCTTGTTCGGACATGGAGCCCGCTTCGTCGAAGACGAACACCTTCCTGTCTCCTTCGACGGGCGACATGGGCGCCTGGGCGACCGTCGCCCGGGCTTGCTCGACCGACAATGCCGTTCTCCCGTCGGGATCGA
>Ga0209431_10004690_pt1 | contig 10703 bp, 9 predicted proteins | sample RifCSP13_3_FD_184021 | JGI IMG/M metagenome (GOLD analysis project Ga0209431, IMG submission 184021) | Soil microbial communities from Rifle, Colorado - Rifle CSP2_sed 13_3 (SPAdes) (version 2) | ecosystem: Environmental > Terrestrial > Deep subsurface > Rock core/Sediment | place: Rifle... | reverse complement strand
GATTGTTCAATGCCAAAATAGGAATCTGTAATAATCGCCAAGGGAGGTGAGGATGAAAAACAATTGGTATTACAAATCCGAAGAAGGCGGGATCGAGCGTAAGCTCGCCGAAGGCATCACTACGCGCCTTTTTTTCAGTAATCAAATAATGCTGTCGGTAGCAGAAATCGCGCCCCACACGGAGCCCAGCATCCACAGCCATCCGGAAGAACAGTGGGGCTATTTGCTTGAAGGTGAATGTGTGCGGATCCAAAACGGGGAGGAAGTGGCCATGCAGAAGGGGGATTTCTGGCAGACGCCACCAAACACGCCGCACGGCGTACGGACTGGGAAGCTTGGAGCTAAGATCCTGGATATCTTCAATCCGCCGCGGCGAGCCTACACGAAGCCTGGCGAAGGTCTGGCTGCGACCCAACATTCCATTGGGATTAATTCCCTTTGATTCAACATCCCCGTCCTCTCTGGCAAAAGGAGCAGGGTGTGATGGTTGCCAATCGCTATGAACATTTTGTAAGCGGTAAATATATTCCACCTGTTTCAGGGGATTACTTCACCTCAATCGATCCCTCTACTGGTCAGGCAATTGCCGAGGTCGCACGTGGCGATGCTGCAGACGTCGATCAGGCGGTTGGAGCGGCGCGGCGATCGTTATCGTCCTGGCGGAAACTTGAGCCAAGCGAGCGTGGAAGAATCCTTCATCGCGTAGCCACGCGCCTACTCAAGGAAGCGGATGATCTGGCTCGTACCGAGTCGATTGACACGGGTTTTCCTTTGCGGGATTGCCTGTTAGTTACCAAAGATGTTGCCGCGCGTTACTTTGAGTATTACAGCGGACTGGCAGATAAGCTCGGCGGAGAGACCATACCAGTTCCTGGAAACCATCTAGATTACACTCTGCGCGAACCTCTGGGTGTCGTCGCTCAGATCATTCCCTGGAATAGCCCCCTCTACGACGGAAGTCGGGCCATCGCTCCGGCGCTTGCGGCAGGCAACACCATCGTCCTCAAGCCGGCAGAAGAAGCAATGCTAACTATGCTGCGACTGGCGGAGATCATGGTCGAGGAAGGCCTGCCGGAGGGTGTGTTTAACGTTGTCACTGGATATGGACCTGAAGCTGGTGCTGCGCTGGCAAGTCATCCCGATATCAACGGGATTTCTTTTACTGGTTCGGTGGAGACAGGCACTCACGTGATGAAGTTGGCCGCTGAGCATGTGGTGCCGGTCACTCTCGAATTGGGTGGTAAGTCGGCCAACATCGTCTTTCCCGATGCCGATATTGACATGGCAGTAATGTGGGCAATGTTCGCTATCTTCACCGCTTCAGGGCAGATCTGCACAGCCGGATCGCGTCTTCTTTTGGATCGCCAGGTGCATGATGAGTTCCTGGAGAAACTCGTTGTTCGAACCAAGCAACTCCGAGTTGGCCCTGGATTAGAGAATCCTGACCTCGGCCCGCTTATCTCACAGCCTCAGCTTGAGCGTGTGCTCAATTATATCGAAATCGGAAAAGCCGAGGGGGCGGCGGTGGCTACGGGCGGCGAACGGTTAACTGAAGGCTCGTTGCAACGGGGCTACTTTGTCGCTCCCACGATCTTTGACGGGGTAAAGAATCAGATGTGCATCGCCCAGGAGGAAATCTTCGGTCCGGTCCTCTCGGTGCTCACCTTTGAGGATAAGGATGAAGCCTTGGAGATTGCTAATGGGACGCAATATGGATTGGCCGCCGCCGTGTGGACACGCAACTTAAAGACCGCGCACTATATGGCCAAGCATCTCGAGGTGGGGAGTGTCTATATCAATCGATACTACGGTTCCGGAGTGGAAGCACCATCGGGAGGATATAAACGGAGCGGCTTCGGCCGAGTAGATGGGATTGAGGTATTGCGCCACTACACGCAAATCAAGAATGTGGTAATCAATCTCGATTGAAGTCATGAAGCCAGAATTGATGCAAGCGGTAGTTATCACTGGGCCGAAAGCGGCTTCGCTCCAGCAGATTGAGCGTTGGTCACCACAGCCGGGTGAAATTCTAGTCCGTTGTCAAGCAGCCGCTGTTTGCACCACGGAGCGACGCGTCTTCTCCGGAGATCTCCCTTATTACCCGGCTATCGGTGGGCATGAGGTGGCTGGTGTCGTCGAATGGGTTAACGACGCTGCTACTGACCTAAAGCCCGGTGATCGCGTCACCATCGATAACGATAATCGCTGCGGCTGTTGCTACTATTGCATCAGAGGCCATCACAATCTGTGTGTGGACATGTTCAAACCCCGCAAGCAATCAGGGTACATCATGATCGGGGGAGGGTTTGCGGAGTACACGACGATGCTGCCGAGTCAAGTGCTAAAGCTGCCGGATAGTGTGACCATGGAAGAAGCCAGCCTCATGGAGCCGCTATCGTGCTGTATTCACAGCATCAAGAAAGCCCAATTATCCTTCGGCGAAACGATCGTTATCGTTGGCGCTGGAACGATGGGTGTAATCCATGCCATGTTGGCCAAACTTCTGGGAGCAAGGACAATCGTCAGCGATATTGATGAGGCGCGTCTTGGTTTGGTCAAGCAATTGGGCGCCGATGTCGTAGTGAACCCCACAGTCGACGACCCTCTACAAGTGGTCAAGGACCATACTGGGGGCCGAGGCGCAGATGCCGTCATAGTAGCAGCCAGTACAAAAAAGGCAGGCGAGCAAGGCTTGACGTTGGTGGGCCCGTCGGGCCGGGTTGTTTTTTATGCCTCTTTATATCCTAAGGGAATGATCGATCTGGATTGGAACCGCATGCATTACCAGGAGATTACGATCTCCGGTACTGAAGGACACACTCCCAAAGATTTTCACGAGGCTGTGGCGCTGGCTGAGAGCGGAGCCGTTAATCTCAATCCCTTGATCTCGAAAATTATTTCTCTCGCCGAATTACCCTCCGAACTGGCGTCCAAACCTGCAGGCGAAACCCAACGCGTTGTTGTCAAACCGTAAATGGTGGTTTTTCTTTCAAGTATCACGCTAACTTCCTCATGAACAAGCGAGCGCTTTTTTTAGGCCTGGATCTCGGGACCACGGCGGTAAAAGTCGGCGTCATCGATGCTGAGGGGCAGCTGCTTGCCAGGGCAGAAGTGCATTACCGCACAGAGTCACCCCAGCCGGGATGGGTAGAGCAGAAGCCGGAGGAGTGGTGGGCAGCTTGTGTCTCGGCAATAAAGGACGTAGTCCTTCAGGTAGACCCGGCTCTTGTACAGGGTCTATGTGTGGCAGGGCAGTCACCGGCGCTGGTCTGTCTTAACGACCTGGGCGAACCCGTACGCCCGGCGTCGATTTGGTCTGACCAGCGCGCGGTACGTGAGGCGGATGAAGTAGCTCAAAGCCTGGGCCCTTTCGCTCCCTTCAGTTTATTGCCGCGGCTCCTTTGGCTAAAGCGACACGAACCGACGCACTATCTTCGAACCAAATGGGTCTTCGAGTCCTTTGACTACATCAGCTTCAAACTGACCCATCACGTGGCTTCCACTGCCCCGGCTGGACAGTCCTGGGACCCACGAGACACCGGGGCCATCGGGTTGGAGCCTGATAAATTTCCCACTTGTGTATGCCGGCTGGGTGGGGTCTTTGGTTCGTTGGCACCAGACGTGGCCGCCAGGCTGGGCTTGCCCGCTGAACTGCCGGTTATAGCTGGTACGATCGACGCGTTCGCTGCCTGGATTGGGACGGCAACACTTTCAAAAGGTTCACTCTGCAACACCGCGGGCACGTCCGAAGGCGTTGCTATTGTTTGGCATCAACCACTCTCCGATCCTGAGCAGCGCGTGGTCTCGATACCCCATATCACCGGTCGTGATTGGATTGTCGGCGGAGCGATGTCCACCGGCGGAATCATGTTGGATTGGTTTTCGCGCGCGTTCTACGATCGCGTCACCAATCCCTACGTGGCAGTGGCGGAAGAAGCGAAGTCGGTTACCGCCGGCGCTGAGGGGCTAATCGTCTTGCCTTACCTGGTCGGAGAGCGAGCACCTATGTTCGATCCTGATGCTCGCGGGGTCTTTTTTGGTATTACGGGAAACCACACCCGAGCTCACTTGGCCCGTGCCGTGCTCGAATCAGTTGCGTTCGCCGTGAGGGATGTATGTGAAGTGATTCAGGAAATGGGAGCAGAGATTGGAGAGGTGCGTGTGGCTGGCGGCGGCGCCCGCAACGATGTGTGGAACCAAATCAAAGCTGATGTACTCGGACGACGCGTGCTTGTTCCAGAGATTGCCGAGTCTGGCTTACTGGGCGCTGCTATCATCGCGGGCTGGGGCACCGGATACTTTGCGAATCTTGCAGATGCCGCCCAGACGATGGTGAAGTTCCGAGCTGTCCTGGAGCCGAACCCCAGGAACCAAGCAGTCTATACGGCGTTGTTCGAACTCTATCGCTCTCTTTATATGCATTTGAAAGTTGACTTTGCAACACTTTGTCAGTTGAAGAGAACACACTTCAGCGCATCATCAACAGCCACGCACTAGTCTCGAATAATGATATCGCAGTGCAGTTCGCGAGCGTATTAAATGTCCTCGAAAATATTGAAGCGTCACTCTAGGCTCGGTTTGAGTCCTTGTTAACGAAACAAGCAAATGAAGACTGATCCGTTGTTCTCGGTTGAGGGAAAAGTAACTCTGGTCACCGGGGCCGGTGGCGGAATTGGCTCCTCTCTGTCGCGGGCATTCCTGGCGCGCGGTGCGACTGTTGCTGCGGTCGAGCGAGACCCAGCGTTGCTGGAGCAGCTGGCAAAACAGGTTGGGGCAGACGAACGGGCTCGGCTGCATGGTTACGCCTTCGACCTGATGAATATCGAGTTGATACCAAACCTGGTCGAAAGGATCATCGCACACTCAGGACAAATCGACGTGTTGGTAAATAATGCGGGCATCAATCTTCCTGGCCCCGCTAATGAAGTGAACCAGACCGATTGGGACGCGATCCTAACCGTTAACCTAAAGGTGTGCTTCTTCCTGGCGCAGGAGGTGGCTCGCTATATGCGCCGTCAGAGGGTCGGACGGATCATCAACATTGCGTCGCAGCTTGGTATTGTTGGCCGGGACAACTGCGCTCCTTACACCGCCAGCAAGGGCGGGGTCATTCTACTAACCAAGTCGTTATCGTTGGAGTGGGCCAAGGATAATATCCTGGTCAACGCAATCGCGCCGGGCCCGCTACGGACGCCTATGACCGAACCGTTCTTGCAGAAGCCGGAACTGGTACAAGCTATGACCCAGGTTATCCCGCTTGGACGCATGGGTCTCCGGAAGAGATCGTCGGCGCGGCGTTGCTTCTTGCCTCAGAGGCAGGCAGCTTCATAACCGGAAGCGTTTTGGTGGTGGACGGCGGATACACTGCCAGCTGACATTCGCTACCAGTGCCAGGTCCTCACGCGAAGTTCGAACTACCAATCGACGCAGAAAACCGGACGACACACTAAGAAGGAGGCCGACCAGTGTCTGTGGTAAGACCTAGCCTCGTCGAGTTGCGGCGTATTGCCGCTAGCTATGGGTTTGATCTTTCTGATGCCGAGCTTGAACAGCTTGGCGCGGTCGGGGATGGCACATTGGCATCGTACGCACGCCTTGATCAGATGTCAGCGCCGATACTGCCGGTCAAGTACCGACGCGACGCCGGATGGGCGCCAAGCGAACAAGAAAACCCCTTGAATGCCTGGGCCTGGCGCTGTTCGGTGAAGGGCGCTGCGAGCGGCAAACTAAAGGGCCGCAAGATCGCTTTGAAAGATAACATCTGCCTGGCAGGAATTCCTTTGCGCAATGGCTCGGCTATTCTAGACGGCTTCATACCAAATGAAGATGCGACGGTCGTCACCCGTATTCTTGACGCCGGAGGTGAAATTGTCGGCAAGGCCGTTTGCGAGAGCTTTTGTTGTTCAGCCAACAGCCACACCTGTGATGGTAACCCCGTGCAGAACCCCGCTAATCCTCTCTATTCTACGGGTGGTTCTTCAAGCGGCTGCGGCGCGCTCCTGGCTTCCGGGGTAGTTGAGATGGCTCTGGGTGGCGACCAGGGAGGCTCTATTCGGTTGCCAGCCTCCTGGTGTGGGATTGTTGGTTTGAAGCCAACTTACGGGTTAGTTCCATACAGTGGCATATTCCCCATCGAGCCTACCCTGGATCACGTTGGGCCCATGACTAAAACAGTCGCTGACGCCGCCCTCTTGCTGGAAGTGATTGCCGGCGAAGACGGTCTCGATCCCCGGCAGATACATGTTCGAACCGCACCTTACACTGAAGCGCTCACGGGCGGTATGTCAGGTCTTCGCATAGCGGTGGTCCAAGAGGGATTCGGCTGGGAAGGCGCCTCCGAAGTAGAAGTCGACGAAACCGTGAGAGCAGCGGTTAGAAAAATGGAGTTGCTGGGAGCCACCGTCGCGGAAGTATCGGTGCCGCTGCACCGCGACGCCATCCACATCGCCTATGGAATATACATGGAAGGCGCGACGGCCTTCATGGTGAGTGGTGATGGAATGGGCTTCAACTGGCGGGGTCACTACCTTCTGGGACTTCGCGATTTCTACGGGCGAGCGCGGCGGGCAAGGCCCAACGACTTCCCGGCGACCGTCAAGCTGCTGGCCTTGTTTGGACAATACATGAGCGATCGGTATAACGGGCATTACTACTCGAAGGCGCAGAACCTGGCTCGGATGTTGCGCGCCGCTTATGACGCTGTCCTCGCGGACGCCGACTTGTTGGTCATGCCGACCACGCCGATGAAGCCTATGCTGATTCCCGTAAACCCGGATTGGCCGACCTACTTTCGTGCTGCATTCGGAACGGGCGTGAACGCTGTAGCGTCCGACATTACTGGTCATCCTGCGATTAGTATCCCGTGCGGGCACGTTGATTGGATGCCGATTGGTATGATGCTTGTGGGACGACACTTCGACGAGAGTACCGTGCTACGGGCTGCGCAGGCATTTGAGCAGGGAGGAGTCTGAAAACGGCAACATCCGCTAAGCGAAAACTCAGCCGGTTAAGCCGGGAAAATCTAATACTGGAACGGAGGGGAAAATGTTGGACTTAATTATTCGCGGAGGCCTGACAGTAACTCCGGAGGAAGTGGCACAGATGGACGTGGGTGTCCTGGACGGGAAGATTGTGGCTGTTGCCGTGCCAGGCGCTCTTGAGGCGGAAGCCAGACGAGTCATCAATGCGCAAGGTAAGATCGTCCTCCCTGGCGGCATTGAGCCCCACGCGCATATTGGTATTCCCATACCCGAAAAGTGGGCGGGTCGTCCCGAAGTAATAACCTCGCCGCCTCAGATGTCTAGCCGGGCCGCTGCCTTTGGCGGCGTGACGACGATCCTGGACTTCGCAGGCAATTTTAACTTCGCACCAGTTGACGGGTCTGATCAGAAACCGATCATGAAAGTTATTGAGGAGCGGCGCGAGATCTTCAAGGATCATTGCTATACCGACTTCGCCTTCCACTATATCTTCAGAGGGGATGAGTTGGAGGCTGCTCCCGAGGCCATCGACCAGATTGGTGAAGCTATTCAGGCTGGACTGGCCAGCTTCAAAATCTTCACAGTTCATGCGCCCTTTCGTGTACCGTACGGTCATTTATGGTCCGTTTTTACAGAGGTGACCAAGCATGCAGGGATCATGGTCGTCCATGCCGAAGAGGACGAGATTGTCACCTATATGATCGCCAAGCTCAAACGCGAAGGGCGCGATCACGGATACAATCTACACCTGGTCCACAACAACCTCTCTGAAGATATCTCTTTTCGCAAAATCCTCCGCCTCGCGAAACACACGGAGACTGGAGTGTACTTCGTCCATGCGACTGCCAAAGAGGGCGTTGCGGCTATAGCCGAAGCCCGAAGCGAGGGCCAGCCAGTATACGGTGAGGCACTACACAACTACCTGGAGTTCACCTGTGAGGATTACAAGAAGCCCGATGGAACTCTCATTCACACCTATCCTGCAATTAAGTATGCCGAGGACCGAGACTCCCTGCTCGCCGGCCTCCTCGACGGCCGGCTATGCACAACGGCAACCGATGAGTGGACGACCCACAAGGATGTGAAGCTCTCAGGCCGAACAGTCGAGACCGTTTGCGGCGGTCACAATGGTATTGAGACCCGGCTCCCGGTAGTCTTCACAAAGCTTGTCTCAGAACGCGGAATGTCACTGCAAAGATTTGCAGCCATTACTTCCACCAACGCTGCCAAGATTCTTGGACTCTATCCGCAGAAGGGAGCGATCGCGCCAGGTAGCGATGCTGATTTTGTGCTGGTCGATCCCACGATGAGGAAAAAGCTCACCCTTGGTGACCTGCACGCCGACTCAGACTACAGCATCTGGGAGGGCTTCGAATGTCGGGGCTATCCTGTGATGACCATCCTAAGAGGAAAAGTGATTGTCGAGGATGGCAAGCTATTGGGAAGCTCTTCAGATGGACGGTGGCTCCCGCGTAAAGTTTCCGCCGAGGTCCTGACGCGGCCGGTGGTCTAGTTGTTTTCGCACGCAAATTGACGCGCTAGGAGTATTGACAGCCAAGAGCGCATTCTGATATGTAATACGCCATCTCATAATATGAGACAATAATAGAATGGATAATAAGGCCTCCCCGTATCGTGTCCAAGTACTTGAGCGGTCATTAGGCATTCTTGAACTGCTTTGCAGCGAAGGCCCTGAGCTGTCCCTTATCGAGCTCTCCGAACGGCTGCGGTTGCACAAGAGCACGACCCATCGTCTGGTGGGAGTGCTCGAACAGCACCGCTTTGTCGAAAAAAGTTCGAATAACGGGAAATATCGCCTGGGGTTGAAACTTTTCGAACTGGGAAGCAAGGCGATCGCCCATCTTGACTGGCGCGAACGCGCTCGCCGGTTCCTGCAACGGCTCGCATTTGAGACTGGGGAGACTGCCCATTTGTGCATCCTGGATGACGGAGAAGTGCTTTATCTTGAGAAGGTGGAAGCCCCACGTACAGTGCGAGTCCCATCGATTGTTGGCCGGCGCTATCCGGCGCACTGTGGGGCCGCTGGGAAGACATTGCTGGCCTTCCAACCAGAAGAAGAGATTGAAGAGTTAATCAAGAGGCGAGGGTTAAAAGCTTACACTCGCAACACACTGACTACGCCGGCGCAACTAAGAGAGGGCTTGCGCCTGGTGCGGGAGCAAGGGTACGCGATTGATAACGAAGAGTTCGAAGAAGGGCTCGAGTGCATTGGGGCGCCAATCCGAGATTATTCCGGCAAGGTTGTGGCCGCGATCAGTATCGCCGGACCTGCATTTCGGATGACCGAAGATAAGCTGCCCGTGCTTGCACGCTCAGTCATTGAGGCGGCGCAAGAGCTCTCGGATGATCTTGGTTATCGCGGGGAAACAGTGAAGAAAGAACGTTCGGCAGTAGTCGATGAAGCCCAGGTCACAGCGTAGCTCTCGTAGAAAGCTTTTTCATCCAATAAGCTAAGTTGCGTCCTCACGCCTTCTGGGGATGCGATACGTACAGACGCCCACGCCATTATGGATTACTGGCGCAACACGAACTGGTACGCAATTCATACTTACCCCTCTCGGGAAGCGGTCGCGGCGATGAACATCGAGCGGCTCGGTCTCGAGGTCTTCTTGCCCCGGATAAAGCAGCAGAAGAGCGTCTGGGGAGTTGCCCAGATGGTGATCAAACCGTTGTTTTCTTGCTATCTCTTTGCGCGCTTTTGTCCGGCAGCTTACTTGCACTTGATTCAGTATGCGCGTGGCGTGCGGCGGGTGGTGGGCAATGGAAGCCGGCCGCTTCCCGTCGATGACGAGATCATTCTGGCAGTTAGGTCGGGAATGGGTGAGGAGGGGTATGTGCAGATCGAACCACGGCCAATGCGGCCGGGTGATCGAGTCATGGTTCACGATGGACCGCTTCAGGGGCTGATTGGGACGCTTGAGCAGGAGATGGACGATCGAGCGCGCGTAGTCGTGCTGCTTGAGGCGATTGAATATCAGGGCCGGCTGCTGATTGAGAAGCGATATCTGAAAGCGCAAACCGAAACACTTTGAAGGTTCGTCAAAGTACGTGCTGACGGTGAGCCGGTTGACCAACCGGAGTGGCGGTAGCCTGTTCTTGCCAACCGTCGGTCCACAACGTCATCTGCGAGAGAGGCTTCCTCTCCGGGTTTCTAGCAGATGTCGAATTCACCAAGGGAATCGTAACAACAACACATTTTAACCCTCGCAGCGGACCTTCCTCGCGATGCTGTCACAACCAGGTCTTAATTGTAAGGGAAACTAGCGATACCCATCGCTAACAGTGGGAAGGAGGAATCCACAATGACGAAGTTAGATCCCTTTCTAAGTCAAAGACGTAGCCTGGTGGTTGTCACGTTGGTTTTGATCCTGCTTGGCGCCTTCCAAGTCCAGGCACAGACGACGGGCACTATGTACGGGACCATTAGCGATCCAAACGGGGCAGCGATCAGCGGCGCAACGGTTACGGTAAGCAGCCAGGAAAGAAACTTGGTGCGAACCGCGACCACCAGTGCTGAAGGCGCTTATACCTTCACGGTGCTGCCTGTAGGCAAGTACACGCTTACCGCTGAGGCGGCAGGATTTAAACCAATTGAGCAGAAGGATATAGATCTGCAGGTGGAAACGGATCTGCGGGTCAATTTCAGGATGGAATTGGGGCAGGTCACAGAGCGTGTGATCGTGACCAGCGAGATCTCGCAGG
>Ga0209431_10004686_pt1 | contig 10705 bp, 9 predicted proteins | sample RifCSP13_3_FD_184021 | JGI IMG/M metagenome (GOLD analysis project Ga0209431, IMG submission 184021) | Soil microbial communities from Rifle, Colorado - Rifle CSP2_sed 13_3 (SPAdes) (version 2) | ecosystem: Environmental > Terrestrial > Deep subsurface > Rock core/Sediment | place: Rifle... | reverse complement strand
GGCGCGAATGGAAAGGCATGGGAAGTACCTGCCTGTGCGCCTGGCTTGTCGATGGCAGGCTTTACACTGCCTCTGTAGGTAACTCGCGCTTATTTCTGTTGCGCGGCCGTCATCTGCAGCAGCTCAATGTCACCCACCTTCCCCGCGAAACAGGTGCAGCGGAGCAACCCAAGCGCGGGCGCAAAAAGATCAGTGCTGATCCGCCGCGTGGCTATCTTGGCTCCAAAGCGCCCATCGAAGTGGACCTCCGTCTTACCTTAAACCCTAGCGGAACAGGTGGTTCGAAAAAGCATCAAGGCCTTCACCTTTTGCCCAATGATCGCCTGCTCTTGAGCACCGACGGCCTGGGCGAAACATTGAAACCAGGTGAGCTGCTCGAAATTCTAGGCGACCGCAAACTGGAAACCGCCTCCCCGGACCTGGTGCAGTTCGCCCTGGAGAAAGGTGCTCACGCGAACCTGACCGCTGTGGTGATCGGCATCCCGCCGGCTGCGCCGCCGCTGCGGGCCGAGTCCATCAACTGGCGGCGGGCAATCGCCTCAGTATTTCTGTTCGGCCTCTTAGTGTTCCTTGGTTTATTTGCCTGGTATTTATGGATTAATCAAATCCCGTCTCTAAACCTGCTGACCAACACTCCCCTTGATACGCTGACACCCATACCTACCACCACTACAGTAGCAAACTGATTCCTGGGGTTCAACTCCAATCGGTCCGCTTCGATAGGACTATGATTGACCTATGACCAGGTCGATTGCACCAGCGAATCTGAGCGATATGCTTAAAAGGAAATTGCCTGCCGCGACCTTGGCGCTTCTTGACGCCATAGTCAAAAAAGCCGCGCAACAAGGCGCGCCGATTTACCTCGTTGGCGGTTGCGTTCGCGACCTCCTACTCGGTCGCCCCAACTTGGATTTGGATTTGGTCTTAGAAGGGGACGCCATTCAATTGGGCCGTACCCTCACGAAACAACTTGGCGGGCGACTGGTTGCCCATAAGACTTTCGGCACAGCCGTCTGGTGGTTGCCCGAAAACCAAGCCCGATTCTTGCGCGAATTAAGCGTTTCCAGAAAGAAGAATGCTCGCCTGCCCGAATTTTTCGACCTGATCACGGCACGCCGCGAAAGCTATCGCTATCCCGCTGCTTTGCCTAGCGTTCAGTTTGCTAGTATCCGCGAAGACCAATACCGTCGCGATTTCACCATTAACACTATGGCGGTCCGCTTGGATGGTGCCGATGCCGGCCGTCTGCTGGATCCTTGGGGTGGGCTGCAGGATTTACGCTCCGGCTTGTTGCGTACATTGCATCGGCTGTCATTTTCCGATGACCCGACGCGCATTCTGCGCATTCTGCGCCTTGCTGACCGGCTGGGTTTCAGAATTGAAAACGAAACGCGCAGCCAGTTGGCTGCCCACCTCCCGGTTTTGAAACAAGTTTCCGGTGAACGCATTCGTAATGAACTGGAACTGGTTTTGCTTGCAAAGGAAAAGGTGCGCATTTTGCGATCCATGCAGAAGTTGGGTGTACTTCGTACTATTCATCCCAGTTTACGAATTTCCAGGGAGTCCTCGCGCGCGCTCACTCCCCATGCGGACAAGGTCGTTCCTCCTTTCTGGAACCTTGGCAACTTTCGGCAATCCGACCTTGGATTTGTTTTGTGGTTAATGGAATTCTCAAAAGGGGATGTTCAAGCCATCGCCACTCGTCTGGCTTTCCGTGCCGATTTGCGCGAGGCCGTTTTGGCCGCAGCCGAACTACATCAAATGAAGGCAAAGATACCCAGGCTATCAGTTAGCAAGCTCGTCGAGCTTTTGGAAAGCAAACCAATTATTTCAGTTTATGCGTTATATCTTGCAAAGCGAGACTCGGCCCTTGCTAGGCGTCTGAAACTGTACGCCAGCAAGTGGCGCCACGTTCACCCCCGCACCGATGGCAACGCTTTGCGAAAGTTGGGCTTGCCACCAGGGCCGCACTACAAGCTCGTTCTGAGTCAACTGCGGGACGCTTGGCTGGACGGCGATGTTCGCACTATCAAGCAGGAAAAGCTGTTGCTGGAGAAATTACTCAATGAGTACCGCTGACGTAACCTTATCTCCTTACTGGCTTACCGAGAATTCGATTCGTCAGGCCACCCAGTCGGACCTGTCACTCCTCGAATGGGAAGGCGCTTACTTGCATTTTCGTCGTGTTTACGCGCGGGCCTTCCAACGCGCCCGACTCGGAAACGCATTACTCTGGATCGTGGAGTACGGTCCAGGCATCCTGATTGCCCAACTGTTCGTTCTACTGAGGAGCGACGCGGACTCTGCGGTGGCCGATGGCAGCCAGCGAGCTTTCATTCATTCGTTCCGCGTACGTCCTGAATTTCGCCGCCGCGGCCTGGGTTCCTGGCTGCTCACCCATGTCGAACTCGATCTCCACATGAGAGGTTTTCGCTGGACTTATCTCCATGTCGCCGCCGAAAACACAGCCGCCATCCGCTTTTACGAACGCAAGGGGTATCGACGTGTTTCACCGGTCTCCGGAGACTGGTCTTACGAAGATCATCTAGGAATCGAGCGCCAGGTCCACGAGCCCGGCTGGCGTATGGCAAAAGACATAAGGATGAATGCTGAGGGATGAGGGACAAGTGAATAACTAAAGCCAATAACCGATCCAGCCACCAGGTACCAATTGCTATTTACCTGTTACTAATCTCCAGTCTCCAATCTCTCCTGCCCTTGCCATTCATATTTTTCCATGCTAAAATCTCTACGTTCCGTAGCACCCCATAGGAAGGTTTAGGAAAGTGGGCCACCCCCACTTTTCTGCTTATATAAGGCTAGCGGATGATTTAGGAGCAAAAGTATGAAAAAGGAATTCTCACTGGCGTTCAACGAGGTCTTGGATGACAAGCAGTTGCCGCGCGAGGTCATTTTGCAGGCTGTTAAAGACGCGTTGGTACAGGCGTACCGCAAGACGGTCAATGCTTCCGCCGCGCAACTTATCAACGCCGTGATTCATGAAACCACTGGCGAAGTGCAGATCTACGCGGAAAAAGAAGTCGTTGAAGATGTGCAGGACGAGCGCACTGAGGTCACTTTGGATGTAGCCCGCAGGGCTGAAGCGAATGCCCAGTTGGGCGATATTGTGGTCGTTGAAACCACGCCCGAGAACTTCGGCCGTGTGGCTGCCCAGGCTGCCCGTCAGATGATTCAGCAGCGCATCCGCGAAGCGGAGCGCGATGCACAAAAAGCGCACTTCTCTCAACTGGTTGGCGAGATTGTCAACGGCGTGGTGCAAGCTTCCAACCCGCACATGATCACCCTGGGGTTGGATCGCAAGGCTGAGGGCAAGATGCCGCGCAGTCAGCAGATCCCTGGCGAACGCTTCCGCGTGCACGATCGTGTCCGCGCCCTTTTGCTGGAAGTTAAAGACACCACCCGCGGCCCGGAGATCATCTTGTCCCGTGGGCATAAGGACTTTCTCCGCCGCCTGCTTGAGGACGAAGTCCCCGAGATATATCAGGGCCTCGTTGAAATCCGTGCCATCGCCCGCGAGCCTGGCTACCGTTCCAAGGTGGCTGTGTCTGCATTGCAGGCGGGCATCGACCCTGTGGGAGCTTGTGTGGGTATCCGTGGTGTGCGCATCCAGGCAATCGTGCGCGAACTCCACGAAGAAAAAATCGATGTCATTGAATGGAACCCCGACCCCGCACAATTCATCGCCAAAGCGTTGAGCCCTGCGCGCGTTACCGGCGTTTATCTCGACGAGGTTTCCGAGGGGAACAAAACCGCTACGGTGGTCGTTCCCGAAGATCAATTGAGTCTCGCTATTGGCCGGGATGGCCAAAACGCTCGGCTGGCCGCTAAGCTCACCTCCTGGCGTATTGATATCAAGAGCCTCACCGAGGCAGCAGCGGACTCCCTGCATAAAGCGCAAGGCGATCCAAACTTTGCCTCGGAGAACGCTGACTTGGTTGAAGTTCTGCCTCAGATCGAAGCAGTACTTGCCAAGAAGGCTGAGGGTCGGCCGGTAACTCCTGAGGAGTACACGTTGCTGAGTCGGTTCGTCGATCGCCTCGAGCGCGGTGAGCAGTTCCGCCGCGAAGCAGTGCTCGATGCGGAGCGCGAAGAACGCGCCGCTTTGGAAGCCACCCTTCCGCCGGCCGCCTTCGAGATACCTTTGGAAGACCTGGGTCTGCCGCCCAGCCTCAGCATTAAGATTTCCGGTGAGGGCTATTCTACGATTGGTGATCTGATGTTGCAGCTCAAAGTCGATCCGGATCGCATCCTCGCCATCAATGGCGTTGGGCCGAAAGCGCTGGATACCATCAACGAAGCGCTGAACTCTTTCAAGTTCCCGGAACCGGTGAAGCCGAAGGCTGAACCCGTTGTCGCCGCCGCACCCAAACCTGAGCCTCAGCAGGAACCCGAACCAGAACCCGTCCAGGCGGCTGAGGAAGCGCCCGCTGTCAAGGAAGTCGAAGGCCCGGTACAACTTTCTGAAGAGGATGTGAGGCTGTTGGAAGCGATGCAAGGCAAGACAACCGCTCAAGCGGAAGCGCCTAAGCAATCCGTGGATGAGATCTTCGCTCGTTCGGCAGAAAAATTGCTGGGCAAGAAGAAGTCGAAGCAGTCTAGACCTGCCGCGGCCGCTGAAGCCAAAGTTGCCGAGCCTGAAAAGAAGAAAAAGAAGAAGAAATTTCGCGAACTGGAATACGATCCGGATACTGACACAACCGTCATAAAACGCCGCGGCGAGGAATGGGAAGAGGAATAGGTCAAATCGCCTTGCGATGGTTTACCTGAAATAATCTTCTCCAAGGATCAACCCTTCGCAAGGTTGTTTGAAACTGGACAATGGTCCTGCAAATGCCCAAGAAACAACAGCCTCGCCGCGTCAAACATATTCCCCAGCGCACCTGCATAGCCTGCCGCGAAGTCCAGGCTAAGGGGACACTGGTTCGCCTGGTTCGCACGCCTGATGGCGTCTTCCCTGACCCAACAGGCAAGCTGGCTGGGCGTGGCGCCTATCTCCACGCTCGACGCGAATGCTGGGAACGTGGAATCAGTGGCGTTTTGCCTAATGCCCTGCGCTCTCAGCTTACCGAGGAAGACCGCCAGCGATTGACTCAGTTCTTTGAGGCGCTGCCAAACGAGAATCTGTAATCAATCCTGAGTTGCGAAAACTAGGGCATGAGCCGGCAAAATCTCGAGGCGACGGCGTGACGAATGCAGATTAATAAATAACCTTGAACGCCGCTGGCTACTGCGAGCGGCTGGTAAAATAGACGCTTGGGGAGACCGATAGGTCTGGGGGCAGGGGAGAAGGACGGATACCTATGACTGAGAATGTCGCAGAAAGCGAAATAAAATCTATTGAATTACCCGCAAATTTAACCGTGCGCGAATTGGCGGATTCGTTGAAGTCTAGCCCCATCCAGATCATCAAAACTCTGATGGCCAATGGGGTGATGGCCAATATCAATCAGCAGATCGACTTCGACACCGCAGCTATCGTCGCCTCCGAACTCGGCTTCGAAGCTACCATGAGAAAGGTCGCCGAGGTGGAAGCCAAGGAGGTCGGCGAGATTCCTCTCTGGCGCCAGTGGATCGCCAACGAAGATAAGAAATCTCTGGTGCGCCGACCGCCGGTGGTCACCATCCTGGGCCACGTCGACCATGGCAAGACCACTCTGCTGGACGCCATACGACAAAGCAGCGTTGTCAGCGAAGAGGCTGGAGGCATCACCCAGCACATCGGCGCTTACCAGGCTTTGCACAAAGATCGTCTCATCAGCTTCCTCGACACCCCTGGCCACGCTGCCTTCACAGCGATGCGCTCCCGGGGTGCCCAAGGCGCAGATATCGTTATTCTGGTGGTCGCCGCGGATGACGGCGTCATGCCCCAGACCAAAGAGGCGCTGGCGCACGCTCGCGCCGCCCGCGTTCCCATCGTGGTCGCGCTGAACAAAATTGATAAGCCGAACGCGAATCCGGACCGCGTGAAGAAGCAATTGGCTGAAAATGGTCTTGTTCCCGATGATTGGGACGGCGACACGATGGTCATTCCTGTTTCGGCCAAGCAAAAGCAAGGCCTTGAAGATTTACTGGAAGCGATATTGCTTGTTGCCGATAATTCTGAGATCATCGCAAACCCCAAAGGTCAAACCTTTGGCACGGTCATTGAAGCCGAACGCGACCCGTCCCGCGGTGTAGTAGCGACTCTGCTTGTGCAGAACGGGACACTAAAGGTTGGAGACACAGTTGTGGTTGGCGTGGCCCACGGCCACTTGCGCGCCATGTTCGATTTCGCAGGGCAGCCAATCAAAGAAGCTGGTCCGTCCTCACCCGTTTCTGTCCTCGGTCTCAACGATGTGCCCGCTGCCGGAGAGCCATTCCGCGTCGTGGAATCCGAGCGCGAAGCTCGCGTCTTGGTGGCCGAGCGCGCCGAGAAAGACAAGGAGGAAAAGGGCGACGGCGCTACGCCGCTAACTCTCGAATCGATGTTCGATGCTTTCCAAGCCGGCGATGTACGCGAATTGCGCCTCATTGTGAAAGCCGACGTGCAAGGCTCCCTGGAGCCGATTGTCTCCTCGCTGCAAACCCTCAGTGCCGGCGACAAGGCCGGGGAAATTGGCGTGAATGTACTGCACACGGGAACTGGCAACATTTCCGAATCCGACATCACCCTGGCCTCCGCCTCCAAAGCCATCGTCATGGGCTTCAACGTCACGGCCGATGGCGCGGCTCAGCGCATGGCCGAAAAGGAAGGCGTGTCCATTCGCCTGTACGACATCATCTACCGCATGACCGAAGATGTTGAGAAGGCGCTCAAAGGCATGTTGCAACCCGAACTGAAAGAGCGCGTGCTCGGCAAGGCCGAGGTTCGCCAGATCTTCAAGATCAGCCGCTTTGGCAAGATCGCTGGCTGCCGCGTGCTGGAAGGCGAGATGCGCCGCAACGCCTTCGTGCGCATTTTGCGCGACGGTAAGGAAGTCTTCAATGGCGAATTGACTTCGCTCAAGCATGAAAAAGAAGACGTGAAAGAAGTAAAGGAAGGATTCGATTGTGGCATCAACCTCAAAGAGTTCGATGACTACAAAGAGGGCGATATTATCCAGTGCTACATTAAAGAGCTGGTGTCCGCCCAGTAACGGCGCCGGGTTATTATCGTTCTATTGCGATAGGTTTTTATCGACGTTAGTGGGTCACCATGGTTTCGCAAAACCGCGCCTCACGCATCGCTAAAGGCATCCAGGAAATGCTCTCGGAAATATTGCTCTTTGAGGTGACCGATCCGCGTCTGCAGGGCGTGTTCGTCACTGGCGTGAACGTTGACCGCGAACTGGCCTTTGCCACGGTGTATGTTTCTGCTCTCGAGGGCCTCCAGCGTCGCGACGAGATTTTGCAGGGGTTTGAAGGCGCCGCGGGTTTCCTGCGCAGCCAGTTGGCTCAACGCACTGAATTGCGCACGTTTCCCAAGTTGCGCTTCGTTTGGGATCCAACGCCCGAACACGCCGAAAAGATTGAAAAACTGCTGGCCGATATCAAAGCCAAGCAAGAAAAAGGCAAGTCCAGTGGATAGGAAAGTTGTGAAACAAATCCGCGCCCGCCTCGATAGTGGCGAGCGTATATTAATTACTTCACACGTCCGGCCGGATGGCGACGCGGTTTGTTCGGTGCTTGCGCTCGGCCTGGCGCTCAAAGAACTCGGCAAGCAGGTCCAGATGGTTCTTGCTGACGGCGTCCCGTCCGATTATCACCACCTGCAGCATGTTGAACAGATCGCAAGCAGAGCGATACCGCCCGTCGACCTGGTCGTCACCCTGGACGCGGCAGCAGACGACCGCAGCGGCGATGCCCTGCGGGGCTTCGATGGTATCGATATCAATATTGACCATCACATCACCAATACGCGCTTCGCCGCTCTCAACTTTGTAGATCCGGCTGCTGTGGCCACTTGCGCCATCCTCGCCGAATTGTTTCCGGAATTAGGGCTGCAATTTACTCCCGCAATTCTGGATGCATTGCTGACTGGCATCCTCACCGATACGTTGGGGTTCCGCACCTCCAACATGAATCCCAAAGCCTTGCGCATCGCCGCTGACATGGTAGAAAAAGGCGCTGATTTGCCTGCGCTCTACGAGCGCGCCCTGCTGCGGCGCTCTTTCACGGCGCTGCGTTATTGGGGCGCTGGCCTCTCCAAGTTGCAGCGTGAAGGAGATCTGGTATGGACGTCACTGTCTCTTGCCGACCGCAAGGCTGCCGATTACCCCAGCAACGATGATGCCGAGCTGATAAACAACATAGCTATCGTGGAAGGAGCCTCTGTGGTCCTGCTCTTCATCGAGCAGCACGACAATCAGGTGAAGATCAGTTGGCGCAGCCAGGGGGCCGTCGATGTTTCGCAGATCGCTGCCCAATTCGGCGGCGGTGGCCATGTAGCTGCGGCAGGCGCCGTGCTTGCCGGCAGCCTGGATGAGGTGGAGCAACGTGTCCTGCAGGCAACTCGCGCAACTTTGCAAGGAGTGCCGGCTTAACACCGTCCTTAATCTAAGTATGGTAAAACACTCAAATCGTCCTGTTTGGGTAATTCAATCAAAGGAAGATTTCTAAATGCATAACGATTATCAATCCAATAATTTTGGGGGAAGCCGAGGTCGTATGGAACAAGATCAAGTTACTAGCCTCGTATCGGGCGTGCTCGTGGTGGACAAGCCTGTGGGTCTGACCTCTCACGACGTGGTGCAGATCATCCGCCGCGGCACCGGCATCCGCCGCGCAGGTCACACTGGTACCCTCGACCCGCGCGCCTCGGGCGTGCTGGTGGTACTCATTGGGCCCGCAGTGCGCCTCAGCGAGTTCGTCTCCGCCGAGGATAAGCGCTACCAAGCCACCATCAAGTTGGGCTCCTCCACCGACACCTATGACGCCGAAGGCGTTTCCAGCGAACCTGAAGTTCCGGTCAACGTGACCCGCGAGCAATTCACCGAATTGCTTACCCACTTCGTCGGTGAGATCGAACAAACTCCGCCGCCGTATTCTGCGGTGAAAGTCGGCGGCCAGAAAGCCTACGAGATGGCGCGTCGCGGCGAAGAAGTTGACCTCGCCCCGCGTATCATCCACGTGCATAGTCTCGAACTCCTCGAGTGGGCTCTCCCCGAAGTTGTGGTTGACGTACATTGTTCCTCTGGCACTTATGTGCGCTCGTTGGCCCACGACATCGGCGAAGAGCTCGGCGTCGGTGCGCATCTTGTGGGCCTGCGCCGCACACGCAGTGGGCGTTTCACCCTGCGCGACGCGGTTTCCCTGCGCCGCCTCCGCGACGCCTTTGAAAACGGCACTTGGGCGCAATTCCTCATTCCGGCGTCCGAAGCCTTGGCCGATTGGCCTGCCATCGAACTCGATGAAGCCATGCTGGAGAAGGTGCGCAATGGCCATCGCATTCCCGCCAAGGAAGGCGACCACGGCCTGGCGCGCGCTGTCAGCCAGCAGGGCGACCTGGTCGCCATCATGGAAGTGAACGGCGCCGAATGGCAGCCGCGTAAAGTATTCCTTTCTTCCTAGTCCTGAGGCGGCTGTGCAGCAATTCGCTTCGCTGCAAGACGCGCAGGCTAAAAATGCCTGGCTCACCATCGGCGCCTTCGATGGAATCCACCTGGGCCATCAAAAAATCCTGAACGATCTCACTGCCGGGGCGCATGCCAATGCCGCCCCGGCAGTTGTGCTTACTTTTTATCCTCATCCGGCAGAAGTCTTGCGTGGGCCGCGCAACAACTTCTATCTCATGTCTCCCGAAGCCAAAGCGCAGCAGTTGGAACTCTTGGGTGTGGATGTTCTTATCACTCAACCGTTCAGTCTTGAGTTTTCCAAGACTTCGGCTCGCGATTTCGTCACCCGGCTCAAAGATCGCCTGCACCTGAAAGAACTATGGGTCGGCCACGATTTTGCCCTGGGTCACAATCGCGAAGGGGATTTCCCCACTCTGCAAAAGTTTGGCGCCGAGATGGGTTTTAAAGTACACGCCGTTGACGCCGTTATGATGGACGGCGAACCGGTATCCTCTTCTCGGATCCGCAGCCTGCTCGCCGAAGGGGACGTGCAGGCTGCTGCCCGCTTGCTTGCTCGCCCGTATTCGCTGGCCGGCGAAGTCTCTGGCGGCGCCAAGCGCGGCCGTTCCATCGGTATTCCCACGGCCAACTTGGCACTCTGGGAGAAACGTGTAGTGCCAGCCTCTGGTGTCTATGTGACCTGGGCCACCTTGGGCGACAAACGCTATGGCTCCGTCACTAATATCGGCGTGCGACCAACCTTCGAAGAAAAGTTACTCGCCCCAGTTGTGGAATCTCATCTCCTGGACTACGATGGGGGCGACTTCTACGGCCAGATCCTGCGCCTGGACTTCGTCGCCCGCTTGCGCGGCGAACAGCGCTTCGCCGGAGTCGATGAACTGGTGGCGCAGATCCATCGCGACATCGCAGCCGGCCGCATCGTCCTTACCGAGCTGGCCGACGAATGGTGGAACGAAACACTTCCTTAGATTGCCTTTTCAAAAATACAGCTAGAGAAACACAAAAGCGCATCATTTGCGCTTTTGTGTTTCTCTAGCTTTTTGTCATCCCGAGCGGGTCCGCAAGCCCTTACCCAAGGAAACCCTAAGACCAGCGAGGGAACCCTAACGCGCGGTCTTCCATGGAGGCGTGTTCTGCAAGTCTTATTTAGA
>Ga0209431_10004682_pt1 | contig 10710 bp, 10 predicted proteins | sample RifCSP13_3_FD_184021 | JGI IMG/M metagenome (GOLD analysis project Ga0209431, IMG submission 184021) | Soil microbial communities from Rifle, Colorado - Rifle CSP2_sed 13_3 (SPAdes) (version 2) | ecosystem: Environmental > Terrestrial > Deep subsurface > Rock core/Sediment | place: Rifle... | reverse complement strand
AACGCGTAAGCCGTTAGCATAGTGACGAACACCGCCAGGGCGGCAGTGATCCCGGCCACCTTGGTGGAGTTCCACATCCATAAGAAAAAGGGATGCAATGGGTCATTAAGCAAGGATCGGAAGTTCACTGTGGAAGCGTTGGGTGGGATAAATGATTGCGTCGCCATGGACGACGACGGATTGAATGCCGCCGAGATGATCCAGGCAATCGGGAATAGCGCAAATAAGAGTGCAAAGATCGTAGCGATAACTTGACCCAAGCGGCGCGTACGCCGCTGGCCGCGCATCGAGCTGCCCAAACCGACGGCCTCGTCTACACGTCGTCGGGGGAACAAAGCGGGTTTGGCGGCGGCTTGCTCAGACATTTTCGGAGATCTCCTCCCAGGTGCCCATGAAGCGGTACTGGAATAAGGTGATGGCAGCCACGATCATAAAGATCACGATGGTGATGGCGTTGGCATAACCGTAATCCGCGCCGCGGCCCGATTCGAAAGCTAGCCGGAATGTATATGAAATCAAGATATCCGTGTAACCTGCTGGTGTGGCCGTATTCGGGATTGGCGGCCGTCCTTCATTGTAGGCGTAGATCACAGCAAAATTATTGAAGTTAAATGTGAAGGAAGCGATCAAAAGAGGACCGACAGCGACCAGTAAGAGTGGCAACGTGATCTGCCAGAAACTTTGCCATGTTGTGGATCCGTCGACCTCGGCAGCTTCGTAAATATCTTTAGGGATGGATTGCAGCGCTCCGCTGCACACCAGCATCATATAGGGAAACCCCAGCCACAAATTCACCAGCAGAATGCCTACTTTGCTCCAAATGGGATCCGTGAACCAGCCGGGGGTCCAGCCCAGGAGATCGACCATGCTGGAAGCGATGACCCCGAAATGCTGGTTGAGCATGCCGCGCCAGATCAGAATGCCAATCACCCCGGGCACGGCATAGGGGATGATCAACAAAGTGCGAATCAGCTTGCGGAATCGCAGTGTAGGATCGTTATAGATGAGCGCCAGAAACAGACCCAGGCCAAAGGTGGTCACTACGGAGAAGAACGCGAACACAATAGTCCAGATAAAGACCTGGACGAAGGGGCCGCGCAACGCCGGGCTATTCAAAAGCCGGCTGAAATTAGCCCATCCGACAGTGACCTGGTAACCAGGGTTAAGAATTGCGCCATCCGGCGCTGCGAAAAAACCGCGCCGATCATCCGCCCCATAAATCACGCCAGTGATTTGATCGGTAATGGCGTCCATTTCCGCGTCATATACATAACGTGGCTGCAATTGGGCGGCTTCGCGAATCGACTTGATACTGATTGTCTGTGGTGGTTCGCCAAATTTCAACGGCGCCAGTTCGCTATCGAGGATCGGAATGATTTGTGGCAACGTGAGGCGCCCAAATTCACCGATGTTGGCAGGTATGCCATTCTCATCGGCCGCGCCGACATCGCCTTCACCGGGAACGCCGGGCTGCAGCGGTTGTTCTGGGTAGGCAACGAAACCATTTCCCTCTGCATCCACCAGCCAGAGGGCATATTCCCCTTCCGGAGAACGGTACGCAGTCCAACTGTAAACGACGCCGCCTTCGGGAAGATAGGTATCTTGGCCGATGCGCCGGACGGACTGCACTTTGGTGAGCAGGTGCCCATCGCTGTAATTGGTGAACGCCGTGTAGACTGTGAAAAGAATTGGGTACAAAACGAACAGCATGATGATTGCAAGCGCTGGAGTCATCCAACGCAGTGGATAAAAGCGTTCCCAAAGATTGATTACATTGATTACCAGGGTGGTGACGGTTACTAGGACAGCCAGCAGCCAAAGTCCGTCGTAAACGAAAAGGTAAATTAAAAAGACCGCGAGAGCGTCCAGCACACCCAGGGCGATCAGACGCAATGCGATGCGGGGAAGAGAACTGGCGAGGGAAGCCAGGGAAGGTTTCCCTTCCCTGGCTTTTACACTCGTCGTCTTCATCGAGCAGCGATTCTACTACTCAGCGATGTTCCTTTATTCTCCGCTGATCAATGTGCGGACCTGCTCCGCTGCGGTCTGGAATGCAGACGGGCCGTCTTGTTGTTGGGTGATGGTCAGTTGAATGGCGTTGGTCCAAGCCTCCCATACCGAAGACATCTCGGGGATGGCGGGCATGGGCTGGCCTTCAGCCCCAGCAGCGGCGAAGGCAGCCAGGTCAGGATCCGTGGTGGCATCGCGCACAGCCAGGAACGAAGATGGTCGAGGATCGGCGTCGTACATGGCCTGCATGAATTCCGCGGTCGAGAAGACCTCGGTCAACACGGTCTGGGCCAGCAGCTGGTTCTCGCTGAACGCGGAAACCATGAAGCCTTGCACGCCCAGGAAGGGCTTGCCGGCTCCGGCGCCGCCATCAGGGAAAGAGTTAATCGTGTAAGGCACACCGGAGTCGCGGATCAACGTTAGAGCCCAGGGGCCGGTGCCAATGCACGCAACCTGGCCGCCGGTGAACAGAGCATGCATAACGTCGTAGTCGACGTCTGCCTGCAGGTGGCCGGCTTCGGCCATGCCCTGGAGGAAGGAAGCCGCGGCAAGCGCGCCTTCACTGTCCAGACCGACGTCGGAAGCATCATAGCCCTGATCGGTGAAACCAAAGACATAACCACCGAAGGAATTCATCACCGGGTTGAAGTGATACGGGTCATTGGTCTGGATGGTCCAGGCAGTGGTCGTGCCGCCGGAAGAAGCCTCAAGCTCTTCAGCCAGAGTCAAAACCTCATCCCACGTGCTGGGAGCAGTCGGCGCCAGGTCTGGGTTGCAGAAGAAGGCAACGTTCTCAGTTGCATAGGGAACCCCATAAAGCTGGCCATCATATGTGAAAGCGTTGACGGCCGCCTCAAGGAATTCGCCTTGCTTGGCGCCCAGATCTAGAGGCGCCACCAGGCCATTAGCCACCAACTGGCCAAGCCAGTCGTGAGCGCCGATCAAGATATCAGGGCCTTCACCGGCGGGGCCGGCAACTGCCAGCTGATCGCGGATGTCGCCGAAACCCATTTCCTGTACGGTCAGTGTTACACCGAACTCGGAGGCGAACTGGTTGCCCAGATCGGTGATGATGGGGGCGCGAAGCTCATCGGCCCACACAACCAATTCCGTAAGTTCGGCAGGCGCCTCGGTAGGAGCCTCTGTGGCTTCCACCGGCGCCTCGGTCGGCTCTGCGGTTGCGGGCGCAGCGCAGGCCGCCAGCAGCAAGCTGGAAACTACCAGCAAGCTCAGGTACCATAAAGCATTCTTTTTCATCTTCTTTTTCCTTTTGCCTCAACGGCATAGAGTAAGTGATTTCTCGTTACTTCTCTTATTCCTTGTTTGGTGTCGGCGTTTCGCCTCCTTTCATGGAGAGGTACGGGTTCTTCTTTTCAAGAACCCGTACCTCTCTGCGTTATTCAAGTTCCAAATATTCGGCCATACCGTGCTCAAGTTTATCCAGCAGACCGACCAATTGCTTTTGCTCGTGTTCGTCGAGAATACCAAAGCGGGCGCGCAGCGATTTTGCGTGTTCTCGATTGGCTTGGTCACGTAAGCGCTCACCCTTCTTCGTAAGCACGATGAGTTGCGCCCGTCCATCACTGCCGTCCGAGCTTCTTTCTATTAATCCCATTTGCTCCAGATTATCGATGGTGCGCGTCACCTGACTCTTAGAACGGATCAGCCGGTCGCTCAAGGTGGTAAGCCTGCGACCCTTGGACGAATCCATTAAATTGAGCAACCGATATTGGGTGGTAGTAAGCCCGAAAGAATTCAGCACCAAGCGATCTCCGTAATCCAAGAGCACGTAAACATCGTGCACCAGGCGGTAAGGATGCTTTCGCTCGCGAACTGCCGAATGAGGTGAAGCCATTAACCGTAACTGGGTTGGGTCACCATTAGTTGCGTGCGCAACTATTTTGCTGCATTCTAAGCGCATTCCCTTTCTTGTCAAGATTTTCCTTTTCAGCTTAGGCAAAGAAACCGATTACATTTTTTGAGACAGGCGCGTGTCGCCTCGCTCATATTTGGGAAGCAGCGGCCTGTGTCGCTCGCTAGCAATTTGCGATTAGTATTTTTTGGTCTGCTTATGCTTTTACAAAGGGATGGTAAGGTTCCGACTTATCCAGAACACGCGTGCTATTAGTAGTCTCTGGCTTTTCGATCCAAGACTTGCTTATCAAGTCCTGCGCTCATTCGGACAATTGCCTCTTTTGACCCAAAAGGAATTCTGTATTGTTGAGATGTTCGCAGCCCTTCTTTGCCCTGAATCACTAAAAAAGCAAGTACAGGTTCGCATGAATATTCTGCTACCAGTCAAGCAATCAATTAAAAAGCTGTCGAGCGATTTAGGCGTCCAGTTGCTGTTGCTCTATCTCCTTTTGGTCATTCCTGTGGTTACCGCGCGGCTAAGACAGAATTTGGACCGCGTATTTGAAATGTTTCGGCTAAAAAAGCGAGCAGGGCAGAAAGCCGGCACTTTGAGTGGTGGTGAACAGCAGATGCTGGCAGTTGCCCGAGGTATTATGGCCGAACCCATAGTGCTCTTGTTCGATGAGCTTTCCCTAGGGCTTTTGGTATTAACCTTTTTAAACAGCTAATAGAGATAAAGCAATCCGGTTTAACTATGTTGTTGGTGGAACAGAATGTCCAAATGGCTCTGGCCGTCAGTGATTACGCATACGTGCTTTCCCAGGACGAGTTGACCTGAAAGGCCCCAGCCAGCAAATGGCTAAAGATGAACATATCCGCAAGGTATAATTGGGGCTATAGTGGTGAATGAATAAAAGTAGGAATTCTTATTTGCCGTACGAAACCAGAGATGGGCAATGAATCAGTAACTTTATCTCTCGCCCATTCCTCAATTAGCAGATCGTTGGCCATTATCAAGGATTGGGGAAAGCGCCCTAGATCGTCTAACAGTAAATGAGAAAATGTATGAACTATTTTATAAATATGTTTATGCGCGCTTGTTGTTTTGCGGAATTCCTAGACCAACTGCATCCGAACTAGCGGGGTTCGTAACGGATTTGTAGGTGCTCCCACGGGGAGTCGAACCCCGGTTTTGGCCTTGAGAGGGCCACGTCCTAGGCCACTAGACGATGAGAGCGAGCGAGCAGCGTTGAATGTTACTGGTGCCCCATTGGCCACTTTACGCCGCTCGCTTGAGGAGTTTCTATTGTGCTAGCACGGCCGCGAAACTCCATCCTGATTATTATGCGGCTTGCGCCGCTCACTTTTTCTAATTTTACCATGCGGGTTAGAAGCCTTATAATTGACTCCCAAACCCTTCTTTAGCCCTAGTACATATTGTCTATACCTTTCATAGGAGAAAGCACCTATTTACATTTCGCCCTATAATTTTCATAATTTAAAGAAACCGCTAGCGAAGGCATTCACTCCTCGGTTTGCATATTTGTTAGTCGTATAGTATTTTAAAGGAATAAATAAAAAATGCGTGTTGGGATTATTTACCCGAATGAAACCGACAACCAGGACATCAAAGGCTGGTTGAAGCCTTATTCGGCCGGCAACCAGATCGTGTCATTTACCACCCTGCCGCAGGCTGTTCCACTCATCAACAAATTTCCCTGTGACTTGCTGATCACGGGGGACAGGTTTGCAGAAGCCCAGGGGGCTTCATTGCTCAAAGGTTTACGCAAGCTATGTCCCAATGCACAAGTCATCATGCTGGCCACCTTTGCCGAGCCAATCGAAGCATTGCTGGCAGAAACACATTCGGATCTAAATGTCCATTACTTCCCACAGCCCTGGGATAAGCAATCTCTGTTGGCACACATTGAAGCCAGCATTGGTGTGGAAGCGCCTCCCTTTACAACAGCCCTAGTACTAGACGAGACGCAATCTCAGCGCATCAGCGGGATTTTGGAAAACCTACAGAAAGAAACTGGCGCTATCTCGGTTTATCTCGTTACCCACCTCGGTCAGGTCCTGGACTACAAGGGAAGTGAACTCACCCAAATCGGCGAGATAAGTTCATTGCTAGGCGGCAGTTTTGCCGCCTTGAATCAATTGAGCTCCACGTTTGCAGAAACGGCTCCCGCGGATAGCTTAATTCACAGGCAGGGATCGGAAGAAGATGTTTACGCCTTGAGCGTTAGCGACTCAGCCCTATTGGTATTGCGTTTCCTGCACAGCGCCAGCACTCCACGCATCGGCACAGTTTCCTTTTATGCACGCCAAACCGTGAGCGAACTTGCCAGCATTCTTGCAGAAAGCAAGAAGAAACTGAATGAACCCCTGATGGACGAAGATGCAAAGGACGCAATCAGTTCCGAGCTGGATCAACTCTTCGGCGCAGTGGAACCCACTGCAGAAAAGAACCGTCAGCCTAAACCCTCCGAACCGTTATTGAGTTTTTCTGAAGCGCTAGACCAGGGACTGATCACCAAGGGTTTAGAAGGCCGATTCGAAGCCGCCCGATCCAATAAAGAAGACAAATTGAGTGAGGAAAAGAAGGCATGATCAAATCACCCAACGGTAACGACCACCAATTCATGCAAAAACGCGTTCTGGTGACGCTTGAACAGCAAGCGGCGATCGAAAAGATTGCCTTGCACCTCAAGAAACAGGCGCCTGCCCGCTTCATTCTGGTCGCCGATCGCAACGGCCACATCGTGGTGTTTTCCGGTGAGGGGATGGCCGAAGAAACAATGGCTGAACTCGCCGCTCTTTTGGCAGGCGATCTGGCGGCCAGCCAGGAAATCGCCCGCCTGACTGGCGCCTCGCAGAACCAACAGCTCATCCTGCGCGAAGGGGAAACTGTGAACACTTTCCTCTGCGAGGCAGGCGCCGACCTGGTCCTGTTCATGCAGGCAGCCACAGAGGTTCCCCTGGGCTGGGCGCGGCTATTGGCACTCGAAGCCGGCGAAAAGTTATCCTCCCTTGTTCTTCAATCAGGCGAAACGGATGACGCCATGGATGCCGGCTTGGCCGGCCTTGACCGAAATCTAGACGAGGCAATTGACGGCCTCTGGAATTAGCCTTGCACGAATATGTTAATTAACTGGAAACTCCGCGAACTGAATCTAAAGATCGTATATTACGGTCCGCCTTTCAGCGGCAAGACAACGAATCTGATTCAGATCCATTCGCGGGTTGACGAAAAGAAACGCAGCGAGTTGGTTTCCCTTAAGACTCAGGAAGACCGGACTTTGTATTTCGATTTTCTGCAACTCGAGTTGGGCAAGATCAACGGGCTGACACCCAAGATTCATCTCTACACTGTCCCGGGTCAAGCGAACTACGAGTCCAGCCGTCGCTTGGTGTTGCAAGGCGCCGACGGCGTTGTCTTCGTGGCCGATCTGCATGCAGACAGCCTTGGGGCCAATATCAAGGCCTGGAAGCACATGCACGACCACCTGGTTTCATTTGGCATCGTGCCGGCTCGTTTCCCAACCGTGGTGCAGTTTAATAAGATCGATCTGCCGGAGGCTTTGCCAGTAGATCGAGTAGCGGACCAAATGCAAGTGAACGGGTTGCCGCGCATTCCCGCGGCTGCCATTCAGGGGCAGGGCGTCCAGGACACTTTGAAAACCATACTCCAGGGCGTGATGCAAAGCATCAGTCGCCAAATCGCTTAGATAATGAGAGGGTCCTATGCTTGATCAAAGAGGTTCGTCCTCAAATCCATTAGCCCAAGTACTGAGCGACCTCACGCGCGAAGCTCAACTCCCTGCCGCCACACTCAGCAGCAAAGACGGCCTGCTCATCGCCTCCAGCACCATCAATGGAGACAGCCCTACCAAACAGTCGGCTGTGGTGGCGAAGTTAGCAGAGGCCGCCAATCTGGTTCGCAGCCAACTGACCATCGGCACGCCGTCAGAATTCTCCTTCTTCGCTGAAGATGGAAAACGGCTGGTTTGCCGACCCTTTGACCTCAACGGCCACGAAATGATCCTAGCCATTGTGATTCCAAACCGCGGCCAGCCTTACCGCCGCGCAACCAACCGGGCTATCGCTCGGCTGCGCAGCGCCTGGCAGCCAGGCTAAAAGAGGTGGGCGATGAAGGGTAAGCTGCAGGACATGGCAGTGGCGGACCTGATCCAGTTGACCTGCCAGGACCGCAAGACCGCCCGCGCCCTCATAAAAAATGGTGGGGAACGTGGCGAACTTTTTTTCAAGAATGGAAATGTTGTCCACGCAGAGTTGGGCGAACTGACCGGTGAACAAGCTGTTTACAGATTAATGAATTGGGATCAAGGCAACTTCGACCTCACGGCCGATGTCGACTCTCCCGAAATTACCATCACGCGCAGCTGGACCAGTTTGCTCCTGGAAGCGGCCCGCCTGGCCGATGAGGGCACTGAAAGAGAAAACGAGGAAGGGGAGGCCGCGGCCGGGGCCGCCGTTCTGGAACCAGCCCGCGGCGGGGACAAGAAGTTCGTGGAAATCATCCAGGAATTCTCCGTGCTGCCTCCACAGGGACTCCTGCAGCAATTCAGCGAAAAAATCGCGGGCCATCGGCTGAGCTGCTTAACCCAGGTACGAGGCACTGGCCTGTACTGGTATTCCACGAGCAGCGTCGAATTGGAAGAATTGATGGAACAAGTGAATCAGTTCGTCAAAATGGTTGAAACGGCGACCAACAAGCTTGGCGCGGGATCCTTGCAAGACAACCTGTTGACCACTGAGGATGCCTATCTGTTGATCCGTTTCCTGGGTCGGGATAACTACTATATTTTCGTTGTTGCCGACAAGACATCTGCCAACCTGGGAAACTTGCGCCACCAGGCACGTGTGTACACTGATCGCTTTATTTCTTCCTTGAAACTCGAGGGAGCGATTGTATGAGCGACAATCTCCCCAGTATTCTTCGCGAGGTTCGCGCCGACCTGGGTGATTATTTTCTTTCGTCCGATATTGTGGGGCTGGATGGCATATCGATTTCCGGCGAAGCTGCAGAGCCGGGTTTCAATACGGAACTCGCTGCTGCGCACATTGCCATGATCATGAAGCTGGCGGAACGAGTTAGTGGAAACCTGAAACTAGGAAGGGTAACGGAGAATCAGCTCACTACCAACGAATTGATCGCCCTTTCACGTCCGCTGGGTGACGGGTCATTTTATTGGTCCGTGGTGGCGAAAGGGGAAGCCACCTATGGGCTGATGCGCGCCGTGATGGATCAATATGATCTGCGCCTCTGGGGTGCAATTTCCGCCTAGGAGAAACAAAAGACATGACTGACGCTCTCGCCCTCGAGGCACGCAACATCTTTAAATGGTTCCCCGGGGGCTTCGCCAACGATATGGTGGATTTCGAACTGCGTAAAGGAGAAATCCACGCACTGTTAGGCGAAAATGGCGCAGGTAAAACCACGCTGATGAACATCATTTACGGCCTGTACACACCGGATGGCGGAGAGATTTACGTCCATGGCCAGGAGACGCAAATTGCGGACCCCAAGGACGCTTTGGCCCTGGGTATCGGCATGGTCCATCAGCATTTCATGCTGATCCCGGTGTTCACCGTGCTGGAAAATATCGTGCTGGGAAAAGAAGATCAGCGCGGGCCACTGCTTGATCTATCTAAGGGGCGGCAACGTGTGATCGATCTCTCCAGGCAATACGGCTTCGACATCGATCCGGATGCACAGGTAGGCGACCTGCCCGTCGGGATGCAGCAGCGTGTAGAAATTTTGAAGGCGCTTTATCGCCAGGCGCGTATTTTAGTGCTCGACGAGCCCACTGCCGTGCTGACCCCCCAAGAAATCGAGAGTTTGTTCAACGTGATGCGCAATTTGCGCGACAGCGGACTCTCGATTATTTTCATTACCCACAAATTGAAAGAGGTCATGCAGGTGGCTGACCGCATTACGGTGATGCGCCGCGGCAAGGCCGTGGGCACCACCACACCGGCAGAAACCAGCGAGCGCGATCTGGCCGAAATGATGGTGGGTCGGCCAGTGCTGTTCACGGTACCCAAGGCAAAGACCGAGCCGGGGAGGACCGCCCTGGTTGTCGGCAATCTGTCCGTGTTGGATGATCGCGGGCTGCAAGTTGTCCGCGATGTTTTCCTGGAGGTCCATGCAGGGGAAATCCTCGGCCTGGCTGGAGTACAAGGCAATGGTCAAACAGAGCTCATCGAAGCCCTGACCGGTTTGCGACCGCCGTTTGCAGGACATGTAATGCTACTTGGCCGAACTATTGAGAACGCCAGCCCGCGGCAACTGTCTGAATTGGGCATGGCTTATATTCCGGCAGACCGCCAGAAAACCGGCCTGGTTCTTCCGTTCTCCGTTTCAGATAATCTGGCGCTCAAGAGCTACTATAAGACGCCTTTTACGAAAGGCTGGACCCTCCAGGAAACGGCGTTTGAAAGCAACGCTTCTCACCTGGTAATGACCTATGGGATCAAAGCGGCGGATATTCACAGCCAGGTCTACACACTTTCAGGCGGCAACCAGCAAAAAGTGATCCTGGCGCGCGAGATCGCAAAACCCATCAAGTTGCTGATTGCAGACCAGCCTACCCGCGGCCTGGACGTAGGTTCGATTGAACTGGTCCATCGTTACCTGATAGATAAACGTGACCATGGTTGTGCCATCCTCCTGGCTTCCACAGACCTGGATGAGGTCCTCTCGCTTTCAGATCGCATCGCCGTAATGTATCGCGGCAGCATTGTGGGAGAACTGCCGGCCTCCAAAGCCAGCAAGAACCGGCTGGGCATGATGATGGCGGGTGTGCCTGTACCAGCGAT
>Ga0209431_10004677_pt1 | contig 10715 bp, 10 predicted proteins | sample RifCSP13_3_FD_184021 | JGI IMG/M metagenome (GOLD analysis project Ga0209431, IMG submission 184021) | Soil microbial communities from Rifle, Colorado - Rifle CSP2_sed 13_3 (SPAdes) (version 2) | ecosystem: Environmental > Terrestrial > Deep subsurface > Rock core/Sediment | place: Rifle... | reverse complement strand
AAGTCGTTTTCATCCAAGATATGAATTCCAAACGAGTTATTCGGAACGGCAAGCGGATTCTCAGCTGCAAAAATCTTATTGTGATTTAGAAACAAGAATAAGTTTATAAAGATTATTGCAAGAAGAAATTTTTTAAGCATCCCTTATTTTACAGTATGAAGCAAACTAACTTTGACTCAGTGCCCCCGGGCAGAATCGAACTGCCATTTACTCCTTAGAAGGGAGCCGCTCTGTCCGTTGAGCTACGGGGGCATAATATTTATATTTTAGCAAAAAATTGTAAATATATAAATTTTCATAAATTTATATCACTTAACTTGCTTTGTTGCTCAAATAAATTTTCGCAAGCCGCAAGATTCGCGATTGACATTTGGGGTAAATAGTTTTTAATTTAATATGCATAAATGAATCCTGAGGATAACATTCAATCTCCATACAAAAACGGCTATGAGTTACCCAGAAAGGTTGCTATTCTATTTAGTGACGTAAAGCGGGAGTATTTTCCCACTGAAGCGCAATATATTACGGAAAAGGATGCCGATCGTGATGCCTCGCTTATTGGTGAATATGTTAAAAAATTAAATATAGACGTAGAACTTTTGGCGGGTGACACCGATCTACCGAAAAACCTAAGAGAACACAAGCCGGATATGGTTTTCAATTTAGTTGACTCGGTTAAGGGAGTTGAGAGTCTTGCTGCTTCAATTCAGGGTCTTCTCGAGATTCTCGAAATTCCGTATACAGGTGCAGATATATTGGGAATGTCTCTTGATACAAATAAATTTGTAATTAAAAAATTGTTGCAGCAAAACGGTATTCCATCACCTTACTACCAGCTGTTTAACAGTTATACCGACAGCCTTGATTCTACACTTAGATTCCCGTTAATTTCAAAACTGAATGAAATACACGGCGCGGTTGAAATTACAAGAGATGCCGTGTCCGAAACGGAAAAACACTTACGTGAGAGATTAAAATTCCTAATTCAAACTTATAAACAACCGGTTTTAGTCGAAGAATTTATAGTAGGAAGAGAAGTAACTGCAATACTATTGGAAGGTTTGAACAAAAAAGTCTACATTGCAGAGAAAGTTTTCAGTAAAGAAAAGGAGGAAGAAAAATATGTTTTTTCCACTTTTGAAGATCAGTGGCTTAAAAAAGCAAAAGACTCTTTCAGCTATGTTAAATATAAAGATCCTGTTCTTCGCGAATATGTTAAAAAAGCTTTCGACGTTACTAAAATGTACGATTATGGGAAGTTTGATATAAGAATTGACCAGTCCGGAAGGTATTTTTTTATTGATTCAAATTGTAATCCCGCATTCGGCCCAAAAGAAGCCGACGTTGCCCTTGCTTATATTTTAGATCTTTACGGAATATCATTTACGGAAATATTAAAAAGATTGCTTGTTAATACAGTGCGTGACGCCAAAGGAAAGGAAAGACTTCCTTTATACGAAAACGAGAAATAAATAATTAGTTAATGGGAATTAAAAATATTTTTATCTCCAATGTACTTGAAGGATATTACCAAACTTACTTGAGTTTACCCGAAAAGGAAAAAAAGTATTGGATTAAGCACGACTTTCGTGAGGCTAATAGAGCTTTCTTTTACGGCAGTGATGACAAAGTTATTGTGACCTCTTATCCTATTAATTCAGCGCATTTTGCTTATATAAAAAATTTAGTCGGCTGGAAAAATGTGGTGAATTTATATCCCAAAAACCCAACTCCCTCAATTTGCAATGATTTAGTAAGCGGAAAAGCGGGTGAAGAATTAGTTAAAATTATTAAAGAAAATCCGGGATTGAAAATTATTGCCTATCGTAATTCTCCCGAGTTTTTTAATTTAATTGAGTCGCTTCGCACAAAAAATCTTGAATTTAATACTCCTGAGTCTGTTACCAAAGAAGATCAGTTTATCGTACGTTATGCCGGCAGTAAAAGGGGGTTTAGGCACCTTTGGAGTGTAGCTTTGGTTGGAAAAGAATACGAAAAAAAGTTGGCTATTCCTTATGGATTCATAACTAAAGATAAAGTCGAGGCGATTGAGGCAGGATATTGGTTTAGAAAAAGGAACAGGTCTTTTGTCGTCAAATATAATTTTGGAGTCTCAGGAGTCGGGCTTATTATGTTTAAAAAGGATTTCTTACCGAAAGACTATATTTCGTTTAAAAAATATTTGGAAAGACAAATGAAGGACGAAATTTGGAATGAACCGTTAACTATCATTGAAGAGATGATCGACGTTGACACAAATTTATTTAGCGGTTCACCTAATGTGGAATTATGTATTGACGAAGAGGGCGGTGTACGAAGATCATACTCTTGCGAACAAGTTTTAGATAGTGATGGTAAGACTTTTTTAGGTATTTATATAAATCCCGAGGTCACGAATTCCGACTATATGAAAGTTGGTTTCGAAGCGGGAGAAATATTCGGTTACGAATTAGCTAAATTAGGTTACAGGGGAATATTTGACATTGATTTTGTCATTTCTAAAGAAGGAAAACTATATGCAGTAGAATCAAATTTGAGAAGAACCGGCGGAACTCATACACATGAATTTTGTCAAAGTCTTTTGGGGGAAGAGTACTTTTATAATTATAACGTTTTAAGCGAGGACATTCATTTAAAAGAAAAATTAAAATATCAGGATTTTATGAGCAAGTTTGGGGACTATAAATATAACCCAAATAAAAAGGAAGGATTTATATTATTTAACGCAGACATGTTAGAAGTTAATATTGTGAGTATTATGTATATAGCTAAGAATAAAGATCACTTGGAAAAAATAAGGAGTTATATTAAAACAATTATTTGAGCGGTGGACCGGATTTGAACCGGCGACCTTCTCCTTGGCAAGGAGACATTCTACCGCTGAACTACCACCGCATATATCTAACGGGGCGTACTACCACTGTACTACTCCCGCTTCAAAGCTTCGCCTTTCAGCGTAAGCGCATTTTCATTGATAAGATTAAGTTTTTTCTTTCTATCCCAACCTTTAATCTCTTTTTCTCTCTTAAGAGCTTCGTATATCGTACTATACACTTCGGAATAAACTAAATGAACGGGTCTTTTTCCTCTAACAGATTTGGCACCATATTTGCTATTATTGTGTTGCCAAATTCTTTTTTTAATATTACTTGTTATTCCAGTATATAAGGAATTATCTGAACACTTTGCTATATAAATGAAATATTTCATTTAACTTCCTCGTGCTATCTTTTGTGCTTGCACTGAGCGAAGCGAAGTGCCGAGAGTGTGAGTCGAACACACATCTGACGCTCTTCAGGCGCCCGCCGTGACCACCTTGGCTATCTCGGCCAGTATTTTTCAGCCTAGGAGGATTGTAATTATCCTTCCTGTCTTACCGCAAATTATATCAAAATTGGTGGAGAATTGAAGTGTTAAAGTTTAAGAAGATGAGAGGAATCACCTAACGCCTGTTTTCTGTTTCTCGTAGAATATCTTCAGCAGTTATTCTCACTTCAGGTATTTTTCCCCAAGGAGACTTAATAATTGCTATAGCTTGCTCTTTAATAGTTCTTAATTTATCAGGGCTCTGTTTAACTTGGTCAAGCCCGTATTTTATCTGCCCCCAGCGATTTCTTCCATATAAATCCTTTACATCAACCGCAATTGGTTCTCTCGTTTGCTCATCTAGTATCGTAATTTCTAAATCTTGGTCATCAGGCATTACGTCTTCTCTAGCGATTACTAAAGGTTCTGCTTCTTCTAAATTTATTTCCAGAGTTTCTTCGGGCTCAATGCGAATAATATCCTCTTCTTTAATTCGCAATGAATAAGCTCTCATTCCTCCTTCTGGAAGTTCCCAGTATCTTGTATTTTCCACGCTTTCATCACCTTCTAGTCTTAATCCTTTTTGATAATATGCTTGTTCCGTGCCTTCAGTATCATCCCATCTCCATAACGCAATTTCTGCAGGTTTGTCTCGAGTTGTAGTTTGGACAATTAACATATCTTGAGGCTTGCCAAATTTGCGAGAGTAGAATTCAGTTACCCCCATGTCACCAGTTGCTAATCTTCCTTCTCGCATACCTCCCGTAGGAACAGGTGTCCAGGCAGGAATAACGGAACCGTCAATTGCTCTCATTTCAGGAGGATGAGTATGCCACCAACCCAAGACTTCAAGATTGTGTCCTGCGTATGCGGGATTCTCTCGCATAAACTCAAGTGCCATTAGCATATCTACCTCACCGTCCATAATTGAAAATTGACCAACTTGGCGATTTTCGGGAATGTGAACTAAAATATCGGCAATAGTACGTGTATCACCCTCATCCCATCCAACCAAAAATCCACCAACTTCATCTTCTAAGTTCATTAGCGACAACCGACTTATGTTATTTACTGCCTTTGGAGACATCGCAATCCTTCCGAATTTTGCTTCTGTTTCCTTGTCTTCGGAACCGAATAGCCCTCTCACGGGTTGTAATGGCCTTTCTTCATTTTGTGGATTTGTGAGAATTTCAATCTTTAAGGGGTCTTCTGTCATAATTCTGTATTATAACTTTTTCCCGCCCATTTATGTAGTAGAGTTCTAGTAGGGTAGAAACGTCGCACAACAGAGGTTGTAGGTCACAATGTACTCTACTCTGAGGCTATAACTATAACGAAAATTAGTTAAATACTAATCCTATAACAGATGATTATTAAAAATTGATAGCACCCGCATGTAAAAAGGGGTTAAAGAGGTTCATTTTTAATTATACGGAAGAGGGTTTTAATCAGCTTCAATCAAATCTCTTAAGTCGGCTTTAAATACCATTTCATATATAATTACCGAAGCTTTTCTTCTTAATCTATCCATTTCTCCGGAAAATAAATCGATATCCTCTGTATAATATTTTCCCGCTCTCTGTTTTGCTACATATCTACAAAAAGCCTCAATTAATATTTCGGCTAGTATAGTTTTTCCTTCCATGGTGTAAACATTTTCGAGATACTCACCTAAATATTTATTTATCCCTGGAAATTTAACAAAAATACGTATAATACCTCCTTCAGTATATTGAAATCTCTGTATGGGCTCGTTATCGTGAGCGGGAATGATTTTACTAAATATTCCTCCTGAACCTCTTTTTTTCCTTCTTCTCCCTTTCTTTGTTGGAGGTATTACCCTTACTTCACAATTCGCCGCTTGGTTGCCCAATTTAGCTGTAATAATGGACATTTCACCTTCTGAAGAGCTAAGGACCTTAAATGAAGATTTGTACAGCTTATCATCCTTTTTATCGGGTTCAAGTTCTAATTGTGTATTTAATAATTTAACTTTCTCATTTGATGATAAAAATTTTACAATATTGGTATTTTCATCGGAAATAATATATTTTGGAGCATAGACTCCAAGTGACCTTGGTTCATCCGGATTTATATTTACAACCATCGGAAGTATCATCAACGCGTTAACTTGACCTGGCGCAGGACCCGCATCTTCTAATTCGTCCTTAGCCAACTTTGATAACTCTCTGCATAACTTATCAAGCATTTGTTGAATCGGCTCTTTCAATTGTTGCTCTTTGTCTGACCTCATTTTTTCTCTTTTTGCTTCGATTAATTTCTTTAGAATTTCCTTGCTTGAAGATTCAAGTTCTTTACTGTATTGATGTCTCCAATCAAGGCCACCCCTATTAAAATCCACAACACTTTCATCTCCATTTCGAATGGCCTTTGCAATACCTGGACAAATAATCTCCCCAAAAAAATAAAGTCCTGAGGGATCGGTTTCAAATCCAAATAATTTATTATCAAGTATTGCCCCCTCTGTTTTTATAAGTAATCCTGCGGTACCTTGGGGACTACCCGGAGAAGTAAGTTGCTCGGTACTTTCATAAACCCTGAAGTGAACAGTATCTCCGTTCAATTTTACATCGTCTTCGTATACGATACTTCCTTCAGGGTATACATAATTTAGTATTGTTGTTGTAATTAAACCTTTATTCTCAGGTTCGTTGAAGTATAATCTCAATTCTCTTTTTTCAGAAGAGCATATTTCTCTGAGAGAATAATGATTTGTAATGTATTCTTCGATTGTATTTCTGCCAGGAATTGAATTCTTTTTTTCATTATTTATTTGAATTTCAACAATCGTTCCTGTAGGGCCGGTAAATCCTAACTCTTTTAATTCCTCCGGAGAAAAGTTTTTAATTGGTGTCGATAAATTGTATACAGCATCTTCTTGTTGCCTATCGTAATATATTTCAGCAGTACTTAAAATCCCTTCATTTAAGGTCATTATATGGCCTTTACCAAGCGCTACGATAGACTCCTTTAGTCCACGTCCGAAGAAACCACGTACAGTCCTTCCTTCTTTAAAACCGCTTGTTTCTCCGCTGAATGTAATTGAATTTTTCAAAGTATTAAAACCCATTCCCTCAGCCTCATCGATAACCTTTATATGAGTGCAATGGCCGCCGGACATTCTTGTTATGTGAATTTCTATGATTCCTGAAGGTTTTTTTCCTGTTTCCTCTAACCTGACGTAACTGTCGTTGCTGTTAGTAAGTAATTCAACAATGGCATCCAACGCCCCATGAATAGTGCTATCTGATAGAGTTTTTATCACCCTACCTCGCTTCATGGGCAGAAGTCCTGACTCCAAATTGTCAAACTTCATATTCAACTTTTTCTACCGAAAAACGATTTATATCGTTTCAGATAATTTATGACCTCTAGTTTATCTAAATTTTGTGCAAAGTCAATTAAAAAGTCTAATTCATGGACTATTTTATTAATTGGGGTTTCAAGAGTGAATCCTAGGATTGACCGAATTTTCATATCATTTGGTTCAAATTTTGCTCCGTTATTTTGAAAATCATCATAGTCGAAACTGCTTTTAAGTTTGTCTAATGTTTGCATCGCTGGGCTGCGTGTGGTTGTTTCGTTGTCACTTACTATTTTTGCTTTTTCCCTTGATATATTAACAAGGTGAGTTTTACCAAAATTTGTAATCGAATAAAAAGTTACAGGACTACCTACAATCAACCCTTTTTGCCTAAGTTCACGCAGAGGTCTATCGAGCTTTAGCGAATCCGGATGCTCTGGTACATCATTAAGCGAGAAATATTTTGGAAATTTTAAAAAACATTCTTTAACTAAGTTACCAAATGAGCACTTCCCTTTAGCTTTAATAACATTATCCATGCAAATTAAAATCATGTCTTCCAACGAGGATATCGCAGATATCTTCATATTTTTTTTGTATTATATTACTTTTCTAAATAGTTTTCTTTTTGAAACCCGAAAATACCTCTTTTTCTTTTAGCAAACCATTAGACGGATTTAATTCCTTCAATCGTTCAAAGTATTTTTGAACTTCATCAACGGTGGGTGGAAGGTTGTTTTCAGGTTTGCCAACCCTCCACCACGAAATCCATGTGTAATCCTTTTTGGGTAACTCGGGATTTTCCTTCCAACGTCTGAGAATGTAATCAATTGTTAAAGTTTCAATAAATACAGACATAATTAATATTATAAGATAACTGACCAACTTGATTTTACCTTACATTTTAAGCGTCAATTATTTAACTTTGACTATGGGAATCCTCTATCGCGTGAGTCAAGTTTTCGTGTTATTTATCAAAATGCCTCTTATTTTGCATATCAACAAAAGTTATCTCTTAATTCATTTGATGCAACAATTTCGATACCAGTTAATATACTACAGGATTGGTATAATTTACGTATGTATGGCGGATTGGCTTAAATAACATCTAATTATAGGTTTTTTACTACTTGACACAACTCTTTTGGTTTGATGTCATTTATTCAGTAAACATAGGTGTTTACCCAAGCACTGGGAACCACCGAATTATGGAGATAATCCAAAAATTCGCGTGGTTTTTTTATTGGCTGAAAGAAGTAAAAGACGCTATTTTTTCCAGCTAATAAGAGCTGGCTTGTACTTAAGTAATTTATATAAAGAGAAAAATCCAACGGTGCAGATTAAAACCCTCACTAGTTGGCGAGCGTGGAAAGGTTTAGGGGAATTACCTCTAAATGGCGCGGTAAGCTTGCAACGAGGCCTCTGCTAAGCGATTAGCATACCTAAGCCGCATGCCTGTGGGGCGCAAAGTTCCGACTTTCAGCACATAACGACAAATTAAGAGTAAAAGGTTTGGGTATTGCCGTAAGGCATAAAAGGTAGTTTTTGAGGAGTACACAAATATTTACCATGGAATTTCGGTCCATGCCCTTAGGATGATAGGAGGGAATGTCCTCGCAAGCCAATGCGACTGAAGAAATCATCCACTGTCGTATAAATAACAGGAGAAATCTGTTATAGACAGTAAAACCAAAACCACCGCGCTGCTCGCCTGGGGGTGGGGGGGAAAGTGGAAGGCGCTCGCGCTAACTCGCATGAGGTGCTCGTTAGCTCGAGTATTGACTGGCCTGGTTTGATTGATTTGGTTGGTATAAACAAGGACTTAATTATTGTGTAATAGATTTCTTTGGATAACAGAATATCAGCAAGTCTCGGTAGAAGTGACGTTTAATGAGGTTTTTTGGCCACTTTTGCGTTCTTCTGCAAAATAGTTAATTAGCACAAAAAATTAGCTTCAAAAAGAGTATAATTGCCTCAACGGGAAACTGAATATGAAAAAGGGGTTTCACCCAGAAGTTGATGAGGCATTTAGATTTCGCGATGCGATATGGAAGCCAATTCTGATGATAAGAGACAGCGATGTTGGTTTTCGCAAACTCTACCACATAGAAGGACCATTATGTTTGGAGGAGGCAGCAGAACTTGATTATGGAGGTAACGATGCCAATACCCAGGCAAAATGTCCGCTTTGTGAAAGAGAATATCAGTTTGGGCAGCCTATTAACGAAATTAAAAACCTCGCTCACAAGGCATATCAAGCTAAACAAAACAGACAACTTGAAGTAATTTCTCTGGATTCTCCAATACAGCCAATTAAAGATAGAAAAGAGGACGAAACCCACTGGGTGGAAGCTAAACTCGGACACACTAAGGACGGCAGAAAAATTGCGATTATTTACCTTGGTGACAAAAGAAGAGATAAAAAAGTACAAAATTTCGTTGATTTAGATAACGAACAGTTTAGAGGAGATAGAGCTGATGCTAAACCATACGAGGTTGTGGCGAAAGTTACCGCGGAATTCTTAAATTCCAAGAATACAATCGAGAAAAAATAGGATGAATAAAATTTTGAAAAGGCTAAACAAATATACGAATAGCGTGGTTGTAATTGTTTCCGTTTCTCTCATTTTTATAGTAGCACACCTTGTTTTTCCTTTAGATGTGCTTAGCACAATCTCTGATAACTTTAATAAAATCGCTATTGGTATTGCAGCTCTTGTCACCGCATATTTTGGAAGCTCTTATTTTAGAGAAGAATTGTCTCGCAAAAAAAGTATTAAGTATTACCGCGAAAATTACCCACCCGTTGAACATGGCAAGAAATATAGAATAATCGAGAGCGAAACTCAGCCAGGTGCAATCTATTTACATGACTTGGATACCTTACATAAACACCATATTTGGAATATGAAGACTGTTTATGACTTGGGGTGGCAAGCTTTCGAAAGAGTAAGGCTTCCTAAAGAGGAGTTCGATTCCATCTTAATTGGAGACCCAATTCGCACCCGTGGTGAGCTTGGAGAATAGCTATACCCTTACCCTCAAAGTAAATTCCCTCTCATTTTCATTGATGTCAAGATGGAATTTTCCTGCAGTCAAAATCTCACTGGCTTTGCGCAATCTCTCCGCGACTTGTTTTAGGGTACGTTCTCCAGATAATAAGGGATGAATCTTGGCAACCTCCGCATAGTAATCCAGGGAACTGTGGCGATACCTGGCTGTGACCTTCGGGTCTCTGTGACCTACAATATAGCCAACGTCAAGCACGCCCGCACCTGCCTCAAGCATAGTTGTGATGTAGGAATGCCTGAAAAGGTGGCAGTATACCCTTTTTTGAATCCCGCAAGTTCTGGCACGCCTCTTGAGCTCAAGATTGACCCATTGAGACTGATTGATACCAAAGACCGACCCGGTATTTCCCAGGCTCTTGATGAGGGTGTAGAGCTCCACTGAGATAGGAACTTGGCGGTCTGAGTTGTTTTTTGTATCCCTGAAAATTACGTGGGGTGGCGTTGCATTAACATCTTCCTGGACTAAGGACAACGCTTCACCAATTCGACAGCCAGTCGTTCCTAATAACAAAATCAGCGCCTTGTACTTTGGGTTCGTCCCACAGTTTACAATCTGTTCAATTTCACCCGGTGTCAGAACTTCACCAGTAAATGTTTTATTTTCCTTGAAATAAGTATAATCTCTGAACTCGTCAGTCCTCAGGTATAATCCTAAAGTCTTTGTAAGTTTAATGAAGTTATTGGTATACGACATGGAGTATTTCAACTCCCTCAAATATTGGATAAAAAGGTTGAAGTTAGTACGGTTAAATTCTTTGTCACCGAACCACTTTAGAAGTGTACGAAAACGAGAACGAACAGCATAAATAGCAGAAGGTTTATCAGAAAATTTTCTGTCGTTTAATAAATATGTCCGTAGGGTCTCCCACGAAAGATTGTCTAATTTCATACTAGAATCAATCCTCGTAGGAGAAAAACACTACCTTTGAGGTTAACTTACTTTTTCAGCACCTTATACTGGTGCTGAGAGCAGGAGTCGAACACACATCTGACGCTCTTCAGGCGCCCGCCGT
>Ga0209431_10004675_pt1 | contig 10717 bp, 7 predicted proteins | sample RifCSP13_3_FD_184021 | JGI IMG/M metagenome (GOLD analysis project Ga0209431, IMG submission 184021) | Soil microbial communities from Rifle, Colorado - Rifle CSP2_sed 13_3 (SPAdes) (version 2) | ecosystem: Environmental > Terrestrial > Deep subsurface > Rock core/Sediment | place: Rifle... | reverse complement strand
AAAGATAATGGCCTCAACCTCCCTTTCAGCAGCTCCTTCCTTATCGCTCTCATCTACCTCTTCATCAACAGAAGACACAGGCTTCAAAAGTTCAGGGACCATAGGCGCGAGATTATCCGGCGCCGCATTACCGAGCCCCTGTTCCCAAGATTCCAAGATCTGCTCCCCTGCCCTATTCTCTTCTTCCAGATCAAAAAATCCCTCCCGAGACCGTACCTCAACTTCAGGAGCATAGACAGTTGAAGGCTGGGTCTCACTATCTTCCGGCAACTCCACCTGTGGCGCCGGTTCTGGCTGGATTTCGACATCCTTGACGGAAGGAATCTCTTCATTTCCTAAAGCAGTTTCCTCTTCCCTGTCCTTAAGCTGCTTCGCCTTCTCTCTTATCTCTGCTATATCCATAAAAGCTCCATTAAACCTAAATCCAGTAGTTGGACGCTGATGAACGCTGATACCAAAAGTAGGCGCTTCTAAGCGAATACTGACAAAACAAGCACTTATAGGAAATACAGGCATCACCCAAAAGGTGCGTATATTTCTTTGCTTAAGTCTTTAGAAATCTATGTAAATCTGCGCAAATCTGCGTCCAAATTTTTTTTTGGGCTAAATAAGACCGAAGTCCCTTGCAACGTCAACTATTACATCCCCGTCAATAAGCCCGGCATCTCTGCTAAACCCTTCGAGTAAGGCGTTTGCAGTCAGGTTGTTTATCCTCCTCGGGACTCCGCCCGAAAACCTGTATATCTCCTCCAGGGCTGACTGTGTAAATAAGGGGTCGTTTCTTCCGGCTGTCTTCAGGCGGAAGTCTATGTATTCCAGCAGCTCCTCAAATTTTAAGGGGCTCAGATGATACTGTACCCCTATCCTCTGCCGGAGAGGCTCATAATACCCGGACAACAGGCGGGTCCTCAGCTCCGGCTGTCCCAGCAGAACAAGGGAGAACATGTTCGCATCGTCAAGCTGCAGGTTTGTCAGAAGCCTGAGTTCGTCAAGGGACTCTTTACCAGGCAGCAACTGGGCCTCATCTATTATAAGAACCGGACATACCCTCCTCTGATAATAATCAAAGAGTCGTTCCCCGAGCTGTCCCATGAGCTCACTCTTTAATTCATCGGGCTGTTCAACACCCAGCCGCAGCGCAAAAAACCTGAGCAGCTCACCTGGAGCGAGAACAGGGTTAACAATTACTATCGGAAGATAAGAACCGTCCAGCGAATCCAGTAGGCACCTGGAAAGGGTGGTCTTCCCGCACCCCACATCTCCGGTCAAAAGCACTGTCTCTCTTTCCTCAACAGCGTATCGAAGCCTGGCAAGGGCCTCCCTGTGACCCCGGCTGAGATAAAAAAATCTTGGGTCAGGCGTCTTGCTGAACGGCTTTACATTGAAACCATAAAATCTCTTGTACATCTGCTATCCCTTGGCCAACCTGTAGCTCGCCTGACCCTTCATGCATTCATCCATGATGTCTCCGACATCCAGCACCAGGATGGTCTTCTGCCCAATGTCAGTGGCGCCGGCAATTCCTTTTACCTCTTCCAACCTCTTTCCCACCGACTTCATAACTATATCCTGCTGCCCACGGAGCCCGTCCACCACAAGTCCCAGCTTCTTTTCTGCAAGTCCTACCACAACCACGTATTTTCCATTTTCACAGTTACCGGAAAGCTGGAAGAAATTGCACAGCCTGATGAGTGGCAGGGTTGTATCCCGGAGATAGACGAACTCACTTGTCTCAATCGTTTCTATCTTAGATGGTTCGAGGACAAAATTTTCAAGGACAGCATTCAGCGGAATTGCGTATACAGAGCCTGCCACCTCCACGATCAGCGCCTTCACAATGGCCAGGGTCAGAGGGAGTATCAACATAACTTTAGTCCCTCTCCCTTTTTCCGTCTCTATCTCTACCATTCCCGACAGGTCTGTGATGTTCTTCTTGACCACATCCATCCCCACGCCTCGGCCTGATATCTCGCTGACCTCCTCCTTTGTGCTAAAACCTGGAAGAAACATGAAATCAAGGATCTGCTCCCTCTTCAGCGTGGCCCCTTTCTCAGCCAGGCCCCGTTCCACAGCTTTACGCAACACCATATCATGGTCTATTCCCCTGCCGTCATCTTCCACCGTAATAACAACATGGCTTCCTTTCTGAAAGGCGCTGACCTTTATCAACCCCTTTTCCTTCTTACCAGCCCTCCTTCTTTCCTCCGCAGCTTCAATGCCGTGATCAAGAGCGTTCCTTATTATGTGAATGAGGGGGTTTGCCAGCTCTTCAACTATATGCTTGTCAAGTTCCGTTTCCGCTCCATTCAGAACTAAATCAACCTCTTTCCCTATCTCCCTTCCAAGCTTCCTTACCGTCCTTGAGAGTTTCTCAAAGACCTGACCGAGCGGGACCATCCTTGACTCAAGCACTCCCTGTTGCAGCTCATAGAGCCTCTTCTCCAAAATCTTTACGGTCTTTGACAGTTCACCGGCAATTCCGGCAGAGCCATCCCTCGTCTTCAGCGTTTCGGCAATTCCCCCGATTGAGGCCTTCAGCATGACAACCTCACCAACGATATTCATGAGGTTGTCGAGTTTGGATATATCCACCCTTACGGAATGGGTTATGCTCTTGATCCCTTCCTCAGCGCTCTTTTCTTCGACCTTCAATGCCTGTTCATCCAGAGACGGGAGTTTAATCCCGGTCTTTACCTTTTCCACCTCAGCACTCGGCAGCTCTCTCGCCGACTTGACAGCCAGGGAAACCATAATTTCCTGGTTGTCTATGGCTCTTTCTAGGGTTTCTTTGGCTATCTGTGTTGCTACGATTATATCGAAGTTGATGGTGTCTCCAGGCGAAAAACCCGGCGTCGGGAGGGTTGTGATTATCTCGCCTTTATCCTTCAGGATTGCCGTAAGTTCTGCAAGGCCCTGGTCAAAACTCATTATAGGGAAAGAGGACTGTACCTTGAAGATATTCAGGCCAGCCTTAATAGATTCATTGAGGCGGTGTTCCTCATACTCGGTAAGGACATTCATTATCGCCTTGTCTATCGTAGAAGGGGCATCCGAGGCCCCCTTCCTTCCCTGATCCGATACAACTGAGTTGATTTTGTCGATTATCTCCTCTACGCTAATATCCTCTTTCCCCGTGTTCCTTATCTCCAGCAGGGTATGAATAATTGAGATGGCCTCAAGAAGGAGATCTATAATGGAGGGTGACAGATCAATCTTGCCGAGCCTGAGGCTGTCGAGGAGGTTTTCCAGATTATGACTCAGGCTTGTCATGGCTGTAAAACCGAACATCCCGGAAAGCCCCTTGAGTGTGTGGGCTTCCCTGAAGATGTTGTTCAGGAGCCCCGGATCAGCCTTTCCACTCCCTGCAAGGCGCATAAGGTCGGAGTTAAGGCTCTCAACTATCTCCTCGGCCTCTGCGAGGAACTCCTTTGTATTGGCTTCGGATTCCCTTGTAATTTCCTTTTCCAAATCGATAACCTCAATGCAGGTATTTTAAGACGGTTCTCTGGAGATCTTCAAGCTTAAACGGCTTGATTATATATTCATTGGCCCCGAGGGCAAGACCCTTTGCCACATCCTGCTTACTCCCTTCCGTGCTGATTATGAACAGCGGGATGTCCTTATAAAGATCGCTCTTTTTGAGAAAGCTTACAAGTTCAAGACCGTTGATGTCCGGCATGTTTATATCGGTCATAATGAGGTCAAACCTCTCCCTCGGAAGGATCTTCAGCGCCTCAAAGCCGCTCCCGGTTTCAACAAACCTGAAGTCGCCGACATCTTCAAGGGTGGTTATTATAAGTGACCTGATGGTCGGAGAGTCCTCTACTATCAACACATTGAATCCCAAATCGCCTCCTACAACTTTAGAATCCGATTCACCAATTCGCCGGTTCATCAGTTTTTCTGATCTGAAAGCCTTCTTTCCAGCAGAATTCTTTCGAGGGCCATGCTTGCCTGAGCCAGGAATATCTCAAGGGTGGAGGTATCTCCAATCTTGTCGCCGGCCGGGGCATTGTCACCGTAAAGTATCAATGCCGTTTTGCCCTGAACTATCACAGGGACAACAAAAGATTCAGCCGGCAGATGCCCGCCAAGCTCCCTGACAATATATTCGTTCCATTGAATCGGGTCAAGCCTTTTCACTATCGCAGTCTTCATATCCAGGGCCTCCTTCAGGACTGACGGCTCGTTCAAGGGAATCGCCATCTTCCTCACCCGTTTATCGGCGACCTCACCCTTTATCTCTATCCCGAACTGCCCCTGCCCCACTATCTTATCATTCTTGACTGCAAACACAACGGCCCTGTTCATTATCTCGCTGCTGAACCTCAGGATAAGGAGGATTATCTCGCTTACCGAAAGGGGCCTGCTCAACTCCACAAGCATCTCCTTAAGTATTCTGAGCCCTATGCTCTCCTCAACCTTCGGCTCGGCGGGCCCGGATTCGAGGAAGCCCCCCCCTCCTTCCATCTCCTTCAGGAACTCCTGCATGAAAAACTGAGGTTCTCCCAGGGTCTTGTCGCTCCTGGTCAGCCTGCTTAATGTCGCTGCAAGTTTCTCGATAAACATAGCGACCGCAGGGGTCGTGCCATCCTCCTTGAACTGCAATTTCTTTGGCTTCTGGAGATAAGAATAAGCGTTAAGGTCCATTACCTCCTTCTCGGTCTTGTCGTTGGGGTGCTCGGTAATGATTATTACGGGGATGTCCAGAAAATCCGTTTTCAGGCAGCCAAGTATCTCCAATCCTCCCAGCATCCCCTCCCCATCCATCGTAGGCATAAAAAGGTCAGCTATAACAATCGGGCGTTCCTGTTTGCTTACAAGCTCTTCAACCTTACGCAGACCGGCCTCCGATTGACCAAAAGCAGAGGCCTTGAAACCCATCTGAACAAGCTGGTTTCTTATGACCCCCCTCGTCAATGGGTCATCGTCAATAACAAGGATCGTTCCTTCCTGTGTTATAGAAGGAATGACCGCAGGGGCACTCACCGCAAGAGGCGCAGCTTCCTCTTGATATGACGCCTCCTCAAAAAACTCATCCTCAGAAACTATTTCGTCCCTTCCGGCCTCGTCCTGCAGCCTGGCCCCTTCCATTGCCATAAACTGAGGATTCAGGCCGTTAGTTAATGTATATTGAAGAGGGTCATTCATTCTCATCTCAGGGGTTTCTATTAAATCCCCCAACTCAAATACGAAACTGCCGTCACGCCATAGGAAGAGTGAAAACACGCTCTTCTCTATCTGCCTTATAGCTGTATCCTCTATCAATTGAGCAGACAAATTAAGGTTTTTTATCAGGACAGAGTCCAGGCTTTCTCTGAATCCGTCATTTTTCTGTATCACTATTGCATTCTTAAGCTGTTCCGTGGTAAGCAGCTTTTCCTTTATCATAATATCGTAGACCCCTTCCTTTATGACGCTGGAAGTGGCACTTACCACCTGTCCGTTTTTGAAGACTAAGCTGCCTTCCCTTTTCCGGCTGTTCAGCTTGAGGGTGCCTGACTTCCGGCTGAAGCAGACAATCTGGAGGATCTCTCCCAGCCCAAGGTCTTCTATGTTGCCGACTAACTGCATATTCTATTCATCCCATCTTCCAGCTTCTTCTTTGTAGCCACAAGCTCGGCCTCTTTACCCTTCTCCTTATCTATCACAGATTGCGGGGCCTTTTTTATAAACTCTTCGTTGTTAAGTTTATTCTGTACCTGCGCTAGTTCCTTTTCTACCTTTGCCAGCTCTTTTTTCAGCCTCTCTGCCTCTTCCTTTGCTGCAGCCGGGGACTTTTCAAATACAATAAATAGTTCCATATCAAGGACGATCGCAGTGGCAGCGCCCTTCGGCCTGTCACTATCCGCTACAAATTTAAGGCTGGCAACTTTTGCCAGGTTCTTCAGATATCCTTCATTCGTAGAAAGTATCCCCCTCTTTTCCTCATCGGAAGCAGAAACAAGCAGATCCACCGTAGCTGAGGGCGGGACATTTAACTCAGCCCTCAGGTTTCTTACGGCCTTGGTCGCCTCTATTATTAGCACCATGGCCTTCTCTGCCGCCGGATCACTCAAGAGGTCGCTGTACATCGGATAGTCAGCAACCATTATGCTTGCAGGCAGTTCTGCATCATCATCAACAAAACCGGTCTTTCTATCAATCTTGCCGCCGGCATATTTACCGCCATGTGTGAGGGTTTGCCATATCTCCTCGGATATAAACGGCATGAAGGGGTGAAGTAGCCTCAGAGATGTTTCCATGGAACGGAAGAGGACATGCTGGGCAGCCTTCCTTTCGGCCTCACCGCCTATCCTGCCTTGCAGGACAGGCTTTGCAAGTTCTATATACCAGTCGCACAGTTCATGCCAGACAAAATGGTATATTGCATTCGCAGCATCGTTAAACCTGTATGATTCAAGGGACTCAAGGGTTTCTTTTATTGCTGCATTCGTTCTCATAACTATCCAGCGGTCGGCAATGGAGTAAGAGAGCTGGGAAGGTTCAATATCGACAGGGCTATAGTCGTTCAGGTTCATCATGGAAAATCTTGCCGCGTTCCATATCTTGTTGGAAAAGTTTCTGTAACCCTCTATCCTATCCTCAGAGAGCTTTACGTCCCTACCTTGCGCAGCCATAGCTGCAAGTGTAAACCTTAAGGCGTCTGTCCCGTACTTTTCCATTATAACAAGGGGGTCTATGACGTTCCCTTTGGACTTGGACATCTTCTGCCCCTGGGCGTCACGGACGAGGGCATGTATGTAAACAGTCCTGAAAGGCACGTCCCCCATGAACTTGAGTCCCATCATCATCATCCTGGCCACCCAGAAGAATATGATATCGAAACCTGTGACAAGGGCAGATGTGGGGTAGTAACGCCTCAGATCTTCGGTCCTGTCCGGCCACCCCATGGTAGAAAAAGGCCAGAGGGCGGAGGAGAACCAGGTATCAAGGACGTCTTCGTCCTGGATTATCCTGGAAGAACCGCAGGTGGAGCACTTTACAGGGGCGGTTTTTGCCACAATGGGAACCATATCCTTTTTCTGTATATGTATATAAGCAGGGATGGCGCCTTTATCTCCGAATTGGGCAGGGACAAGGCCTGCCCCTACATCTGTCTTTTTTACAAATTCTATTTTATTGCAGTCAACGCAGTACCATGCAGGGATCTGGTGCCCCCACCATATCTGGCGGGATATGCACCAGTCCTTTATATTGTTCATCCACTCAAAGTACGTATTCTCCCAGTTTTTGGGGACAAACCTCGTCCTTTCATCCTCAACTGCCTTTACGGCAGCCTCTGCAAGGGGCTTTACCTTCACATACCACTGAGGAGAGAGGTACGGCTCCACAACAGTCCTGCACCTGTAGCATTTACCTACAGCATGCTTATGCGGTTCGCTCTTCAAAAGCAGGCCCCTTTCCCTCAGGATATGGACGACTTTTTCCCGTGCCTTGTGGGCGTGCAGGTCCTTTATCTCTTCATAGACCTCCGGCTCTATCTCTTCAATCTGAGGCTTGATATGGGCCTTCTCGGTCAATATATTGATCCTGTTCAGACTATGCCTGATTCCTGCCTCGAAATCGTTGAAGTCATGGGCAGGGGTTATCTTGACCGCCCCTGTGCCAAACTCCCTGTCCACCATCGTATCTGCTATTATCGGTATCCTGCGTCCTGTGAGGGGAAGAAGAACCTCTTTTCCTATAAGGTGACTGAACCTTTCGTCCTCTGGATGAACCGCTACTGCGGTATCGCCAAGCATAGTCTCAGGCCTTGTAGTAGCAACGGTGAGATATTTTATTATAGAGGTTGAGAGGTTAAGAGGTTGAGAATTTGAGAGGTTTTTCTCATCTTCATAACTTCTCATCTTCTCATCTTCAATCTTTTCCGCAATCGGGTACTTTATATAAAACAGCGTCCCATCCGTTTCCTCATGCTCCACCTCTATATCCGAGAGGGCCGTCAGGCAGCGGGGACACCAGTTAATAAGCCTCTCGTCCCGGTATATCAGCCCCTCTTCATAAAGCCTTACAAAGACCTCCCTTACGGCCTTAGAAAGCCCCTCATCCATAGTGAACCGCTCACGGGACCAGTCACACGACGAACCCAGACGCTTGAGCTGGTTGAATATCGCCCCGCCTGACTCATCCTTCCACTTCCAGACCCTCTCAATGAAGGCCTCCCTGCCGACGTCATCCCTGGTTAGGCCTTCCTTGTGCAGCATCTTTTCCACAACGTTCTGCGTGGCAATACCTGCATGGTCCATACCTGGAAGCCAGAGGACATCATAACCCTGCATCCTTTTATATCTTGAAAGTATGTCCTGAAGGGTGTTGTTAAGGGCATGCCCCATATGTAGGGAGCCGGTGACGTTTGGCGGGGGGATAACTATTGAATATGGCCTTTCCTGTGACTTGTTATCGGCCTTGAAGTAACCACTCTCTTCCCAGACCTTATACCACTTCTCCTCGACAATCTTCGGGTCGTATATCTTTTCCAGTTCCATTTGACTGTCCTCTATCGGGGGCCCGTCCGTCGTTTCTCTCCTCCGATGCCCCCGTACCCCACGGCCAACCCGGATTAAATCCGATGCTGGCCTTTAATTCTCAATAAAGGTAAAGGGAAAGATAAAAAAAGGTAAAGGGAAAGAAAGCATTTCTCTCTACCTTTACCTTATCCTAAACCCTCTTATTATTGTTTCTTCTGCAACCTCTTTATCTCTTCCTTAATCAGCATCTCTGCCAAGTCAGGGACAACCTCCCACACTATCTTTTCAATGACCTCTCTTGATACCTTGCTCAGTGCTGCCCTTAACTGGTCCTCTGAGAGGGCTGCGGAAGTGGACAGCGGTGAGGGTTCAATTTTAGGCGCCAATGGGACCTCCCTGCTCATGGCCTCGGGCTCAAAGGTCTGCTCGTACCCTTGTACGATTCCAGCCGGCTCTTCGACAAACTCTACATGCTCTTCTTCCAAGACCTCAGGGGCTTCCTCTATTTCAGCTTCCGCAACCTCCTCAGTTCCAAAGATTAATTCCTCTTCAGTTGCTTCCTGCGGAGCAGCGACTTCCAAAGGCTCTTCTTCAATTCCAAAGGCCAACTCCTCGGCAGGGACCGCCTCCTCATGAAGCGGAGCCTCCATAACCTCTTCTTTAACCTCTGCGTCTTCAAATGCAAACGACTCCCACAGCTCCTCTTCGCCTTTTGCAGTAACAGGGGCAGCCTCTTCAAGCTCTCCCATATCCCAGACGTCCGCACCAGAAACGGCTGCCTCGGGAGGCTGGACAGATAACGGTTTTACCTCAGACGCTTTCCCATCCACTTCTTCCATCATGGTTCCCCAGAAATCTTCCTCCGCCGGAGGTGCCTGCACTTGAGGAGCAGGGACAACGGGCTGAACAACAGGAACAACCGGTGGTTTGATAACCGGGGGCGCCGAGACCTTGGGAACGGCTGGAGCAACTGGCGGAATAGGAGCTGCTACAGGTTGTACTGGGGCTTTCGATATAACAGGAGCTGCTGGTGGTGCTGGTGGAGCCTTTGGAGGTACAGATACAGCGACAGGCTGGCCTGCACGAGGCACCGCTGTTGGCTGCGGCGGTGCTGCGCCTGCTCCTCCCGCCCTTCTCGCTATAAGATCTTTTACTTTCTGGATCAATGCCTGGGATTCGAAAGGCTTTATTATAAAACCGTCCGCGCCTACCTTTTTTGCCTCATCCTCGTCAAAAGGCTCGAAGGTCCCGGCCAGCAGAAGCACTGGGATGTTCTTCAGCTCAGGATCATTCTTTATCTCCGCAGATACCTCGTAACCGTTCTTCTGTGGCATAACCACGTCGGCAAGGATTATATCGGGCCTTAGCTCTCTGGCCTTTGCGAGAGCATCAACGCCATTATCCACTGCCGTTATCTTATAGTCCTCACCGGCAAAGGTCAGTGCAATTACCTTCTGGATCGTTATACTGTCATCCGCCAGCAGTATCTGCTTTGGCATTGGTGTCCCTCCTCGCCTTCCCTATATTTTGAAATCCAGGAGAAAAAATTCAGTTCCGTTAAATTCGCCATTTCCCTGAATGTAAGGGTTTTCTCTTTCCTCTGACGGAATACGTCTTAACTTTAGCTGTTCTACTGGCATTATTCCATATATTCGATCTGAGGATATGCCAAAATCCTCCGAAAGCCCCCTTACAACCAGCAGCAGGCTCCCGCATCCATCGTTATTTCCATTCAACATCTTTAGCAGGTTAAAAACAGGTAGTATCCTGTCCCTGTAAAATATAACACCCTCAGCGGCCGGAGGCGCATTAGGAACAGAAGTAACCGAATCTTTTTCAGCTATGCTGTCGACCCGATCCAACTCAAGACCAAAGACCTTTTTGCCGCTCTCAAAGATCACTATATGCTCGGTCTCGCGCTCCAACACGTCAGGATGCCCTCAATTCAGCTAATTCATTGTCCTTAAGCACCGAGCCAGCTCCAATCTCCATGCACATTGTATTGTTAAGCCTGTATATGGCCTTTATATAACGGTTTTCTTCGGTCCTGAGCATATCCGGAAACCTGTATACTATTCCTGCTCGCTTTACAACCTCCAGGACCTTATCTATCATCAAGGCAAAGGGACGAGAGTCTATCTCAACCACAAGAAGCTGTAAAAGGCCCGTTACAGGCGTTGGCATACCACATACGCGCCTTGCCATATCAACTACAGGGGTATTATTACCTCTGAAATCAAATCTAT
>Ga0209431_10004674_pt1 | contig 10718 bp, 10 predicted proteins | sample RifCSP13_3_FD_184021 | JGI IMG/M metagenome (GOLD analysis project Ga0209431, IMG submission 184021) | Soil microbial communities from Rifle, Colorado - Rifle CSP2_sed 13_3 (SPAdes) (version 2) | ecosystem: Environmental > Terrestrial > Deep subsurface > Rock core/Sediment | place: Rifle... | reverse complement strand
AAAATGCCATAAGGCTCGGCGCAGAAGGTATCGGCCTGTGCAGGACAGAGCATATGTTTTTTGATACAGATGAGCGCCGCCTTGCAATACAGGAGATGATACTTGCAGACGATGTTGAGGCGAGAAAGACGGCGCTTAATAGACTCCTTCCGTTCCAGAGAGAAGACTTTAAAGGCATATTCAGGGCAATGGATGGAAAGCCGGTCACCATCAGACTTATAGACCCGCCATTACATGAATTTGTGCCTCATACAGAGGGGGAGCAGAGACATTTGGCTGAGAAGATAGGTGTTCCGTATGAGCAAGTGAGACGCCGGGTTGAAAGGCTTAAAGAGGCAAACCCGATGCTTGGACACAGGGGATGCCGCCTCTGCATCACCTATCCTGAAATACTTGAGATGCAGGTAAGGGCAATAATTGAGGCGGCGTGCGAATGCATAAAAGAAGGTGTTAAGGTGCATCCTGAGATAATGCACCCGCTTGTTATAGACGGCAAAGAATTAAAGATTCTTGAAATAAAGACCAGAGAGGTTGCTGATAAGGTTATAAAGGAAAAGGGCATTAAACTCAAATATCTTGTCGGCACTATGATTGAGGTGCCGAGGGCAGCCCTGCTGGCAGACGAGATTGCAGAGGTAGCAGAGTTCTTTTCATTCGGCACAAATGACTTAACTCAAATGACCCTCGGCATGTCCCGGGATGATGCAGGAAGATTTCTGCCTGATTATGTGGATGAGAAAAGGGCAGGCATTTTGAAAAGCGACCCGTTCCAGTCCCTTGACCAGGACGGAGTGGGAATGCTCATAAAGATTGCTATTGAGAAGGGGAGAAAGGCTAAAAAGGATTTAAAGATAGGCATATGCGGCGAACACGGCGGAGACCCTGCTACTGTAGAATTTTGCCATAAGAACGGATTTAACTATGTATCCTGCTCTCCTTTCAGGGTGCCGATTGCAAGGCTTGCGGCAGCCCATGCGGTACTGAAAGATACCGGTAGCAATGGTTTAAAGAAAAAAGCCAGAAGATAGTGTTATCGGCTTGCATTCTTTTATTTCTCATAGATACCCTATCTATCACTGGTTTAAATTATCAATATCAATATCCACCATATATAGTGGTATTTAAAACCAGCTTACCCTTCTTATTGTATTTTTTCCTTTACAAGCAATTTAAACTCTGATAGGATTTCTCCAAAAATGGTTTGGGGTGTCATTGCGAGGTAAAGCACGTTAAGCGTGCCGAAGCCGAAGCAATCTAAAGAGACGAGATTTTCCACCTTGCTCCTTAAGGACTAAAAGCTTGCTTGTTTAGAATGGCAAGTGATAGTAATTTCCGGGCTGAAAGAAAAACTTGGGCGAAGGTAAGATTTTGTGTTGACTTGTGCCGTATATTAAAATAAAATCTATACGGCAAGGAGATGCTGATATGGGAACGAAATTAACATTGCTCATGGATGAGAAATTGATCAAAACCGCAAAAAGAGTGGCCATTTCAAGAAAGACGAGCCTTTCCAGAATGGTCTCCGATTATTTTAAGTCTCTTTTATCCCAGCAGAAAAAAGAATTTATAGAATCGCCAATTTTATCGGAGATAGCAGGAATCCTCCCTTCAAAGGTTGACAATAAAAAGCTGCTCGCAGATTATAAGAGGCATATTGAGAGGAAATATATTTGAAAAGAGTCCTCTGTGATATCAATTTTATCCTTGATATCTTTCTTAAACGTCAGCCTTTTTATTCTTCTGCCGCACTATTGTTCAAGAAGATTGAAGAGGGAGAATTAAAAGGCTATCTCTGTGCATTAAGTTTTCCAACGCTTTTTTATCTATTGTCAAAAGAACTGAACAGAAATAAGGCTATGAAGGCGCTGGAGAAGATAAGGATCGTCTTCGGTGTTGCAGTGGTTGACGAAAAGGTGATAGACCTGTCGCTTGTTTCTGATTTTAAAGATTTTGAAGATGCTGTTCAGTATTATTCCGCTTTACTTGCAAAGGCTGATTGTATTATTACAAGAAACAAGGGCGATTATGTGGATGATAAAATCCCTATTCTGACACCTGAAGAATTTCTCGTAACAGTTGAAATTTAATTTTTTTAAGAAGTATAACTCAATATTATGAAAATCAAAAAACTCGAAATTCAGGGCTTTAAATCTTTTGTGGACAAGACATCCTTTATTTTCCCAAAGGGTATTACCGCTATTGTCGGTCCTAACGGCTGTGGCAAGAGTAATATTGTTGATGTTATACGATGGGTGCTCGGCGAACAGAATGCAAGGCATCTTCGCGGTAAGCTCATGGAAGATGTTATATTTAATGGAAGTGAATCAAGAAAGCCTGTAGGGATGGCAGAGGCGGTGTTGACACTTTCCAATGAAGAAGGCGCTGCGCCTGCGGAATATGCAAACTTTACAGAAATAGAGATAGCGAGGAGGCTCTACCGTTCAGGGGAGAGCGAATACTATATAAACAAGGTGCAGTGCAGGCTTAAAGATATTGTTGACCTGTTTACAGACACCGGTATCGGGACTAAAGCATACTCAATCATTGAGCAGGGACAGGTCGGCTGGCTTGTGAATGCAAAGCCTGACGAAAGGCGCGCGCTTTTTGAAGAGGCTGCCGGCATAAATAAATACAAACACCGTAAGGATGCGGCACTGAGGAGAATTGAGGCAACAAAGCAAAACCTCACAAGGGTTAATGATATTATAGGTGAAGTAAAGAGGCAGATGAATTCCATGAACCGCCAGGCAAAGAAGGCCGAGCGGTACAGGACCATGAGAGAGGAACTGAAGGGATTTGAATTGTTTTTATCATCCGAAGAACATAAGACACTGAAAGAAAGAAAGTCTGAGGGTGAAAAGAGGCTGGAACTGTTCAGGATGAAGGAACTGGAACTTTCCACAGCAATATCGCAGAAAGAGGGCAGTCTTGAAGAGGTAAGGACAGGGCGTTTGAAAGAGGAGGCAGCTTTAAAGACTGTAAGACAGAAGGTAGTTGAAACAGATAATGGTATAAAGGAGAAAGAAAGAGAGTTGCAGCTTGTGGGACTGAGGCAGGAGGAGCTTAAAAGAAATGAGGAGAGGTTTTTAAGGGAGATGGAGGAACTGAGGGTCCAGCAGGATACTGTACAGGAAGAGATTGAAGGGCTAAGTAAACTTTTCGAGGAGATGCGCGCCGGGGTAGAGGGCGAGGGTTCAAGGCTTTTAAACGAAGAAAACATCCTGAAAGAGATAGAAAAAAGGGGCCATGAATCAGGGATAAAACTTCAGGAGTTAAGAAAAGGGAAAGAGGCTGCAACAGGGAGTATAGGCAGGATTAAAAGCAGTATTGAAGAATGCCTGAGGGATGAAGACAGATTGAACTTAATATCAGGAAGGTCTCTGCGGGAGAAAGAAGAACTGGCGCCACGATTCACGGAATGTGAAAGGCGGGTTGTTGATTTAAGGGGAAGGAAGGAGGAATTGAGCAGGGGAAGACAGGACGTGGAAAGAACGCAGGAGCTTACTGCAGGGCAGCTTAAGGAATTGGGGGACAGGTTCACACAAAAGGATAATGAACTGAAAGGCCTTAAAGAAGAACTCAGCCACACATCTTCCAGGCTCTATACACTGAAGGAACTGGAAAGAAACCTTGAGGGATTTCATAAGGGTGTGCGCGCCATAATGATTAATAAGGAAAAAGACAACCCTGCTTACAAGCGTATACATGGCCTTGTGGCGGATGTTATCGAAACCTCACCTCAGTATGAAAAGGCGGTTGAGGCTGTGCTTGGCGAGAGGCTTCAGTATGTGATTGTGGAGAGCCATCAGGAAGGTGTTGAGGCTGTTGAGTATCTGAAGGCGAGCGCTTCGGGGAGGGGGAGTTTTTTACCGCTGAGAAGCGGAAAGGGGAAAAACCATGATTCTGAAGGACCAGCTCCTTATCCAGATACGCAAAGGCTAATCAACCATGTCAGTGTAAAAGACGGTTATAATCCGATTGCGCAATATCTTTTTGGCGATGTATTGTTGGTAAATAATCTCAACAATGCCATTGAGCTGTGGAAGTCGAATGGCGCTGATAAGACATTTGTAACATTCGATGGTGAAATAGTTGATGCGCAGGGAGTTATAACCGGCGGTTATTCAAACGGCTCGGACGGCGGTACCCTCCAGAAGAGGAGGGAGATGAAAGACCTTTCTGTTGCTATTTCGGATTTAGAGAGGAAGATTAGCGGGGCAGAGGAAGAGATAGGGAGGATGAGACAGGAGGCTGAAACGAACCAGAAGAATCTGGACGGGCTGAAAAAAGACGGCCATTTAAAAGAGATAGAATTGGTGAATATTGAAGCTGAGGGAAAGAGGGAAGAAGCAGAGATGGACCGTATGAGGCAGCGTCTGGAGACCCTTGAAAAAGAGATAGGCGATGCAAGAGACGGGCTTGGGATAATATCTGCGAGGAAGGCCCAGCTTTTGAAGGAAAGGGAATCAGTTGAGGAGGGTTTGAAGAGGACAGAAAATGCTATAGAGGAAATTACGGTTGAGGTTGAGGATTTTTACAAGAAGAAAGACGAACTTTCAGGGATTGTTACAGATATAAAAGTTAAGCTTGCCTCCTCAAAGGAAAGACTTGAAGGTATTAAAGAGCAAATCATGAATAAAAAGGCATTTGTTGCAGATATAGAGGGCAGGATGCTTTATAGACAGGCTGAGGTGGAAAAAGGCCGGAAGGAGATGGCAGAGCATGAGGGCTTGGTGGCAGGGGTAAAGGCTGAGTTGGAAGATGCGTTAAAGGCGATGGATGGTATCCGCAGAGAAGAGGTGAGGCAGGAAGAACTGCTTAACAGGAGTACAGAGGAGGCAAACCAGCTTGAAGAGGCATTAAATGGCATTAAGAAGGCTGTGGCGCAACTTCATGATGACATAAATTCAATAAATATTGATTTGAAAGAGATAGAACTGACCATAGGGCATCTTGTTGAAAAGATGATAGAACGATATGCTGTTGCATTGGACGGCTATATCCCTTCAGAGGATATAAAGAATATGGACAGGGAAATGATGACTGGAAGGATGAATGAACTCAGGGCAAAGATAACAGAACTTGGCGAGGTAAGCCTGGGCGCAATAGAGGAATACAAGGAGCTTGAGACAAGGCATCAGTTTTTACTTGAGCAGCAGGCGGACCTGAATAATTCCATTGATGCCCTGCACAGGGTGATAAACAGGATAAACAGGACGACAAGGCAGCGTTTTAAAGAAACATTTGATGCAATCAATCTGAAGTTTCAGGATGTGTTCCCAAAATTTTTCCGTGGAGGGAGGGCAGAGCTCAGGCTTGTTGACGAGGGGGACCTCCTTGAATCCGGGATTGAGATTGTTGCACAGCCGCCGGGCAAGAGGCTGCAAAACATAAGCCTTCTTTCAGGAGGGGAAAAAGCGCTAACAGCCATATCGCTGATATTTTCCATATTCTTAATAAAACCCAGTCCCTTCTGCCTTCTTGATGAGGTGGATGCGCCGCTGGATGATGCGAATATAGGCAGGTTTAATGGTTTTCTGAAGGAGATGGCCAGAAAATCACAGTTTCTGCTGATAACCCACAATAAAGGGACAATGGAGATAGCAGATACACTGTTCGGTGTTACGATGGAGGAAGCAGGGGTATCTAAGATTGTTTCGGTTCAGTTGAGCTGAGCTGCCTGTTTTTACCGCCACACCAGAAAATCTTGTCCGTAAACCTCCACGGCTCTCTTCATAATCTATCTTTCCTAATATATGAAGATTTCATTTAAAAAGACAGCAATAGACGCTGCTAAAAGCGCAGGCCTGCTTCTTAAGAGAAACATAGGCAGGAGGCATAGAATTGAATTCAAGGGTGTGATAGATGTTGTAACAGAGATGGATATAAAGGCAGAGGAGATGATAATGAAAACAATCAGAGCCCGGTTCCCTGAACACGGGATATTAACAGAAGAAAGCCTTGAGCAGAAATCTGGTTCAGGATACCGCTGGATAATAGACCCCCTTGACGGTACCACAAACTATTCGCATGGTTTCCCTGTTTTTTGCGTATCCATAGCGCTGGAAATGGAAGGCGAAATAATACTCGGTGTTGTATTTAATCCAATGTTGAACGAGTTATTTACAGCAGAAAAGGGTAAGGGGGCATATTTAAACAACAAAAGGATAAGAGTCTCCGGGATTAGTGAGCTTACAAAAAGTCTGCTTGCCACAGGTTTCCCGTATGATGTAAGGACATCTCCGGATAATAATATCAGCCATTTCGCCAATTTTGCTGTGCGGGTGCAGGCCATAAGGCGGGCAGGCTCTGCGGCGTTGGATATGTGCTATGTTGCATGCGGAAGATTTGACGGTTTCTGGGAATTAAAGCTGAAGCCGTGGGATACTGCGGCAGCAATGCTTATAATTAAAGAGGCCGGCGGCATTGTAACGGATTTTAAGGGCAGCGCCTTTTCCTTATATTCAGGAGAAACACTGGCAAGCAACGGCCTTGTGCATGATGAAATGATAGAGATCTTGAATGCTGTCAAGTAAGTAGTTATTTTGTATGGCTTTTTATACTTGACAATTATTCGCAAATAGATTATAAATTTATCTACAATTTAATAACGGATGCTTCTTATCAAGAGTGGCGGAGGGATTGGCCCTTTGAAGCCACAGCAACCGCTCTGATGTTATGTCGGGGGTCAGGTGCTAATTCCGACAAGGCTTATATGTGCAAGCCTTGAAAGATAAGATTAGGTTTAGGCCTTTTCTTGATTTCAAGGAGAGGCCTTTTTTATTGCAAATTTTTTAATACTTAAGATTGGAACAAGGAAGGAGATTAAAATATGAGTTATGTAAAGGGTTTAAAATGCAGGGAATGCGGGAAGGGATATCCTAAAGAGGCTCTGCATGTATGCGAGCTCTGCTTCGGCCCCCTTGAGGTTGATTACAATTATGACAAGATAAAGAAGGATATTACAAGAGAGGTAATAGCAAAGAGGCCGCCGAATATGTGGCGGTACAGGGAACTTCTGCCCATAGACGGCGAACCGGCTGTAGGCTTTGATGTTGGCTTTACTCCATTGGTAAGGGCAAAGAACCTTGAAAAGGCCCTTGGTGTAAAAGAACTTTACATCAAGAACGATGCTGTAAACCATCCCACCCTTTCCTTTAAAGACAGGGTTGTGGCCGTAGCCATATCAAAGGCAAAGGAGTTCGGCTTTAAGATTGTCGCATGCGCCTCCACCGGTAATCTTGCAAATTCAGTTGCAGCTAACGCAGCAGCCTGCGGCATGGAGAGTTATGTGTTTATTCCCCATGATCTGGAGCAGACAAAGATAATGGGGACCCTTGTTTACGGGACGAATGTCATCGGCATAAGGGGGAACTACGATGAGGTCAACAGGTTGTGCAGCGAGATAGCAGGCAAATACGGATGGGCATTTGTGAATATAAACATAAGGCCATATTATGCGGAGGGGAGTAAGGCTTACGGTTATGAGATAGTTGAGCAGTTGGGTTGGAGGACGCCAAGGCATATCATAGTGCCTATGGCAGGCGGCTCCCTTATAACAAAGGTATGGAAGGCCTTCCAGGAATTTCACAAGATAGGCCTCCTTGACAAGGTTGATGCAAGGGTCTACGGCGCCCAGGCAACAGGCTGCGCCCCCATCACTACGGCTGTGAAAGAAGGCTCTGAACTCATAAGGCCGGTTAAGCCTAAGACCATTGCAAAATCCCTTGCCATAGGCAATCCGGCAGACGGCTATTATTCTGCAAAGGTTATGAGGGAAAGCAACGGCTGGGGCGAGGATGTGTCAGACGAAGAGATTATTGATGCAATGAAGCTTCTGGCAGAGACAGAAGGCATATTTGCTGAGACAGCAGGCGGCGTTACGCTTGGAGTGACAAAAAAACTTATAGAGCAGGGCAGGATACCGAGGGATGAATCCATCGTTGTTTCCGTAACAGGCAACGGTCTCAAGACGCAAGAGGCACTGCAGGATAAAATAGGAGCGCCCAGAATAATAAACGCAAGGCTCTCTGAGTTTGATGAACTTGTGCAGAGGGAAGGCAAGGTTTACGCTGTAAGGATGTAAGAGGCGCCTGTGGGTGCCGCTGCGGTTTACCCCCGCGCCAAAATCTTTGGTATGGGGGTAAATTCCACACATGATTATCCGGTAAACCCATCCATCTTTTTCAGCCATACATAAAGATATAGTTGAAAAAAAGATACAGTATAGTAATATTAATATTCACCATTGAGGAATGGTTAAATAGGAGGATAATAGATGGTTGACAGATTTATAGAGGATAAAGTAACACGGGTGCCTCTTAAAAAGGAAGGCCAGGAGGTCAAGGTAGATTTTAATGACCTTAAATCCGGCGGCTTTATAAAACAGCGTCAAAAAGATTTATTTACAGTAAGGCTCAGATGTCCGGGCGGAAGAATTGATACAAAGAAGCTCGTTGAGATATCGAAGGTAGCAGACAAATACAGCAAGCATGGCGTGGTGCATTTTAGCTTCAGACAGTCCCTTGAGATACTCTATGTTGATTATAAGGATTTTGATAATCTGGTAAGGGACCTTGAAAAGATAGGCCAGAAGGTGGCATCATGCGGCCCGAGGGTTAGGGTGCCTACTGCATGCGGCGGATGCGAGTATAATCCAAACGGCTTGACAGATACACAGAAATTGGCAAAAATGGTTGACGAGAAGTACTTTGGCGCGCCGTGCTATCACAAGTTTAAGATTTCATTCTCGGGCTGTCCCATTGACTGCGCAAGGACAAAGGAGATGGACCTTGGCTTTCAGGGCGTGGTAGAACCGACATGGGAGGAAGATACATGCACTGGCTGCACTATATGCAGCAAGGCGTGCAAAGAGGGCGCCATTGTATCCCATCCTGAAACAGGGAAGCCCATATATGATCCAAAGAAGTGCATCTACTGCGGCGACTGTATAAGGGCATGCCCCACAGAATCGTGGCAGGCAAAAAGATACGGCCATTTTGTAAGGATAGGCGGAAAGCACGGCAGACATCCCAGGGAGGCAAATGAGGTGGCTGTATTTATCCCTGATGAAAAGGTTCCAGAGGTCATAGAAAAGACCCTTGAATGGTATAAGATAAACGGCAAGAAGGGGGAGCGCATAGGTATTACTATTGAAAGGGTGGGCATAAACAGCTATATGAGGTTTATGGAACCTGTATTCAAGAGCGGCGAGCTGCTTGCAGCAGGGAGGTAATATGGCGGATATAAAGGCAGATGACTCATTGGATTTAAGGGGGGTTCTGTGCCCCATAAATTTTGTGAAGACCAAACTTAAGCTTGAAAGTATGGAAGATGGCCAGGTCCTTGAGATTATCCTTGACGACGGAGAGCCCATACAAAATGTCCCCAAGAGTATAAAGGAAGAAGGGCATAAGATTGTTGAGGTGAAAAAGGAAGGAGAGCATTTCCGCCTGAAGATACAGAAGAGATAAGGAAATGTCATTGCGAGGGCCTTCAGCCGGAAGCAATCTCATGGAATTGTTCTGCTATTGTCCGTAAGCGCCACGATATCCCATAATCTGTAATAAGGAGGAGAGAATAATGTCCGTAAAGGTAAGAATCCCAACCCCGCTTAGAAAGATTACAAATGGCAAGGATGAAGTTTCTGCCAGTGGCAAAAACATAAAAGAGCTGATAGATGATATAGAAAGGCAGTATCCTGGCCTGAAAGAAAGGATATGCGAGAGCGACGGTAAGCTCAGGCGTTTTGTCAATATCTATGTTAATGATGAGGATATAAGATTCAAAAGCAATGTAGACACCGAGCTTAAGACAGGTGATGAGGTTTCTATCATTCCAGCAATAGCAGGAGGGCGGTAACTTGAAAAAGAGATTTTATCTAACCTATCCGCCGGAGCTCATAAAGGAGCCGCTCATATATCAGGTGGGTAAGCTCTATAGGGTTGTCACCAACATAAGGCAGTCCAGCATATCTGACAAGATGGCTGTTGTTGGGCTTGAGCTTGAAGGCGAGCCTGGCGAAATAGATAAGGCCGTCAAGTTTTTCAGCGATAAAGGCGTCAAAGTAGAGCCCATAGAACTTGATATTGTGGAGTAGGAAGTATTCAGGCCGGCTTTAAGCTTAGCCTACAAGAGATCAGAAAAAATGATTTCTACAATTGCATTATGGATACACCTTCTCGCAGCGGTTATATGGGTAGGAGGGATGCTCTTTCTGGTGACTGTGCTAAGGCCTGTTATTATAGGCAGTAAAGGCAGTGCCTGCAGCAATCTTCAGGAGAGAGCAGAACTTCTTAAGAACATCCACAGCCGTTTCAGAACAATTGTCGGCATTATGATAGGCATTCTGATTATTACAGGCGCCATAAATATAAGCCGCTACCTACCTGTGCTTTCCACAGGAATTACCACCCCTCAAATCATTGTCCTCTGGATAAAACTCTTCCTTGCAATCGGTCTTATCGCCATCTATACAGTGAATGTCATATCTTCCAAAAAGGCACAGGCAGCGCACTGTATTGACAATCCCACGCCGCAGAAGATGAAGTTCCAACTGGCAGCGATTGTCATGGCTGTGGGGATATTGTTTTGTTCGGCCCTGTTAAGGGGATAAAACTGGAAAATATGTGTAGCTGTCCCTGTTTTTGCTTTCTAATAATTACAACAAGATGAATGTTTTACAAGGTCCTTGCGGATATAGTTGTCCTTATCCATTT
>Ga0209431_10004667_pt1 | contig 10724 bp, 9 predicted proteins | sample RifCSP13_3_FD_184021 | JGI IMG/M metagenome (GOLD analysis project Ga0209431, IMG submission 184021) | Soil microbial communities from Rifle, Colorado - Rifle CSP2_sed 13_3 (SPAdes) (version 2) | ecosystem: Environmental > Terrestrial > Deep subsurface > Rock core/Sediment | place: Rifle... | reverse complement strand
GGCGTTTTCGCGGCAGGCTGGCAAAGCCTGGTGCGGGCTGGCCGGTGGCGAGACGAGGATCGGGTGGTGGGAACGCAGCGCTCAGGACTGAGGACTGAGGGCGAGCACTGAGAATAGACGAGAGGGTTACGTCGTCATGGCAAGCAGGCAGATGGAAGAGCAAACGGCGCAGGGGTCCAGCATCGATTTTCCCATCCGGGGGATGCACTGCGCCAGCTGCGCCGGTCGGATTGAGAAGGGGCTTCAGGCCGTGCCGGGGGTCGAGCACGCTTCGGTCAACTTCGGAGCCGAGCGGGCCGTGGTCCGCTTCGATCCATCGCGGACATCGATCGATGCTCTGCGTCGTGCGGTGAAGGACCTGGGATACGAAGTGCCTCAGGAGGAGGTGGTGATTCCCATTCAAGGGATGCACTGTGCCTCGTGCGTCCGACGGATCGAGGAGGCGCTCACTGCGGTTCCGGGTGTGACCCGGGCGAGCGTGAACCTCGCGACGGAGCAGGCGGTGATCTCTTATCTTCCCGGGACCACGACGCTGACCGAGCTGAGACGGGCGATCCAGGACTCGGGCTATACCCCCCTGGAGATCGCGGTGTCGGAACCCGGTGCGGATCGGGAAAAGGCGGTCAGGGAACGGGAAGCGGCAGAGCTCAAGCGAAAATTTCTGATGGGCGCCCTGCTCAGTACCCTGATCGTGATCGGGGCCCTTCCCCATATGGGGCTTCACGCCGTCGGCGCCTGGATCCCGCCGCTCCTCTCGAGTCCATGGGTCCAGCTCCTCCTGGCCACCCCGGTGCACTTTTGGGTCGGCTGGCAGTTTCACCGCGGTTTCTTGACCACGTTACGGCACCGGACCGCCGACATGAACACACTGGTCTCCGTCGGGACGAACGCCGGATATTTCTACAGCGTGATGGCGACGGTCGCTCCCTCCTTCGTTGCGATTGAGCAGCAGGCGGCCGTCTACTTTGAGACGGTGGCGGTCCTCCATACGCTGATCATCCTCGGCCGCTGGCTCGAGGCGAGGGCGCGGGGTCGGACCAGCGAGGCGATCAAGAAGCTGATCGGGCTTCAGGCAAAGACTGCGCGCGTGCTTCGTCGGTCCGATGCCGGTCTCGTCGAGCAGGACATCCCCATTGAGCAGGTCCAGGTCGCAGACTGGATCGTGGTCCGCCCCGGGGAGAAGATCCCGGTGGACGGCATTGTGCGCGAGGGGGTGTCGGCGGTGGATGAGTCGATGCTGACCGGCGAGAGTCTTCCGGTCGAGAAACGGGCCGGGGCGACCGTCTTCGGGGCCACCCTCAACAAGACCGGGGCCTTTACCTTTGAGGCGACCAAGGTCGGAAGGCAGACGGCGTTGGCCCAGATCATCAGGCTCGTCGAAAAGGCCCAGGCCTCAAAGCCGCCGATCCAACGGCTGGCCGACCGGATCGCGGCGGTCTTCGTCCCGGCCGTCGTCGGCATCGCGTTGGTCACCTTCGTGGTCTGGGCGGTCTGGGGGCCGGCGCCAGCCCTCGTCTTCGCGTTGAGTAACTTGATGGCCGTTCTCCTGATCGCCTGCCCCTGTGCCATCGGGCTCGCGGCCCCGACGGCGGTGATGGTGGGCGTCGGGAAGGCGGCGGAGCACGGCATCCTCTTTCGGGGGGCCGAGGCCCTCGAAGTGACCTCGAAGCTCACCGCGGTCGTGCTGGACAAGACCGGCACGCTGACCCGAGGGGAACCGTCGGTGACCGACATCATTGTCCGACGTCCGACGTCCGACGTCCGGATACCTCAGTCCTCAGTCCTCAGTCCTCAGACTTTGGACACGCAACAGCGGGAGCTGCTGCGCCTCGCGGCAAGTGCGGAACGGGGCTCGGAGCATCCCCTGGGGGAGTCGATCGTGGCGCGGGCGAAGGCGGAGGGGTTGGCGCTTGTCACCCCTGAAGGCTTTGAGGCCATCCCGGGTCACGGCGTGCGGTCGACGGTGGAGGGGCGGCGCCTCGTGCTCGGGAATCTCAAGCTCATGCAGGAGCAGGGGTTTCGACTCGACGGGTGGGCGGAGGAGGGTGAGCGGCTGGCCGCCCAAGGGAAGACCCCGGTCTTCCTGGGGGTCGACGGGGCTTTGACCGGGATGATCGCGGTGGCCGATACGCTCAAACCGCATGCCCGCGAGGCGGTCGCGGCTTTCCGGCGCCTGGGACTGCAGGTGGTGATGATGAGCGGCGACAGTCGCAGGACTGCAGAGGCCATTGCGAGAGAGGTGGGGATTGACCGGGTGCTGGCCGAGGTGTTGCCGGAGGAGAAGGCCAGCGAGGTGCGGAAGCTGCAGGCTGAGGGTCACGTCGTGGCTATGGCCGGGGATGGCATCAATGACGCCCCCGCCCTTGCCCAAGCGGATGTGGGCATCGCCATCGGCACCGGGACCGATGTCGCGATCGAGGCCTCGGACGTCACGCTGATCACCGACGACCTACGCGCCGTGGTGACCGCCATCGCCCTCGGCGCACGCACGATGCGGACCATGAAGCAGAATTTCTTCTGGGCCATGGCTTATAACGTTGTCTTGATCCCGGTGGCCGCCGGGGCGCTCTACCCCGTGCTCGGGCTGCTCATGAGTCCGGTCCTGGCCGGGGCGGCCATGGCGTTCTCCTCGGTCTCGGTCGTGTTGAACTCGCTGCGGCTCAGGGCATTTCGGCCGACACTGTACGCGTAGGACGCGACTGAAGGGAGGGCGACGGTCATGCCGGCGGCGAATGAAGTCTATGTCTGTGCGCGGTGCGGCCTGGAGGTACAGGTGCTCAAGGCCGGCCACTGCATCCCGCAGTGTTGTGGTCAAGAGATGCGGCGCAAGGGATGACGCCGCTCGATTGCATTGACGATGGGTCCGGTCGTATGAAAGATACAGCCGTATCCGGCCGATGGGGTCTTGCAGGGTAAAGGGGGTTGGATCAATCATGATGCGCAAACTTGGAACGATCAGCCTGACCGCCGTGATCGCCGCAGCGCTGGTGATCTTCTATCTTGAACTCGGCCCACCTGCGGGCCCTCTGCGCGAGTCACCCCCGACGCTTCCCGCCCTCTCGGCGGCGCCCCGGGTGGAGGGACTGAACGAGGCGGAGCAGGTCATCATCCGGATCTATCGCGAAGTGAGCCCGGCGGTCGTCCACATCACCAGCACCGCGGTAGGCTACGATTTCTTCTTCAATCAGGTTCCCCAACGCGGGACCGGCTCGGGGTTTATCGTCAACGCGCAAGGGTATATCGTCACCAACAACCACGTGGTCGAAAATGCGGAGAGCCTCGAGGTCACGCTGGCGAATGGCAAGAAAACGCCGGCTCGGCTCGTCGGTCGAGATTCCTCCAGTGACCTGGCCGTGATCAAGATCGACGTCCCGGGCGAGACGTTCCAGGTCGCCCGGCTCGGGAATTCCGAACAGCTACAGGTCGGGCAGATGACGATTGCCATCGGCAATCCCTTCGGCCTCGACCGGACGGTGACCACCGGCGTGGTGAGCTCGCTCAAGAGGACCCTCCGGGCTCCCAACGGGCGGGAGATCCGGGACGTGGTCCAGACCGATGCCGCCATCAATCCCGGCAACAGCGGCGGCCCCCTCCTCAATTCTCGAGGGGAAGTGATCGGGATCAATACGGCCATCTTCAGTCCGAGCGGTGGTTCCGTCGGCATCGGGTTCGCCATTCCGGTCAACACGGCCAAACGCCTCGTTCCGGAGTTGATCTCCAAGGGGCGGGTGAGTCATCCCTGGCTCGGCGTGCGCGGGGTCAACGTGACGCGGGAGGTGAGTCGATTGCTTAAGCTGCCAGCCGAGCACGGGGTGCTTGTGGTGGTGGTGGAACCGCGTTCGCCGGCGGCCCAAGCCGGCATTCGTGGAGGGGACCGCCGGGTGCGGGTCGGCAACACGATCCTGCTGCTGGGGGGCGACCTGATCGTGGGAATCGACGGCCAAAAGGTAGAGAACAATGACAAGCTCGTCGCCTACCTCGACGATCACAAGCGTGTTGGACAGACGGTGGAGCTCGAGATCCTCCGGCAGGATCAGCGGCTCAAACTGAGCGCCACGTTGGGCGAGCAGCCGGAGGATCAGCGCCTGTGATCGCCCACCGGCGCCCCATCTGGATCCTCCTCTGCCTCCTCCCCATCTTGGCTGAGGCCGGGGGCAGAGGAGAGGTGCGGATCGGGAATCGGGTAGCGGTGACGGTCGAGGTGGCGCGGACCGAGGCGGAGAAAGTACGGGGGCTCAGCGGTCGGGACCGGCTCGCGCCGGACCGCGGGATGCTCTTTGTCTACGAGGCCCCGGTTCGTCCCCTGATCTGGATGCGGGATATGCGTTTCCCGCTGGACATCCTCTGGATACGGGACGGACGGGTGGTCGATCTCGTGCGGGGAGCAAAGGCACCAGCCCCCGGTGAGGCCCCCCAGGAATTTGCACCACGTGAAGACGCCGAGTACGTCCTCGAGGTCCCGGCCGGCTTTGTGGACCGCCATGGGATCGTTCTGGGCGATCGGGTAGAGACACGCCTGAAGGAGGGGAAACCGCGGTGAAGCGGCGTAGCTGGGTGATCCTCGGATTGGTCATCGTTGCCCTCCTAGGGTTGCTCTTCCTGAACATCAACATCTTTATTCCCTCCAAGCCCAGAGAGCTCGAAGTCTTTGAGACCACGCTGGATAATGGACTGAAGGTTCTCCTCCTGGAAGAGCGCAAGGCGCCCGTCCTCACCTTTCATGTCTGGTACCGCGTCGGCTCCCGGAACGAGCAACCCGGGCGTACCGGTCTGGCCCATTTCATGGAGCACATGATGTTCAAGGGGACCCCGCAGATGGGGGCCCAGGCGTTCAGCCAGGTGATCAGACGGAACGGCGGGCGCGATAATGCCTTCACCAGTCAAGACTACACCGGGTACTTTGTGACGTTAGCGGCGGATCGCGTCCATCTCCCCCTCGAGATGGAGCCAGATCGGATGGTCAACCTCCTCCTGGGCTCCGATGAGGTCGAACGGGAGCGCAACGTGGTCATGGAGGAGCGAAGGCTGCGCACTGAGGACGACCCCACCAGCTCGTTATGGGAGAAGGCCCAGGCGGCCGCCTACACGACGCATCCCTACCGCAATCCGGTGATCGGCTGGATGGAGGATATTCGGAAACTCAGCCGGGAAGATCTCCAGGCCTTCTACAAGACGTACTATGCCCCGAACAATGCGGTCGTGGTTGTGGTGGGCGACTTCAAGCGTGCGGAGCTCCTCCCCAGGATCCAGAAGGCGTTCGGTGCGATTCCTCGTGGCCCCGATGCGCCGGCGGTCCGCAGTGTCGAGCCGCCCCAAACCGGGGAACGCCGGGTCACCCTCACGCGGGAGGATGCGAAGCTTCCGTTCACTATGGCCGTCTATCACGTCCCGACCCTGACGGATCCGGATAGCTACCCCCTCGAGGTGCTGGAGGTCATCCTGGCCGGCGGCAAGAGCGCCCGCCTTCACCGGAGCCTGGTCTATGAAAAGCAGCTCGCCCTGAGCGCAGGTGCGTATTATGCCCGCGTCTCCGCTGACCCCGAAGTCTTTTCCGTGTATGCCAGCGCGCTCCCCGGCAAGAGGGCCGAAGAGCTCGAGCAGGCGCTCTACGCCGAGATCGAGCGGCTCAAGACCGAGCTGGTCTCACCACGGGAACTGGACAAGGCTAAGAACCAGATCGAAGCCTCTTTCATTTTCAGCCAAGACTCGATCTTCAGTCTGGCCCGGCAACTGGCCTCGTACGAGATCGTGGCCGGATGGCGGCACTGGAAGGCTTACGTGCCGGGGATCCGCGCCGTGACGGCCGCGGATGTGCAGCGGGTGGCGCAGAAGTACTTCACGGCGGAGAATCGAACCGCGGGGGTCCTCATTCCGGGCCGCGCCGCGACCGGCGGTGAGCAGCCCGCGACCGGCACTCAGCCACAGACCGAGGGCGTAAGCCCGTAAGACGTCAGCAGAAACCCGTGAGTAACCGAAGCCGTACGCTGTTCGAAGAGTGTGCCGTGCGTAGACGCGTGAAGAAAGCCGGCGTGGTCTTTCTCCTCCTCGGCCTGCTGCTCTGCCCGCTGGTAGAGGCGGTGCCCCTGGGACGCCGGGCGGAGATGGAAAACGGCCTGACGCTCCTGGTGGCCGAGCGGCCTACCCTGCCCATGGTCACAGTCCAAATCCTGCTCAAGACGGGCTCCGTGCTGGAGCCGAAGGACAAAGCCGGCCTGGCTCACCTCACCGCGGCTCTCCTGCCCCTGGGGACCGTGAGCCGCACGGCCCCCGAGATCAGTGAGGCGATCGAGTTCGTCGGAGGTGGCCTCAACGCCGATGCGTCTTGGGACTCCAGCACCCTTTCACTGACGGTGCTGAAAAAGGACCTCGATATGGGCATGGCGCTTCTCGCGGATGTATTGCTCCATCCCACCTTTCGCGAGGCCGAGATCGCACGCAAGGTCCAGGAGCTCAAGGGTCGTATTCGCCGAAAGCAAGAGGATCCGGGGACCGTCGCCCGTGAGACCTTTGCCGGAACGCTGTTCGGCGACGATCCGTACGGCCGGCCGGTGGAAGGGACAGAAGGGAGCTTGGACCGGATCACGCGGCAGGACCTCGTCGATTTTCACCGGGGCTCCTACGTCCCGAACAACAGCATCATGGTCGCGGGTGGAGATGTCACGCTTGAGGAATTCAAGGGCTATGTGGAAAAATATCTCAAAGGCTGGGCGCGAGGGAGCATCGGCCCGGTCAAGGCAGCGTCGCGTGTACCGCACCCGCGCCGTCAGGTGGTAAAGATCGATCGGGGGGTGGCCCAGGCCAATATCGTCTGGGGGCATGTCGGCATCGAGCGGCAGCATCCGGACTATTACGCCCTGTCAGTCATGAACCAGATCCTCGGAGGGGGCGGTCTGACCTCGCGCCTGATGCGGAGCATCCGGGAGAAGCAGGGGTGGGCCTATGATGTGCACAGCGCCCTCGGGGCCCGCCGTTTCCCGGGGCCATTCCTGGTGGCGTTACAGACGAAGAACGAGACGGCGTCCCCCGCCATTGAGGAAGTGTTCAAGCAGATCCGGGAGATCCGGAACACAGGGGTGACGGCGGAAGAACTGGAGGAGGCCAAGGGGTTCCTCACCGGGAGCTTTCCCCTGCGGTTCGACACCAATCAGGACGTCGTGGGCCTTCTCGCGGGCATGGAGTTTTACGGTCTCGGGATGGACTACCCTGAGCGGTATCCCGAAATCATCCAGGCGGTGACCGGTGAAGATGTCCTCAGGGTGGCCCGGAAATACCTGCATCCGGATCGGGGAATCCTCGTCGTGATCGCCGATCCGGACAAGGCCAAGCTCCCTTTCTAGCTCCGAAGGGGTCATTGGTCCGAAGATTGCAGCCAAAGATGGATGAAGATGGATAAGGTCAGCGACATCATGGTCGAGAATCGCCAGCATCCCCGGTTTCGACTTCGCATGCCGGTGCTCTGCGAGGGCCCTGCGGTCCACGACTACCGCGCCCTCGGCGTCACCCAGAATGTGAGCCAGAGCGGGCTGTTGATCGAGGTTCCACAGCTCGTGGCCCTGGGTACCGCGACGAATCTTCGTCTCCTGACGGGAGACCGGATCGCCCGGGCGGAGGCGCTGGTGGTCTGGACAGCCGAGCCCCCCCTCAACCTCATGGGCGTGCGGTTCAGCGTGATGATCGGAGGCGACTCCCTCGCCTGGAAGCAGCTCCTGGCATTTCAGGGAGGCCCCACCCCGCGGGACTCCCTCCGCATGCCCATCGATCTCGACATCACCTGCTTGATCCCGCCGTACACCCGACTGAGAGGCCGCATCAAGAATCTGAGCGATAGCGGCATGATGGTCATCTTTCCTCGCGAGGTTCGAGCCCAGACGCGTGTGAGCGTGGCGGTCCCCCGGTGGCTCAATCTTCCCCCGGTAGACGCGGAAGTGGTGTGGACCGGGGCCAGCTCCGTGATCCACGGCGTGGTCCACGGCCTTCACTTCACGACGGACGACATGTCCAAGGAACTCTTCCTCATCGGTACCCTCCTCCGCGAATTGCTTCACTAAAGTAAACGCGCTACTTTTACTTTACCGGCGCGAGCCCACGATACACGAGAGAGCGGGAGAAACGCCAAGTGTCCACCCGATCCCTGGGGCGTCACGCGGGAGGTGAACCCGAGGCCGAGAGGCCTACGGTTCCCGAGCCGACCTATGCCGAGCGGGCCAGGACGCTGCTATACGTTGGCCGTGTCGGCAGCCTCTCGACCCTTTCCCGAAGACATCCGGGCTGGCCGTTTGGTTCGGTGATGCCCTATGGACTCGATCCTCTGGGCCGGCCCATTGTGCTCATCAGCGACATGGCCGTCCACACCCAAAACATTGCCGGAGATCCCCGCGCCAGCCTCCTGGTGTCCCAGCCAGACTGGAGCGGAGACCCACTCGGGGGCAGCCGTGTGACCCTCATGGGGAATGTTTCCCTGATTCGGGCCGAGGAACGAGAAGAGGCACGCCGGCTCTATCTGGCTCGTTACGAGACCGCGAGGTACTGGGTGGACTTCCAGGACTTCGCCTTGTACCGCATGGAGGTCCTGGACATCTATTTCGTCGGGGGCTTCGGCGTGATGGGCTGGGTCTCAGTGGATGAGTATGCTCGTGCGGAGCCCGATCCGCTGGCGGACGCGGCGCCCGGGATCCTCCAACATATGAACGTCGACCATGCAGATGCCTTGCTCCTCCTGGCCCGGGTTTTCGGCGGCGTCGATGCCGACGAAGCGGCGATGATTTCGGTTGACCGGCTCGGTTTTCATGTGCGGCTCAAAAAGGGATCCCGGGTGCAGGGGGCCCGCATCCCGTTCAGCCGCGAGGTGAAGAGTCCGGAGGAAACGAGGGTCGTGCTCGTAGAAATGGTTCAAGACGCAAGAAGGCGGCCCTGACGCGACGCGAGGTCTCGCTTTTTCCCCGTGATGTAATCCTTACATTCTTTTCCATGTAAGCCTTACATCTTTCGCGGCCCATGGAAAACGGACTGTCCTTAAACTCCCGTTTTGGCGTTTTGGTGGAAACAAGGAAAATCGGGAAGATGCTGCCGTACGCGCCGGACCGCCCCGAACCTGGCATGGAATCTGCCTTATAGGCACACGCGTATTTCTAGTGATCGGCAGGCGAGGAGGGTTTTACCCTCTTCTGGGGGTGGATAAGATTAAGATTGTAGATACTGAGAGGGGAGCCGGGATGGACTATCGAAACCTGACGTCATGGGTGGTGAGACCCCGGGTCGTATGTTCGGTGGTATCGGCCTTCAGCGTGATCATAACCGTTTCGAGCTGCGCGCCAGTGTCCCCACCAGACCCCCAGGCCACGCTCATCGCGAAGGGAAAAGAGATCTTTTTCAACGAGACGTTCAATGGCAACGGGCGAACCTGTGGGACCTGTCATCCGTTGCAGAATAACTTCACCCTCGACCCCGCCTTTATCGCAACCCTGCCGGCTAATGATGCGCTCTTTGTCGCCGAGTTCAACCCTGACCTAAAGAAGAACTTCGAGAACCCGACGCTGATGCGGCAGTTCGGGCTCATCCTGGAGAACCTGGACGGCTTCGACGACCTCGAGAACAAATTCGTCATGCGTGGCATCCCCCATGTGCTCGCCCTCCGGACGTCGGTGAACAGCCCCCAGGGTCCCCGCACCGGCTGGTCCGGAGACGGCGCGCCGGGGGATGGATCGCTCCGGTCCTTTGCCACCGGCGCGGTCATCCAGCATTTCACCAGGACCCTGAATCGTATCCCCGGCGTCGATTTCCGCCTCCCGACCGACGAGGAACTGGATGCTCTGGAGGCCTTCCAGCTCTCCCTGGGCCGGCAGCAGGATCTCACCCTGCCGCTGCCGCTGAAGGGTACCGTCCCGAAGCGGGGGCAGGCAATCTTCCTGGACAATGGACTCGGCAAGTGCAACCTCTGTCACGTGAATGCCGGTGCGACGGCCAACTTCGGCGGCGGCAACATCGGAAATGCCAACTTTAATACCGGGGTCGAGAACCTGCCCGACCAGCCCGCGGACCTGACCGGTGAGCGGAACCCGCCGGATGACGGCCTCGGAACGCCGGGCGACGGCACCTTCAATACGCCCCCGCTCGTCGAGGCGGCGGATTCCGGTCGATTTTTCCACAACAACGCCATTGAAACCATTGAGGGGGCGGTCGCCTTTTACGATGGAGAGGCGTTTAACAATTCCCCCTCGGGCCGTGCCTTAGCCGCCGCTGATCCGAATAAAGTGGGAATCGAGCTGGACGGAACCCAAATCGTGGCCATTGCCGCCTTCCTGAGGGTGATCAATGCCCTGGAGAACATCCGGGAAACCATTGCACAACTGGAGGCGAGTCTCGAGAAGCGTGGAGCCGAGGCGAAGGAGCTCTTGGATCGCGCCGTCAGTGAGACGGGCGATAGCATCCGAGTCCTCGAAGGCGGGGGTCTGCATCCCGAAGCCGTGGCCCGTCTGCAAGAGGCGAAGAGGCTGACGAAGAAGGCGAACCGGAGTATTTTTTCCCGACGAAAATTGACTCGCAAGACCATTGAGGAGCAGCAGCGGGCTAGAGCTTTCCTTATCGAGACCTCGTAGCCGTCTCCGCGTCACGTGGGACGAGAAAGGGGGGGCAGTCGTGAAGCTCAAGCGTATCATGGGTGTGGTCGCGATGGGCGTATGGCTCTGGAGCGGAATGCTGTCTGCCCATGGACAAAAGGCGACCGA